>Ga0209611_10011741_pt1 | contig 12509 bp, 7 predicted proteins | sample S1TSphgellanicum_3_FD_187693 | JGI IMG/M metagenome (GOLD analysis project Ga0209611, IMG submission 187693) | Host-associated microbial communities from peat moss isolated from Minnesota, USA - S1T2_Fc - Sphagnum magellanicum MG (SPAdes) (version 2) | ecosystem: Host-associated > Plants > Peat...
GAAGGCGGTCAGGGCGCCGGTGGTCAGGACGATGGCCCCGCCGAACAGAAAGAACAGCGCATTGCCCGCGCTCGCATCGCGTACCGCGCCCAAAAATAGCACCAACGCCGCGCCGCAGGTAAAGGCGCCGGCCAGCGCCGCCAGCACAACCGCCACATCCAGCATCCACGAACGTATCCGCAAGTAGTGCAGCTTCTTGCGCACCTCCGGCGGCTGGTCGCCCGGGTCGGCGACCAGCTTGTCCACCTGATCGCTAATCCGTCCGAGGCGGGTGGCGAACACGTTCAACAAGGCCGCCACCCCTGACAGCAGGAACACCGGGGTCAGGGCGAGCTGGACGATATGAGCGGCGTTATCGAGGGGAGAGGGGGGCATGCACGAAGGATAGGGGCTGCGACACCCCCGTCAATCGCCAGGACGAGAGGGGCCGCGCCGGTTAGGTCGAGCCCCCCGCCGTTTCAGACCTCGTCAGAAGCTGTAACCGACCCTGGCGATGAACTGACGCGGCGGCACATAGTAGTTGGCGGTGATGAAGGTGCCGAAATTGTCCGAGTAGCGCGAGTTGATGGAGTCGCTGTTGGTCAGATTGGTGATCACGAGATCGACGTGCCAACGCTTGCTCGCCGCGACGTAGCTGAAATTCGCATTGACCTGGCGTTGCGCTGGCACCAGATCGGTCGCCCTGTCATTGTAAATCCGGAAATAATAGGGATTGCGGTAGGTCAAATGGATCGCCGACGTCAGCTTGGCTCCGTCGCCGAAGTCATAGGTGTGCTGCAGGCCGATGTTCCCTGTGAAGGGCGGAACCTTGGGAAGCTGGTGTCCGTAGACGTCTGCGCTTGTGGCGTCAAAGGCGGCGAAACGATCGTTGACGTCGTTGCCGTTGAACGGGCCGCCGTTGGCGATGTCGATCTGCTCGGCGAGCGACGGATTGAGCAGTTGCTGATGGTTGTCGACCCGGCTCTGCTGCAGGGTGATGTTCCCGTCCAGGCGCAGACCGAAGGGAAGGAGCTCGGTCGCCTCGGCTTCCAAACCGTCTACGTGGGCCTTCTTGACGTTGGTAAGGCCGCCGTCAAACGGAATCGGATCTTCGCTATCGACCTGAAAGTCGCTGATTTTATTGTAGAAAACTGACGCATTGACCCGCAGGGTCTTCTCGAAGAATTCATTTTTCGAGCCTAGCTCAAGGGCGTCTACGCGCTCGGGCGAGAAGACCTCCGGAACGTCCACGGCCCCCGGGTTCAGGTTGGCGCCGCCGGGCTTGATGCCGTTCGACGCCATGGCGTAGACCATGTTATGCTTGGTGATGTCGTATTCGAGTTCGGCCCTGCCGGTGAATTTGCGGAACTTCGCCTTCAGGACGGCTAAGGGGACGCCGTTGTTGCGGTCGATCAGGCCGAAATAATCCTGAATGTAGCCGATCTGATTGTCGGTGGTTCCGCGCGCGCCCAAGATCAAACGTAAATCTTGGCTAATGTGGTAAGTGCCCTGGCCGTAAATGGAGCCCGAAACCAGTTTCTGAGTATCGCGGACTTCGAAGGCGACTGGACCGGTGAAATTGGCCGTCTCAGCGTAATAGGGATTTGACGGGCTGAGATTGAGCGGAAGGCCAAAGGCGGCGTAGGCGTTGTTCTCGCCAAGCGAATAGGCGAGCTGGTTCGCGGCGTCGTTATTGTACTGATATTCTTCCACCGCTTCATTGTAGCGTTGGTCGAGGAAGAAGGCGCCGGCGATCCAGTCCAGCCGTCCACCCGATTTGGAGACCAGATCGACCTCGGCCGTATAGCTGTGACCCTCGCGGTCGTTAGCGACGTCGATGTCGTGGACGCCCAGGATCGGCAGGGCCGTGGCGTAATCCAGCTTGTCCAAATCTTCGGAACTGTCGAGCTCGCCCTGCTGATAGCTGCCGATGAATTTGGCCGTCGCAAACCCGAGGTCATAGCCGACATTCAACGCGGCGTTATCGGCGCGCTGATGCATTTTGGAGGGCCAGTCCTGGGTCAGCTCACGCGGATCCGGGTTGGGATCGAGAATATTCTTGAAGGCGTCCCCATTGGTGTTGTTGGAATAGAGTTCCGCCCACAACTCGACCGTCAACGGCTTGATGGGGTTCCACAGCGCATCGATCCGGCCATTGAGGCTGTCCTCGTTCTCCAGAGGATATTTGCCGTTCGTGCCGGGCACCTCGGTCGCGTTGGACCAGCCGTCATGGTATTCCTGCTGAACGGCGATGCGCACTGCGGCCGTATCTCCCAGCGGAAGATTGACCGCGCCCCGCGCGCGATCGTAATCGAAACTGCCGCCGCTGATATCGGCATAGCCCGTGAAGGCGCCGATTTTCGGTCGCACGGTGGTGACGTTGATGGCGCCGCCGTCGGAGTTTTGGCCAAGCACCGTCCCTTGTGGACCGCGGAGCACTTCCACCGACTCCACGTCGAGGAAGTTGGCGTTCAGCGAGATCGGGCTCGCGATGTACACGCCGTTCTGGTTGTACGAAACGCCCGGCTGGGCCGACGTGTTTTCGATGCCCTCATAACCAGCGCCCCGAATACTGATCGCGAGCGGGTTGGACGGGGTGGTGTTGACGACCATGCCTGGAACGATGTTGTCCAGGTCTTTCGGCGCGACGATGTGTTCGTTTTCCAGGGCCGCCCCGCTGATCGACGTGACCGCGAGGGGCGTCTTTTGCAGGTTGGATTGCACCTTCTGCGCCGTCACGACCACTTCTTCGATGGCCTTGGACGGAGCGGCCTGAATTGGCCCGTCCGCGGCCTGGGCGGTTGTGGCGGCCAGGAGGGCGAGGGATGTCCCCGCCAGAAGCGCGCTTCTTCTGATCATGTGATGGTCCCCTCAAAGTATCTCTTGGACGCCGCCTGCTTTTTGGGTTGGGAGCGTGACGGTCGGCCCTTGGGTCGAGATCGGGGCCAAGACGCCGCTTTAGCCAATGGGTCATCGTATGAGAGCAGCGTAATAAAATTTTGGGCGCCAAAGCCTTGGGCAAATGCCCATCAGCGGACCCCATAATGAATGCAAGTTATACTTACATAATGCGGCGGCGATCCGGGCGCGGGGCTTGCGAGCTCAGCCTATCGCCAATGTTTGGCGCGGCGGCCGCGCCCGCCGTCTCAGGTTTCAGCCGTTGATTAGAACGTCCGACAACTGATTATGTCGGCGGATAAGTCCCCCAAGGTCGATCGTCGTCAGGCGCCGGTCCCGCACGACGAAACGTCCATTGACCAGGGTGTGCAGTGGCTTCACCGGGCCGCAAAGGGCGAGCGCCGCGACCGGATCGTGCAGCGCGCCTGCAAACTCCAGGTCGTTCAGGTCAAAAACGGCGAGGTCCGCGGCCATGCCCGGCGCAAGGCTGCCAATGTCCGTCCGGTTCAGCACCTTTGCGCCGCCGGCTGTGGCGATGTCCAACGCCTGGCGCGCGGTCATCGCGGCTGCGCCGTGTTTCACGCGCTGCAGCAGCAGGGCCTGGCGCATCTCCGCCAGAAGGTTCCCGCCGTCGTTGGAGGCTGAACCATCGACGCCAAGGCCCACCGCAACCCCAGCCCGGCGCAGGCGTCCGATCGGCGCGATTCCCGAGCCCAGCCGCATGTTTGAACACGGACAGTGGGCGACGCCGGTGCCGCTGCCGGCGAACAGGCGAATGCCTTCACGGTCCAGTTGGACGCAGTGCGCGTGCCACACATCTGGCCCCAACCACCCGAGCGCTTCGGCGTAACGGGCGGGCGTCTTGCCGAACTTCGCCAGGCTATAGGCCACATCATCGGTGTCTTCGGCCAAATGGGTATGCATCGACACCCCGTAATGGCGGGCTAACTGGGCTGTGTCGGCCATCAACCCTTGCGACACCGAGAAGGGCGAACAGGGCGCCGCCACGATCCTGATCATCGCGCCGTCCGACGGGTCGTTATAGGCTTCGATCACCCTCTGGGTGTCTTTGAGGATCGCTGGCTCCTTTTCGACCAGGCGGTCGGGGGGGAGGCCGCCCTCGCTCTCCCCGATGCTCATCGCGCCGCGCGCCGCGTGAAACCGCATACCGATGTCGCTCGCCGCCTCAATGCAGTCGTCAAGGCGCGCGCCGTTGGGAAAGAGGTACAGGTGATCTGACGACGTCGTACAGCCGCTGAGCAGAAGCTCGGCCATGGCGGTCTGGGTGGAGATCCTGATCATCTCCGGCGTCAGTCTCGACCAGATCGGATAAAGCGCCTGCAGCCAGCCGAACAGGCTGGAATTCTGCGCCGCCGGCACGGCGCGGGTCAGGCTTTGAAACATGTGGTGGTGGGTGTTGATGAGGCCGGGACACACCAGGCGCCCTGTCAGATCGACCACCTCGTCAACGTTTACCGCCGGGGCCTGGCCCTGGCCGACCGCAACAATCTTACCCCCGCTGATGTGAATCCAGCCGAACTTCAGCTCCGTGCGGGCCGCGTCCATCGTTACAATGACGTCGGCGTTCTTCAGAAGGAGGGTGGTCGGCAAGGTTCACCTGATCGAGACGTACGCCACGGCGGACGGACAATAGGTCCGCGCCATCTTTGTAAGGGCGAGTCACCGAAATTGTGACACTTTGCTCCGATCTGCCTGCGTCTCTGCGGTGTTTTCCGCGCTATCGCGCGGCGCCCTCCCGGCCTTCGGCCGTAATCCCCCATGCCCACGGCGCAGGGGAGATGACGATTTGTGAAACACGGCGCTGTTCATCTCCCCCATCGCGAAGCGATGGGGGAGTAACCCCGAAGGGGCGAGGGGGCCGCGCGGCGTAGCCGTGCGGAATAAGCCGTCCGCTCCCTCAAGCGTTCGCGGCTACGCCCACGTCCCGCGTCGTGGCGGCGTCCAGCGCTTCTCGCTCCAGCACCTTGCGGTAGGTGGCCAAGGCCTGACCCACCACTTGGTCCATGTTGTAGTAGCGATAGGTGGCCAGCCGCCCGACGAAGGCGACGTCCGGGCGGGCCAGCGCCAGGGCTTCGTACTTCTTATAGAGCGCTTGAGCCTCCGCATTGGGGATCGGGTAGTAGGGGTCGCCCACGGCGCTTGGGAACTCGTAGGTGATCGAGGTCTTGGCGTGTTTCTGGCCCGTCAGATGCTTGTATTCGCTGATCCGGGTGTAGGGGTCGACCACGGCGCTTGGGAACTCGTAGGTGATCGAGGTCTTGGCGTGTTTCTGGCCCGTCAGATGCTTGTATTCGCTGATCCGGGTGTAGGGGATATCCGGGTGGGGGTAGTTGACCACGGCGACCGGCTGGAACTGCTCCCTATCGTGGGTCTCGTGCTTGAACTGCAGGCTGCGGTAGGGCAGCGGGCCGTAGCGATGGCCGAAGAACTCATCCACGGGGCCGGTGAACACGAGCCGGTCGAACAGCACATCGTCTTTCACGTCCGCAAATTCGGTCTCGGTCTGGATCGTGATGTTGGGGTGATCCAGCATGTTGCCGAACATGTGAGTGAAGCCGAGCTTGGGCATGGCCTGGAAGCTGTCGGTAAAATAGCGGTCGTCGGTATTGGTGCGGGTCGGCACGCGACTTGTGACCGAGCGGTCGAGGCCGGACGGGTCTATGCCCCACTGCTTGCGGGTATAGCCCTGGAAGAAGGTCTCATAGAGTTCGCGCCCCACGGCGGAGACCACCACATCTTCGGAGGTGCGAATCTGGGCCACGGGCTCGGCCCGGGAGGCCAGGAAGTTGGCCGCCGCCTCGTCGGATTGCAGGTCCAGACCATAGAGCAGGTTGAGGGTGGTGCGATTGATCGGCATCGGCACCAGCTTGCCGCCGACGCTCGCCAAAACCCGGTGCTCATAGGTGCGCCAGCTGGTGAAGCGCGACAGATAGCGCACGATCTCGTCGGAGTTGGTGTGGAAGATGTGCGGCCCATACTGATGGATCAGCACGCCCGCCTCGTCGTGGACGTCGTAGGCGTTGCCGCCGAAGTGGGGGCGCCGGTCGATCAGGAGCACGCGCTTATTTGAGCCGACGGCCAGCCGCTCGGCGATCACGGAACCGGCGAAGCCCGCGCCGACGATCAGATAGTCGTAGTGGCTGCGCCGCCCCGCCGGTCGCACGGCCGGCGCCGAGACGACGGGCGACGCCGCTTCGATCGGACTGACGAGTCCGCTGACCGCGGCGGCGGCTGTCGCCGTCGCTGCTGCGGCCGTTTGGGATTTGAGCACCGCCGCCTCGTCGATCAGGGCGGCCATGCGGGTATAGGTCTTGTCCCAGGACAGTTCGGAGAGCGCCTTTTCGACATCGGCGCGCCAATCTCCGCCGGCCGAGGGCGCGGCCAAGCGGTCTGGGGCCCCGGCGCTGAGGCGCAGCGCCGCCTCGCAGCCGGCGATGAAGCGCTTGGTCGTGTCTGCGACGCAGACCGCCTCCAGCTCGCCGTAGTGGCGCTTCACATCGACGATGGCCGTAGAGACCACGGGCTTGCCGCCCGCCAGATATTCCGGCGTCTTGGTGGGGCTGATGAAGCGGGTCGACTCGTTGATGGCGAAGGGCATCAGCGCTACGTCCCAGCCCGCCAGATAGGTCGGAAGCTGGTCGTAGCTCTTAGACCCCAGGTAGTGGATGTTGGCGCGCTGGGGCAGGTCCTCATGCGCCACCTTGACCACCGGCCCGACCATGACCAGCGACCACTCCGGGTGGGCGTCGGCGACCGCGGCTAACAGCTCCAGGTCCATCCGCTCATCGATCACGCCGTAGAAGCCCAGCCGCGGGTGGGGCAGGTCGGCCTGATCGGCCGGATCGTCCTTGGGCGTCAGGCTCAAAGCCTTGGCGAAATGGGCCCGATCGACGCTGGAGGGGAAGGGATGGATGTTGGCGTGCCAGCTGCGCTTGGCCTCGTAGAGGCTATAGCCGCCGGTGAACACCACATCGGCCAGCCCCATCAGATCGCGTTCGAGATTGCGAAGGCTGGGCGGCGCGAACCTGAAGTTCGACAGCTCGTCCATGCAGTCGTACACGACCGCCGCCGCCGCCTCGGCGACATGGCGCGAAAACGCCAACATCATCGGCGTATAATACCAGGCGACCGGCCGTTCGATCTTTTGATCGGCGATCAGACCATCCAGCAAGCCGGTCAGGACGGCGCGGGTCTGGTCCTCATCCAGGCCCTGGGGCAACTTCGGCGTCGCCACGGAAACGCCGGTTCTGTCATCCATGACGAGATCAAGGAATGGCGTCGTCAGGTCTTCTAAATGAATGGGCTCTTCAAATACAAAAACGCGCCGATCCTTCGCAAATCGCGACATCAGATGTTGGGGCCGCTGGAACACAAAATTCCATCTAAGATGGGAAAAGCAGATCAGCGTGTCGCCGCCACGATGTCCGAAAGCCGCTGGGGCAATGATAGAGGAAGACACGCGGGGCGGCGACACGTAGGTTAGCTTATTGGCCAAGGCGGTGTTCCCTATTTGAATTTAAAACGAGATGAAATTATAACGTTATTCGGTAAAATTGGTTCCACAATATATAGTTGACATGGCGCGCCAGATTGTCAGTGTAATTGCAGATTCGGCGTCAAATTGAACAGATATATATAATAATAAAGCCTATGTCTCAGGGGACTATTTTTGCGGCGTATATTTAAAATGGTGCGGCGGCAATCCTTAGGCTGTCTTGATGAGCAGCCCTCCGCCGCGAAGCCGCGCCTTAAGGTGTTCGGCAATTAAAGCGACCCAATTGGGCGACTGCGCCGCCCCGATCGCGCCATGTTTTGAGCGCCACGCAACGATCTGCCGCCATAAAGCTTTACAGTCGCGGTTGCGGAGGCTTTTTTAGGAACGCATGGACGCCGTGGCCGACTTCAAGATCGAGCAGACCGAGGCTGGCCGCGCCGTGCGACTGATCGGGGATTGGACGTCCGCAGGTTTGGGGCGCGCCGGCGATCGCTTGGCGACGGCGCTGAAGGCCAACTCAAGCCCGTCCAAAACGACCCCGCCGGCGCCGCCGGTGTTCGACTTGGTCGATTTGGGCCGCTTCGACACCGCGGGCGCCCTGTCCCTCAGTCTGGCGCTCAGTCAGGCCGGCCTCGCGCGCGACGCGCCGGGCTTGGCGCATCGCCCCGATGTCGAGCGGCTGATGGCGTTCGTGGGCCAGTCGCTGCACACGCGGGAGACGGTCGCCGTCCAGCGGATCAACCCGGCCTACGCCGCGATCGTGCGGCTGGGCGAGGCGGTCGCCCACATTGGCGCTGAAATCTTTCTGACCTTCGTCTTCTATGGCCGGCTGATGGCGACGCTCGGTCGATGCGTGGCCGATCCGCGCCGGCTGCGCCTTGCGCCCATCGTATCTTTGATGGAGCGGGCGGGCCTGGACGCGCTACCCATCGTTGCGGCCACCAACTTCTTCGTCGGCGCGACCTTGGGCTTCCTGGGCGACGACCTTCTGCAGCAGTTCGGCGCCCAGATCTATTCGGTCGAGCTTATCGGCATCGGCGTGCTTCGCGAATTCGCGGTCTTGATCACCGCGGTCATTCTGGCTGGCCGGTCCGCCTCCAGTTTCGCCGCCGAGCTTGGCGCCATGAAGATGAACCAGGAGGTCGATGCGATGGAGGTGATGGGGGTGGACTCGTTCGACGCCCTGGTGCTGCCCCGCTTCATCGCCATGATAACCATGACGCCCTTGCTCACGTTCGTCGCCATGATCTCTGGTCTGCTCGGCGGCATGGCCGTCACCTGGGCCGTGGTCGGATTGGCGCCGCCCTTCTTCCTCCAGCGTCTGGTCGATAATGTGGGCGTGAACCAGTTCTGGATCGGTATGGTGCAGGCCCCCGTGATGGCGGTGGTGATCGCCGCGATCGGGTGCCGTCAGGGTCTGCAGGTCGGCGGCGATGTCGAGCAACTGGGTCGCCGGGTGACGACCGCTGTGGTCCAGGCGATCTTCGCCATCATCATGATCGACGCCGCCTTCGCGCTGCTGTTCATGGAGCTGGGTCAGTGAGGTCGGGCGCCCCTCAGGCCATCGCCCAAAGCGATATCGGCCAGCCGGTGGTCGAAGTGCTTGATCTGGTCACACGGTTCGGAAGCCACGTCGTCCACGACGGCCTTAACCTGACCTTGCGCAAGGGCGAGGTCTTGGGCGTCGTCGGCGGGTCGGGCGCGGGCAAGTCGGTCTTGTTGAACACGATTATTGGCCTGCGTCGCCCCGACGCGGGCAAGGTCAGGGTGCTGGGCGTCGATATCAACGCCGCCACCAACGCTCAGCGGAAGGCTGTGGAGGCGCGCTGGGGCGTGCTGTTCCAGAGCGGCGCGCTGTTTTCGGCGCTGAGCGTGCGCGAGAACGTCGCAGCTCCGCTGCGGGAGCATGCGCGCCTGTCGGCCCGCTTCGCCGATGAAGTGGCCGATCTCAAGATCGCCCTGACGGGTCTGCCCGCCGACGCGGGAGATCTGCGCCCTGCGGAGCTGTCGGGCGGCATGCGCAAGCGCGCGGGTCTGGCGCGGGCCATCGCCATGGATCCTGAGCTGTTGTTCCTGGACGAGCCGACGGCGGGGCTGGACCCGATCGGGGCCGAGGCCTTTGATGTGTTGGTGCGCAATCTGTCCCAGACGCTTGGCTTGACCATCTTCATGATCACCCACGATCTGGACAGTCTGTATGCGGTGTGCGACCGCGTGGCTGTGATCGCCGACAAGACGATCGTCGCCGCGGCCCCGATCCGGGAACTCGAACAGTCCGAGCAGCCTTGGATCAGAGAGTATTTTCTTGGGCCGCGCGGTCGGGCCGCGGCGGCCGCGGCCGCGCGTTCTGCTGGAGACCCGTAATGGAACGGAACGCGCATTACGCTCTGGTGGGACTGGTGTCCCTGATCCTGTTCTTAGGCTTGATCGTCTTCGTCGTCTGGCTGGCGAGGCTTCAGTTCAACAACCAGTACACGGTCTATGACGTCGATTTCAAAGGCCCTGTGCGCGGCCTGACCTCGGGCGGAGAAGTTTATTTCAACGGCATCAAGGTCGGCGATGTGACCAAGCTGTCCCTGGACAAGCAGGATCCCAACCGTGTCGTCGCCCGCATCCGCACCACCGCCGACGCACCCATCCGGGCCGACTCCGTCGCCTCGCTGGAGCCCCAGGGGATCACGGGCGTCAGCTACCTGCAGATCACCGCCGGGACGGTCAGCAAGCCCTTGCTGAAGGATGTGACGCCGCCGAACCAGATTCCGGTTATCCATAGCCAGGAAAGCGCGCTGGAGGGCCTGTTGCAGGGCGGCGGCGACGTGCTGACCCGCACCGTCCAGACGCTGGACAGGGTCAACAAGGTGCTGTCCGACGACAATATCGCCAACTTCAGCGCCACCCTGGCCAATCTGAAAGCCGATACAGCCGTGATCGCGAACCAGGGCGCAATGCTGACCGACTTGGATGCGACCATCAAGAGCGTCCAGGACGCTTCGGATAAGATCGCCAAGCTGTCGAGCGATAGCGACCAGCTCGTCACCGGCGACGGACGTAAGGTGCTGGCCAATCTGAATGGGGCGGTGACGGACCTTCGCAGTACGACCGAGCAAGTCCGCTCCGTGGTCACGGGCCTGCAGGGGCCGACGACGGAGTTCGCCACCACCGGCCTGCCTCAGCTGTCGCGCACCATCATCACGCTTCAGACCACGGCCGAGGACCTCGACCGGGTCGTCAACGAGGTTGAGCGCAACCCACGCTCGCTGCTGACCAAGGCGCCGGCGCGCCAACTTGAGGTGAAGCCATGAGCCTGGGCGGGAGCACAATCGTTAGGGCGTCAGCGACATTGCGCCGCCTTGGGCTTGCGGCGGCTGTTGCGGCGTCGGGCCTTGGCCTGAGCGCTTGCGTCTCGCTCTTCCCCAAGACGACCCCCGTCCAGCTCTACGCCTTCGGCCAGCTCCCGCCGCCCCTGGCGGGACCGACGGCGCCTGGCGCGGTCGGCGTCGTTTTGGGCGGGACAACCATGCCGGCCGCTGCGGTGGGCGATCAGATCCTCACCGTCACAGGGCAGGACGTCGCCTATATCGCCGGCGCGCGTTGGGTCGTTCCGGCCGGCGCGATGATCCAGGGCGACGCCGAGCGGGCGTTCGAGGCCAAGGGCCGGCGCGTCCGGCTGCTGCACCGCGGCGACGTTGGCGGGGCTGTCGCGCTTCTGCACCTGGATGTGGGCGATTTCGAAGCCCGCTACGACACGCCGGGCGCGGCGCCGACGGTGGTGGTCAGCCTGCGGGCCAGCCTGACGCGTCCAGGCGGCGCCTTGATCGCCGCGCAGACCTTCACCGCGCGCCAACCGGCCGCCGACAACCGCGTCGGCCCGATTGTGGCCGCCTATGACAAGGCGGTGATCGAGGTGCTGGGGCAGGTGGTCGCTTGGACCGAAGGGAACGCGCCGCCGCCGCCCTGAATGTGCGGCAGCCGCCGGGCCCGCGTTTAGAGCGCGTTCCGAAAAGTGGGACCCGGTTTTCGGACGAAACGCGCTCTAAGCTTTTTGAAGATAGAGCATGATTCAACGATTAGATGGTTCCATCTAATCGCATCATGCTCTAGGCGGCGCCAAGGCGTGAGGCGTGCGGCGCCGGCGCGTCCAGGCTCGCGGTGAGGCGATCTAGCGTCGAGACCAACAGGTCCGGGTTGATAGGCTTGGTGAGAAAGGCGGCGGCGCCGGCTTCGATCCAGGCGTCTCTGCGGTCGTCAAAGGCGTCGGCCGTGAGCGCGATGATGGGGGTGTGGCGGCTTGGGCCGGAGCCGCTTCGAATATGCGCAGCGGCCTCAAGCCCATTCATGACCGGCATTTGCATATCCATCAGGATCGCGTCGAACGGTCGCGTCGCTGCGATGGCGACCGCCTCCCGCCCATCCTGCGCTTCGGTCAGGACATAGCCGAGCGGCGCCAGAAACAGGCCGACCAACTGACGATTGACCGGATGATCATCGACCACGAGGATTTCCTTGGGCCTCAGGCTCCGCGTCGTCACCGCATCCGCCAGGGCGCCAGGCCGGTCCGCCATCTCGGCCGCGCGGAGCGGAAGGGTGAGGCGGAAGGTCGAGCCGACGCCGAGTGTGGTTTCCGCGGTCAAAACGCCGCCCATGAGCTCAGCCAACCGTCGGCTGATCGCCAGGCCGAGCCCCGTGCCGCCGAACTTGCGCGCCACACTGGCGTGGGCTTGTTCGAACGACTGAAACAGCCGATGGACCACGTCGTCGGTCATGCCGGGGCCGGTGTCGGTCACTTCGAAACAGATGAAGTCGCTGGGGCCGTTCTGACCCGGGTCAGGGCTGGCGACGCGGCGGATCATGATCTGCACGCCGCCTTGCGCCGTGAATTTCACGGCGTTGGAGATCAGGTTGAACAGGATCTGGGTGAGCCGAAGCTCATCGACGCGGATCGCTGGGGGAAGATCTGGGTCGAGCTCCACCGTCAGCGCCAATGTTCGCTCAGCCGCCTTAGGGGTCCAAAGGGCGATCAGTTTATGCGCCGCCGCGGCGAGGTCGACATCGACCTCATCTAACGTAATCTTTCCCGCCTCGATCTTGGACATGTCCAACACGTCGTTGATCAGGC
>Ga0209611_10011742_pt1 | contig 12509 bp, 7 predicted proteins | sample S1TSphgellanicum_3_FD_187693 | JGI IMG/M metagenome (GOLD analysis project Ga0209611, IMG submission 187693) | Host-associated microbial communities from peat moss isolated from Minnesota, USA - S1T2_Fc - Sphagnum magellanicum MG (SPAdes) (version 2) | ecosystem: Host-associated > Plants > Peat...
CTAACCTATGTACCTAGGTAGTTTAAAAAGGTACTTATGTTTACCTACTTACATTTTTACCTACCTAAATATTGATTTAAAACAATTTTGGCCAAAAACATTTAAAATTTATATTATGCCATGTGTCATGATTTGAAACCATCTAAAATAGATGATGATGATCCACTATTTATTTTTAAAACAAAATTTTCCCAAACCTTTTTCATTTGCCACATGTCATTATATAAGTTGTTGATTTTTATGGTAATATATGGATGGCATACAATAGGATGGCATAATATTAGTTGATTGTTGACTTTATCCACACTTGTAATTAATGTTTTATGCAATCTATTTAATGTAAATAGGCAAATTTTAATAGCAAATGTCCTATGTAATTATAATATAATTATAAATGGTAGGCTTTTTTTCTAGTTTTCCTTTAGTGTTAATCACAAACTTCATGGGCCACAATTTGGTAATAATAGTCATGCAAAATTTGTTTTTCATAGGTTCGTATAGAATAGACACATACATCATTCATCTATTTGTATTATTTGAACATCAATGTTGTGTGCATTGTTTAGACATAGATGTCATATGCCTATTTCTATTGTTTAGGCACAAATGTTATATGTCTATTCATGTTGTTTACACATAAAACTCATGCACATGACTTCCATGTTTAAATAATGCACAACATTCGTGTTTAAACAATGCATACCTATGAAATAACAAATTTTATGTGGATTTCGAAAGAACCCATGAAGCTTGTAACTTTTTGATGTGTTAATAGCTTGTTTTAAAGTTTGAACGTCGTTTCCCCACACATGAAATTATGATTGCCATGGGTGTCATTTATCCCCAATTTAAGGCCAAGAATCCAACAAATGCAAAGGAAAACTTTCACACTCACTTGAGCGTGTTGAAGTAAACTTTCCATGTGCTTTGCGAGGTGATTGATTGTGGCAAAATTGTGCCTACTTTGTTGTTAGTTCAAAATATTGATTGCCAAATGTCTTTCTTCAATATGACCATGGTTCATAATGTTAAAGCAATATTGTGTGAAAACAATGAGTTGAACCCAATTAATAGGCTTTGGTGGAAATTTTCTATGTATGCCATCCTTACCCATAAGCTCTCTAAATATATGAGACTTGTGGAGATAGTTATTGTCCAAGTTTTGAGCTTTGTTGAAAACAAACACACTTTCAACATTGTTAGTTTCATGAACAACAAGTTATGGATTAGGTTGAACATTCATTTGGATCTATGCACAAAATTTATAATGAATAATTTTTTTCCTTTTAGAATTTTCCTTATGAACAGGCCATTGCCAAGAGCAAGGCAAGGTCTGTTATTGTGTGGATGTATAGGCGAGCAATAGTAACAAGTTCATTAAAGGTTCATGTTTTTGGAATTCAAATTTGTTGGCAAATCATAGATAAGGATGCACCCACTTCCACCATTTTGATGTGTCTTTTGTAGATATATAATTTATTCTAGTTTTGATTTTTTCGGAATCTCCATTTACTTTGTTTTGCTTATTTCAAGTTCTTGAATGCTTGTTTGCTTCAATTTTTAGTTTGTTATCCTTTGCAAATTGGAATCTAACACTTCAAGTTTGGTATGCATGGGGCCTAAAGGAGGTCCACTAGTATAAAAATGTCAAAATGTAACCAATTGATTTGTAACTACATGCAACTAACTTTGGTTATTTTTGCGATTGAAAATCACATCACACATTTTTTTGTCACATTTATGACTATGTTGTGACTACTAGGTTTTTCATTTTTAAAATGGAGCGACTTTTCACATTATTTTCATCCTAAAAGATCCCCATATGGCCCATTAGTTGCAAAAGTGACCAAAAAATGGTAATTAATATTTATCTATACATTAAGTTATATATGTTACTAATTTATATAGGGTAAGTTATGTGTTTTATGTTATTAACAATTATGTATAATAGTCCTTATGTATACATCATGTATTCCACATCCATTAAGGTATATATATGTGTGTGTTGTTCTCATGGATTAGTTAAGCATGGTTTGAAAAATTATTAATGTATATTGGCTTCATATTAAGGTATATGGAAAGGTGGCAAAACAACAATCATCCATAGGTATATTGAGAATATTAAATTATATTGAAACCTATAAATCATATGCAAAATTTATAATTCAAATGAGTATTTCAATTTTTTACAATATTTTTCTATAATCAGACTAGTTAATGCACTTATTGTAATTAAAGTATATAAATAGTATTAAATTATTTTATTTACAACTTATAATTATCTATTTACAATAAATAATAATAATAATAATATAAATTTTAACATTAATTCTGAATATTTTTACAATAATAAAAAGCAAGTACAATAATTATTGGAAAAATGTAAATAAATAAATTACTATAATTAATGTTTAATTGCTATAAAACCATTGTATTTATAGTAATTATACACAAATAAAAAAATATAGTTGTAAATAACTATAAACCATAAGATTAATTAGAAACTATAATTTATAATTAAACTCTATATTTAATATTTTAAAATAATTATACTGTAATTCGAGTAATTAATGTCGTTAATGTCATTACTATAAATTAATAGATCTATTATTTATAATTACTTATTTTCAGTAAATAATTATTGTTCCAATAATTTTTTTTGCCTTGATTAGTAATTTTTCGAAATGCTAAAAATTAATTTGAAAATTTATAGAATATATAATTGAATCAAATAATAAATTTTGTAATTAATAATAACATTTACAATTTTTATAGTGATTTGACTATAGTATGAATAATTAATTTACTTACCTTAATTAAATTAATTAAATTATTTTAATTAAGGTAATTCATGTAAAACCACTTTATGTATAAATTACTTAAAATAATAATCTTATAAGTATCATAAATGGTTAAATTACATATACTTTCTCAATTATAATTAAATTATGATGTAAATATTTAATTAATGTAATTATTGTAAATAACTTTATTTATAGCTTAATTTTACTTATTAATAGTTAATAATGATTACCATTATAAAATATTCACACTAATAAAAATTAATTACAGTAATTATATGATGTTTACTTGAACTTAGTTTTAAATAATTATGAGTTATAATTTATAGTAAAAATTAAGATTTAAAAATTTATAGTAAATTTATTATTGTTAAATAACTATTTTAATTAATATAATTGAATGTAGTATTCATAATTCATAGTTTCTTTTAAATAATTTATTTGTATTTAATAAATATTTAAGTTATCTACTAATTAATTATGTATTATGTATTGTAAGTAATTAGTTAGTTGGTTAAGTATTTATAAATAATAATTTTAGTGGGTGAAAGTGAATAGATAATATTTACTATATATAGTTAATTTTTATAGATATAAATTAATTATTAATTACATAATTATTTAATTAATTAATTATTTTTTTACTTAATTAGTTATTTCAATTAGAAATCCAAAAATGATAACAAAAGATATGGGGAAAGCTTTTTAATTGGAATTTAGTTTATAACTAAATTACAAGTTCAAATATTATTGCATATTGTTTGTTCTCCACTATCATTTTGAAAGTTATAAAGAAGGTGTGTAATCTAACACTATCAAAGTAAAAAAGTTGTGCCATTTGGGATGAACAAATGAAAAAGCTTAACCCAAATTAAAAATGAAAAATGTTTATGCATCATTTTAACCTAGTTACATCCCTAACCTATTTACTTGCCTATCTACCTAGGTGGGTAGGTATGTAGGTACTTAATTTGACCTACCCACCTAGGTGTGTAGGTCAAACTAAGTACCAATCTCCTAAGTTTGACCTACTCACCTATTTGTACCTCCCTAAATGGGTGGGTACTTAACTTAGGTAGGTAGGTACTTAGTACTACCAACCTATTTAAGTACCTACCTACCTAAATGTTAATTTAAATTTATTTGGTGTAAATTTAAATTAATGTGCCACATGGCAAATTTTCCATGTGCCATGTGTCTTGACCTAAAACCATCAAAACATATGAATCTAATGGCTTAAATTGGGTCTCCTTTATTTTCAATTACAAAACAAAAAAAATAGAATGCATTCAAATGTCACCATGTGTCACTATTAAGGAGCTCCAAGTGGCAAAACATTAGTTGCAAATTAGCTACTAATGGCCACACATGAAATATTTTATAGATTGGATGAAACCATATAAATACTTGACATGTGCATCCATGTATTGATGATATCATCATGATGTCACCACTATTTGCAACTAATTTGCACTTGTGACTAGTTTTAGGTGACTACAAATTTTTTAGTCCGAAAATGTCACATGCAATTATATAGTAGTTGCATAGCCCAATTGCAATTTAAGGCTTTTCTTCTAGAGGTCCAACTTGTGCCTTCTTTTAAGATTTGTAATTTGTTTTTGTTATAATAATGAGGGGTAGATGTGAGATGATTATGACTTACGAGCATTGCGGATTTAGAGAGCCGAAACAAAGGAAAAACACAAAAAAAAAGTCTTTTTTTGACCTTTGTTTTTTAAGATTTTGATTTTATTGTAAATTTGAAGATATGTATTATGGACTTGTTTTCTAAAAAGGTTTTAGGGCTTTGAGTTGTAATGGCAACACCTTTTTGGGGGTTGGGGTTCAAATGCCCATCAAGTTTTAATCAGTTGATGAATGTTTACTACAAAATCACCACGCACTTCCACATGGGATATGGCTAATGTAAACAATCAATGCTAAATTTTTTACTTGCATGTGTTGATAAGTTTGGATGTCCACTTCCACAGTTCATTTATAGTTGCAATGTGTTCAATAACTTACTTGGAACAATGGGTGAAACCAACATTAGCTTGGTATTAAATCCTAGGCATCATTGCTAACTAGCCTCTTGTTGGTTATTTTATGTAGCAAATGTATTCCTTTTGGAAAAAATCCAAGCCAAATACACTTCCACAACAATGCACATGTTGCCCAGTTTTTTATCACACTTATTGTTGTTATAGCCACTTTGCATACATTTGCAAATGATAACTTGCCATTGGAACCACCCTTCAATTTTAAAAATTGCCAAAGTAGTTCCACTTCACACAAAGATTTAGCCAACTATGTTCATTTAAACTTTATCTATGTAGCCACATTATCTATTATCTAAACTTGAGAATTTTTTAATATTATAACCATGAAAGTTTTGTTGCCAAAAGGAAGAACTTTTCATATTTAGAATGTTTAGTAATTAGTGTGATTGCACCTTCTTTTGAAGAAATTTTTTACTATCACAATGTGGCCTAAAATCTATATATGAATTGATCCCATGTTTATTTGAAGTGATTAATGGGTGTTATTTGTCTAGCATTAAGTCCATCAACATATTCCCAAAGTGCTTATTGTTCAAAAAACATTTCCATGTGGGTTTTTATAGGTTTGAAAGTTTGTATCATCGAACTTATCTATAGCTCTCTTTGGACTTATACTAATCACATGAGTTGTATTTTAAAGAACTTACTAAGCTCTAATTTACCATGTAAAAATTTGAAAGTAATACCATTACGTATATTTGTAGACCAATATAAGGCTTATTATTATGTTCACCTCCCAACCATGAAACATTGAAAACAAATTGTTTTACTTATTATATTTTTACCACTAAGCACATTAAATACCATTGAAGGGTCAACCTTTTTTCAACATTTATGTCTTTACAAAGAATTGCATCTTATGAATTTGCCTATTCAAATGGTATTGTTTTAAGTCCTAAAATCTAGGGGACAACTTAATTGTAAATTATATTCAACACTACCATCCCATGTGTCTTTGTTGATGAGAGTCAACCTTAGATTGAACTAGGTTTTTGTTTTAGGCAAATTCAATTCTTTTAAGGTTTAGGGTGTTTTTTTTCATCTCCATAGTTTTTTTTGCTTGACCTTTCAACATTTAGCTTCAACTGATATCATTTTATGTTTTTCCTTTTTCTCATCTTTCATTACCATGTTCTCCTTTGGCTTTCATATTTTCATTTAATCCTTTGTTGTTCTAATAATTGAAGTTACACTCAAAGTGTTGTCATGTTCACCTTGTTGAACTTGCTTATTATAATCAAGGTGTTTTGTTTGTTTGTGTTTCATTTGAGGTGTTATGCTTAGTTGTCAAACTTTATTAATATCTTATCATGCAAACTTTAGTACTTCTAGGTAACAATATATGTTCTTTTTTGTTTCTTTTATTGTTTATGTTTTTATGTTTCTTTTGTTATTTTGTTTTTTACACCTAGCTTTAGTATTCTTGTTTGCAATGTTAGGTTGGTGTTTGTGTTTTTTTATTATAATTTTGTTATTGCTCACGCTTGTAGTTGGTTTGTATTATGTTATCATTAGTTTGAAGTAAATTGTACATTATAAACTTTCACACGCTAGTGTTGTTATCAAATTTGTTGTGGTTCTTCACAATTTGAAGTAGTTTTTTCATACCTTCATAACAAAGTTGTTCATCATTTTTTGTCTTTTCTTTCGAAATATTGGTTGGTTGAACATTGTTGATCTCCTTGATTTAAATTGATTGAGAGGTAAATTGTAAACTCAAAATTTCATGCATTTTATAAATTTTTGTTTTGTGCATGTAGTTATTGGTTCAATGTCGTCTATAAGTGCCACCCCCAATCATGTTACAAAAGTAATGTCAAATTAAAAGGATGACAATGAATTTTTTAATTTTCAACTAACACAACAATTGGATCATAAGAAGCATCCAATCTTGACACCAAGTAGCTTGGGTGTTTTTCATTCCATAGTTCATGAACAATCAAAACATGTGATATCCTTTTCACCACATGTCAAATTCTTGGGTTTTTTTTGTTAATGATTTTGCTACAATAAATCCTTTCAATGCATAAATGATGTATTGTGTTATGTGTCATTTACAATAATGCAAGTTTATGTTAGGATTTTTACCCTGGGGACTTGAGCAAGGGGCTTCCTTTGAACTACAACAAAAAACACAAGTTAGTTAGGGAAACACATTTCCAATGAACATGCAAAGGAGTATAGGAGGTTGGCATTGTTCCTCATGCAAATATTGACAAAATTTATTGATAAAAGATAAATTTCAAAGAAGAGAAAACTTGTATCACCTTTTCTAATCACATTTTTTAAGCAATTAATGGCCTTACCACAAATATGAAATTGCACATGTTTTTTTGGGAGGATTTAATATTGTACATTGCAAAAGGATATTGCCCTTTATCATTTATTGATAATCCATGGTTGAAGTGCCTAGTTCTACATCAATGTGGGCATGTTATCAACATTTTTGGATGTTATGTGAATGGAGTGCTATCAAATGTCGCAACAAAAATTAAGGAGATATATGTTTTACCTCCTTTTCACATGTTACATGCACAACTTTTGATCTTTGGACATTGAAGGCCAAATACAACATTTTTTCCAAGGTTGTCAACTTCATCAACAATTCATGGGAGCCCATCCATGTGGTTGTTAAAGGGGAAAATGGGTTGGTTAAGTAATTATGGCAATCTAATAATTGTAATGTTAATTTTAGTTAGTCAATTTAGGGTGAAAGCATGCTATAGTGGTACATTTTGGGTAAGAAAATGTTTTTTTAGGGTACATTTTGTATTATTTTGGGGCAGATTTTCTTTCATTTAAACTAACGTTTTGAGAAACACATAAAATGGATTTTTAACACAAAACCTCCAACACAATTCTTATTATCTTTCAAATGATAGTGTTTTTTCAACAAACTTTTATGTATTCAAATATTTATGCTTGTTTGAATGAAAAACTTCATCCAAATGTTTTTTGTGAAATCACATGAGTGAAACTCTTCATATAAAATTGAAATGGGACAATGAATTCATATGTAATATATGATTGAGTACATCAAGTTTGGTAATTGTTTTGATAATTTTTGAAGTATATTTTCACTTTGCAATATAATGTGATTTTATAAAAATTTCACTAATATATTCTTTAATAATTTAATATCAATTCCAAAGTGGGATTTTTTTTGGAAAATCTTATTATTTGAGTTTTGAACTACCTTATTCCAAATACTGTTTACAAAAAAACCCTTTTAATATTAGCTTGGTAGAAGTTCAAAAACACGTAATTTCAAAAAATAGTATTTGTGAAACAATCTTTAACCACCGTAGTGTGTTTTCACCCTCTATCCAACTCCCATATTTTTAGGAGATTTGGTGAGAAAGATAGGGAATGGAAAAATTAATGGAGAGAAAATAAGATTTAGATTTAAATAGTGGTTGGTTACTCAAGGAAGACGGACTTGGAGGGAAAAAAAGTGGTTGTTGTATAAATGTCGTTGGAATAGAATAAAAGAATGTGTGTTTATGTGTGTGTTGTAAAAGAGTGAACATAAACTTTTAAGTGAAAGTGGTACTAAAATATTCCAATAACACTATAATGTGTGGTTTTGAAATGATGCGAAACCATGGGTCATACTGAGTCACCATTTGTGTTTTGTTCTAGCTATTAGAATATGTGTAACCTAAATGCAAGTATATATATGTTAATGTTGCTACATCCATAATGTTTAAACCTAGCACAAATGCCTTCAAACAACCAACATTCCAAAGTTGTTGTGACAAATTACTAAAGTTTTTTACTTAAACACAACTTGGGCATTTTGCTTATATTTTTGAGATGTTTGTAAAAGGTATATTATAAGGTCATCTAATTACTATATTAGAGGTCTTTGATTTGTAGTTCATGTTCCTTCAATAAATAACCTTCTTAAATTATAAACTAGGTAATATGACTTTGAAGTCCCCAAAATTTAAACCTCTATTTTAAGGACTATAGGGATATTTGAAGTACACAATGTAGAACTAATGCCACCATGGTCAAAGTTAAGTAAAGGTTTTCAAGCTTGAGTCGTTTAATTTTTTTTACAAAGAGATTATTTATGTGAAAGATGAAAACCTATGTTGGTTTTTGAAGGTGAAAATGAAAGGTGCTCAAAATTCATTTCAAAAGATTATAATTTGGACCAAAAAATATGGAAAGTGGAAGTAAAAATGGAAGGAATCTTGTATTATTGCAAGGGTGTTAATTGGGACGTTAATAATTCTTGTGAAAATGCATGATTTGCTTCAAAAGTCATTTTGTTTCTAGAATTTTTTTAATATCACTTGATGCAATTTCCATTTGTTATCAACATTGACAAACTTTGCATTTGTCTTGTATAAGCCAATGTGCCAAACTTAAAGGTTACTATTAAAGCCATTGTGGATACATAGTTCCATGTTGTCAAACAATGTGTTATAATCCAAATTTCAAGAATTGTTGGTTATTAACATTGGATGCACTTGTTTCAATTTTCACCTCATGCATTGCCATGGAATCTCACATGGTTAGATTCAAGCTTTGAATTGATTGCCAAATGTGATGATTTTTATTTTGAATTGTATGAATTTGAATTTAAAATGATGGCACAAGTTATTGGGATATTGATGCCAGTCTTAGCATTTTCTATAGTTTATAATCAAACCATGGCACACAATATGTTGGTATGAAAGCATAGTCAAGTAGACCAAAAAAATAGTCTTTGACAATTATCATTTAATCTTCACATGTAAGCATGAAAATAATTCAAAACCTCTTAAATAATAATACCGACACATCTATGCTTTCAATTGACTTCATAAGAATGTAAACTTAAAGTTTGAGAAACAATTGCAACATAAAAATGTATGTAAAAAGTGCATTTGAATACATTTGTGTACAATCCATGTTAAAACCTACTATAATTTAAAATTTAAAAATATATTTTGGGTCAAAATGTGCTAATATGTACCAAAGCGATTACAACCAATATTGGGTAGTCTTTTTAAAAATAAGAATAGATACATGCTAGTTTTATATCCTATTATATATATCTACTTAAACAACATGTATTAGAAATTAAAACAATTGGAGGTCCTAGGAACCTCTAAAGGTGAACATTAAAACAACTTAAGGCAACATAGAAGCAACAATGAAATTTTGGAAAAGAGGATTGAATTCTTGTTAGGTTGCCATTTATAAGAAAAAATTAGTATTAGTTCTTTCACCTTATGTGCAAGGCCAAAGGCTATATTTGAAAACCTACATTGATGAACATTTATTAACTACATTGTTTAACTTAATTTTCACTTCCCAAATTGTCATAAATGCAAAGCATCACAAATAAATTTGCATTGTGGCTAGTTACAAAAAAATGTCATCTCTTTGAGGAGTTGATGCATGTGATGGATTTGGGTGCAAAATGTGAACAGTGAATGCACATGCAAATGTTTTTATCAAATAAATGCACCTATGGGCATTAATGTAGTTCATAAATGTAATATCTAGATGTGTTTATGAAGTAAATGCATTTATGGTTAGCAATGTAATTATAGGTTCAAAAAACCTATTCACAACCATCAAAGAACCTACAAATAACACATGGTTAGATTTTTTAACTTAAAAAATGTTGCATATAACTACATATTATCTAGCCATGGGATAATTGACTCATTAGGAAGTGGGAAGGTTTCAAATTTAAAAAAACAAAATTGGTAGCTTCTTTGAGTTTGAAAATTTTCAAAGAATTGGAACTGTTTTTTAATTTTCAAAACTAGAAAAAAAAAACCAAAACTTGTGGTTTAAAAAAATTTCAAAAAAATGCCCAACACTAGTGACATGGTTACATGTGTTTAATATTTCATATTTTAAAATGGTAACTTAAATTGGTTTTGAGTTTTTTTGTACTTGTTTATTTAATGCCATTCATAATATATCATAGGAACATATGAATAGATTTGAAATCAATTTAATGAATAAAAAATAACAAAAATATTTTAAAATAATTTGTAACTAGTAATTTTGTTAACTAAAGGATTCATAAAAAAAACTTGAAAATATTTGAAAATGACATATTTTGGAAAAAAATTAATAAAAAAATTTAACACAAAAATTTAATGATTTACAAAAATTTATCCAAAATATTCCATATTAAACACTCACCTATAGGAGTACCATTGGTTCGTTATAATGTGCTTGGAACCTATTTGCAAATTAAATGTTTTCACAAGTCTAGATGGTATATTTAAAGGTTTCATCTTTAATTTTTTAATTTAAAAAATTATTTCAATCTATATGCACTTACTTATATAAAACTGGACATTACAAAAAATACATTCCAACCTACTTGCATTTCATAACCACACGTACTTAACTACTTATTTAATGTGCTTTTATGGAATATTATTACATAAAATCAAGAATCATTCTAATTTCAATTTTCTAACCCAATTGAATTATATGTTTAATAATTTTATGATACATTATGTGATACTTGATGTTCAACTTTTATGCAAATTGGTCTTTTTGACTATTTTTTGACCATTGGTAATCATGTTTAACTCCCATTTAAAAACCATGAAGGTTATAATAGACTTTGTAGGTAACTCATTTCTCATTAAATTTTTTATTAAATATGATCTTAAAATTATGAGTGTATTTACACTTAAACCTTGTTGGATGTACTAGTTCAGCCAATGGCAATTGAAGATGACAATATGTTTTTTGGGAAAATTGTGTTTGGTGATGATGCAATGAGTCTATGTTGAAGAATGAGTTGTAAGTGAACCTTGATGCTTATCATTTCAATCAAAGGAAACAAAAAACCCCTTGGTTTGGTGGCTATAACATATGGTGCAATTTTGCATGTGTATTTTTTGGTTCATGAAGTGCTTGGAATTATGGGATCACAAGTTGTGATAAATGAATTTTAGGGTTGTTGGTGTTTTCATTAAATTTCATTGGTCAAGGATTGAGAATTTGGATTGCTTTGTCTCAATTGTCAAATATTGGTTTCATAGTGCTTGTGATGCTTGTGTTGGGTGTGATTGAACCTTGAACCCAAGTGATTTTTAACATATAAGGCAATTATGATTGAAAAGAACAATACGTTAATTGAGGACAATGACCTTCTTGAAGAAGACCAAGTTATTTTGATGTTACATAGGTATGAACATTTTGCTTTGGTTTTTTGTATTCCACTATGTTTTGATTTCTTGTATGCATTTTGTTTTGATTTAGGTGTATAGATGATGTATGTTATGTTTTCTTGAACTATTTTTTATATACTGACTTTTATTGGTCATAGATGTGTAATTGTGGTAATGACACCTTTGAGTTATTGTTAGTATAATATTCTTACACGAGGTCCTCGATAACGGGACTCGATTATGGATGGCTTCCTTTGTGGTCGAAAATTAGATCGAATAACAGTAATAGCAAAACATATTTAAGTAATTGTCGCTCCGTTATTCCATGTCTGTTCGATCACTCTCTTACCTGCAAATGCAATGATTGGACCAAGTCATTGAGTCTTGGTAAATCCATGCTAAATTAAGCAAACCTACGTCAATTAAACCCCATAATGTTTCAAAAAATTTCCATGTTTTAAAAGTTTTGTAATATTCCAATGATGAAATGGGCATGTTCATGA
>Ga0209611_10011743_pt1 | contig 12509 bp, 15 predicted proteins | sample S1TSphgellanicum_3_FD_187693 | JGI IMG/M metagenome (GOLD analysis project Ga0209611, IMG submission 187693) | Host-associated microbial communities from peat moss isolated from Minnesota, USA - S1T2_Fc - Sphagnum magellanicum MG (SPAdes) (version 2) | ecosystem: Host-associated > Plants > Peat...
ACTTAACATCAAGTGTGAATGCACACCATTACAAGAGGCCTTTTACTCAAAAATGTAAAAGGTCCCCCAAACTAGCCAACAAACTCATACATGACCTCATAACCCCATAACTTTCATAAGTGCAAAAGAAATGGACCACCACCCACCCCATGATCAATAACAACATCCCTTTTTGTTGAATTATTATCCATCACTTTGAGATCATGGTTGGGGGGGGTTTATTGTACATCATTTTCCATTTCATGGGTAGTAGTAGTAGGTACATACATCATTTAGTTCCCCAAATGGAACGGACTTCACATAACTTTTACATAGTGGATCTATCATCAAACTCTTACGTACTCTTACGTAACACGTTGAAATTACGTTGAAATTGAAACATAATAGAAATTCAAACTTACTAGGCTTACTTATATCAAAGTTTTCAATTCAATTTTTTTAAGGATCAAAATAATGGTACCGTTGTTTTATTGGGAGAAAACTCTCAAATATTGAAAAGGGGGTGTCTCATGGCTACTTATTGGGCGAAACTTGGACATAAAAAAAGGATTAAGAGCCCCATCGACAACAACAAACCGACCACATCTAATAATTTTTTTTTATTGAAACAAACGACAAACGAAAGGGTTGTTATTCCCACCTTCCCCGGCCTTTCCAAACCCCTTTTTAAAACAATAAATAAATTGAAGTCAAGGATTGGCCACAGGGGAAGGCTATGACAATTTCTTTTAATAATTTTTTTTTTTTTTTAAATTTTGAAATAGATCTATCAGATGTGCACATCGCAGGTAGGTAGGTAGGTACCTACAATTGAGCCTACTTTCCGTCGGGTGGTACAGAGTCCGTTGGTCAGGTGGTCGGTCTGTTGGTCAGTTGGTGGGCCCGTTGGTGGGTCCGTTGGTTGTTGGTGAGAAAAGAAGTTTCGCCGTGCCTTCGTGGTACTTAACGTACTGTCAAGCTTAAAAGCCGTGCTCGGCGTCGTACAGTAACGTACACGCAACAGTTACTTTTTTACTTTGTTACTATTCCCCATTTGGACAGGGTAGGTGAACTTTGGGGTTTGTTTTTTTTAACCACTAAACACGGGCAGGGACAGTGCTGCCCCCCCCCCCCTTTTTTTTTTTGGCTCAAACATTTCAAGGGACTCTACTAGCAGCCAAAAACCTTTTGTAGTCAGATGGGGTTTTTCTTTTTTCTTTTTTCTTTTTTTTCCTTTTGGCCTTTCCTTCTGATTTAGAAATTACGCAAGTCAAAAAGATTTCTTTCCCTTTGAAGTGATCAATGTTTTTCTTCACACTTTACACCCCAAAAATAAAGGATTAACTTAACCCTCAATTCACATTTGACCAAACCAGTGTTAAGTGATAGGAGGGGGGACTTGCAATCATATAACCTTGCAATAGTTGGAATTTTGCCAAATTTTTAAAAAATCCAACTCGGTAGAGTTGTAAGGTTTTTAATCTGAAACTTTTGGTAATAATAAAATGTGCGATTTGGCTAAGAAATGAAAAATCCCCATTGTTGATTGAAAGTGCAATAGCTTTCAATTTTTTTATGTCTTTGGAGTATTTGATTTAGCTACCATAGTCAAATGATCCTAAAACTTTCATAGTAGATGGAGGGTTTAGGGCAAGAGAGAACAAGTTAATCTTAAACATAGGGGAGAACATTTCCAAAAGACGCTTGCAAACTCATTTAAAAGACAAACTATTTTTACATAATAAAACCTTTAAATGTAACAAAATGATTTGAATGAAAATTTTCAACTTTTATAAATTTCATGCATCTTCATGTGATGAAAAATTTATATTTACACTAAGGATGGAAAATGCAATTCAAAAAACAAGATTTGGACAAAACTTCCTATTGTGAATAGGCATGAACATGTGTTTTTTTGAAAAAAATTCATCCCTGCTTGTTGGATTTTACAAATGAAATCGTTTTTGTTGGTTAGACTATGAAGAGGATGGCCTCCTTTCCTCCAATCTTGAACAAATTGTTCTTTCCCTATCTTTTTCAACATGCATACCACTTGCAAATGAAGTTTTGAAAGAATCCCTCCTCTCTCCAAAATACACAATCTTGATGCACATTTTATCTACAAACTTTTCCATTATGCGCAACATCTTTCTAAGAATTAAAAAACACCCATCACTAATTGTGATGTTAACCATCAAAAGTTTGTCACCATATTTTTGTTTCCTTTTGCATTTTTCTCTTGCAAAAACCTTAAGACAAAACATGACCTTCAACTAAAAGCAAACCAAGAATAAGAAATGAAAAGACCCTTTAAAAAGTTTGATCAACTTAAGGAACACAATCTTAAGTGCATCTTGGCAAGTGTTGGGCTTTTTAAACTTAGGTGGAGTACTTAGGTCACATGATTTATTCAAGTGGATTGCAAGTTTAAAAACCCAATTGGTTGAGGCCATTTAATGTGTTCCCTAACCATCACATAGTAGTTGATTGTGAACCTTCTTCAACTTGTGTAATTATTATTGAGGGTTTGTTGAAAGATTTAATAATATTGTTAAGCTTTTAACTCATTTGATGTGGATTGACCATGAATATATCTTGGGTGATGCACAAGAATAGGTTTTTAAAAAGTTGAAAGCCATGCTTATTTGTATTCCCTTTTTAAAATGACTCATTCAATGATGGTCATTTCGATTACATATTGACTAGAGTACCTTTAAGGTTGAAAATGTTACTCACCCAACTTGACAATGATAATCAAAAGTTTATAATGGCATATGCCAGTTGGTCCAACAATAAGACAAATGTAAAATATAATACATATGAGAAGGAATACCTCGTTATTGTTCAAATTGTTTCATCATTTCAATGTTATCTATAAACAACCCACCCACCTTGGTTATTGATCACCAATCATTTAACGTTTTAATGGAATTAGATTTATTCATAAGAAAGTTGACTAGATGAACTTTTATATTACATGAATTTGATTCTGATATTGTCCATAAAGCTGGTGGGGTTAATCGGGGTGTCAATGAATTAAATCAAAACCCAAGCATTAATAAGAAGCATACCATAAAAGTTCGTTGGCATGGGGTTGCAAGTTTAAAGGTGGTATTAAAATAACACGCCTCAACTTACTTATGTATCATGTTGGGTTGTCTTAGGGAACTTTAAAATAATATGGGTGATGAGAATTCTTGTGATTTGGAAAATTGAACTAAAAGGTGATGATGCTTTGGACATACATGAAAATGCAACTATCATTGCACACTTGCAAGTAGATGAAGTCTTAGTTAGGTTAACATTCTAAGAACATGACCAAGTTGTGCATAGGGTGAAATTGTTCAAATGGAAAAGAATTTTTTTCTTACATGTGTGGTTGGATGGACAAATGCAAGTTGTGTTTTGCCTAAAACAATGTGAAAACCTTATGTGTCACGTGTCACGAACACCACTTTCACATGATGAATGGAATTCATTCTTATGGATGTTCATCCATGATTCATAGTTAATTATTAATTCATCCTTGGTGAATTTCTAATTCACTTTTAGTTAATTCTTAATACATATTAATTCATTTCAAGTTCACTCTCAATTATCTCTTAATCAAATCATAGATCATTTATAACTAATTATTAATTTATCCTTAGTTAAATCTTAGTTAACTCATAAATCATTTGTAATTAAAAAGCCTTTAAAAAAACTTCCTTAGTTGTTGAACACATGGAAATTCCCATGGAAAATTCTTTGAATTAGGTCCCCAAAAGGATATATATAAAAGTAAACCCCCCCCCCCCCCATTACCTTAAGTTTATTTAACAATAATCTAATGTTCAATTTTGTTTTATACCCTTATTTTATTATTTTTGTGAAACTTACGTTTGTTTACTTCATTGGAATAAAATATATATATATTTTGGTCTTGTACATATTGTATTTTTGGTTTTAACATTTGTGTTAATATTTTGATCCCTTTGTTTCATGTTTCAGATTTAGATTTAAACCTATCCTTTTGTCATTTGTTTTGGTAGTTTTTGTGCTTATGACAATTTGAATATAAATTCATTAAACTTACGCCTATTATTGTCATCAATAGAGTTTGGTTTTAATTGGGAGTTGAATGTGTATTACTTGTTTTTTTCAAACCATGATAAATTCTTCAAGAAGTTATGGAAACCCACTTATGGGAATAAGAATGGAGGTTGTGGATCACCCACCTTTTATAAAAGTCACATTTTATATGTTTTTATAGTCATGTTTATGTTAAAAGAAAAATGGTCACGTCCATGGAAGAACTTTTTATTGCACTTACACACATGCAATCACTTTATGAAATCTATTGTTCATCTTCAAAGTACTCAAGCATCAACATCATTGGGGTATGTTCTTATAACACCACTTTAGACAAAGGAGTCACATATTAGTCTTCCTAACAAGTTTGATGGGACACGTTCACAATTTCAAGGTTTTTTCAACTAAGTACGTGTATTCATTCACTTGCACCCCCATTACTACCTAAGTGGCCTAACCTAAGTTGATTTTGTTGGTACCTTATTTTCAAGCACGACTTTAACATGGTTCACCTTTGTTGGAACATTAATATCCATTGTTGAACAATTTTGAAACATTTGTTGAAAAAATTTGTGCCATTTTTGAAGATTTAAACAAATAGTGGACATCAACAAACAAGTTGCAATATGTTCACCAAGACCTTGCCCAACAATTGTGTATACATTCGAGTTTAAACAATCGGCATGTGATATTTTATGGGATGAAGTTGCACTAATGAGTTAATTCCAAATTGGATTACATAGTGATGTCAAAGATTTATTACTCACATGAATGCCAAATCCTACAACATTGAGTCAAGCCATTGCCTAAGTTGTTCAATGTGTCAATAGGCTTTTTGAACAACATCAAAAAACATTGGGAACCATTGCCATTCCAAAAAAAATTTAGGCCCACCACACCATCCCCATCAACAACATTTCTACAAAAGACGATCCCATGCAAATTAATAAGACATGATTCAAACCGCTCACAAAATTTAAAAAACAACAACAACATGCAAACAAACTATGTTTATATTATAAGGAACTAGGTCAAATCATTAACAATTGTCCAAAGAAGCAAGGGTAACACATAGCCTGGGCCACTTTTGTCAACACCTTTCATTTTGAAAATTTGAGAAACAAAAATGTTTAGTCTAAGTAGGGACCTTGTGAGACTAAACTTTAATGCATCATGCGATCAAAATGGTCCCAACCTCTCTTCAAACCCCACACCTTGTTTCTTGTTATTAATCACAATCAATTGTAACAAGCCCATGACAACAAATACTAAAACATTGTTTAACTTTAATGCATGTACATGTTTCATTGATAAAAAGTGAATGCGACAACTTAAACTACCCTTGGTGAAGAAGATCACGTTAGTGGTAGTGGAGGTTATTGATGGTTAGAGCTTTTCCTCAAGACCTATGATGCATGAAACTAAGGCATTGGAGATTACCATTGGATCACATACAAGCAAAATTGTTTTCAATGTCATTTCATTCTCAACAAACCCTATCATCATTGGTTTATATTGACATGTTCTACATAATCCACAAATGGAACGGCATATGTAGAATTTCCATTTTGAAATGCCCAAGGAATAAGCATACAAATGCAAGGCTTCACCCATAGGCTTATTTGGTGAAATTCAAGATTATCATCAAGGTGCATTAAAAGGTGATGAAAAATCTAATCAATGCATGTAGAACCTAAAGTGTGATAAGAATCATAGGAATGCGCAAAAACTCAAACTTTCAAAGATTTTGTTTGTGGGAACAAAAGCTTTCATGCAAATTATAAAGAAAGGAAATACATTCTTGATATATGTTCTTTCGACACAAAACCCTAAGGTGAAACAACATTAGATTCCTTTGCAATATTAAACATACAAGGATGTCTTTGAAAAAAAATGTTGACTTGTTACCTAAGCATGGACCATATGATTATTTTATTGATCTTGAGGAGGGAACATGACCCCCATTTGGACCCATTTACAACTTGTCTCAAAACGAACTAACGACATTTTTAAAGTACATTGACGAAACCTTGACAAGGGATTTATTTGACATTCCAAGTCTTTAGCTAACGTTTTGATCCTATTTGTTAAGAAAATATGATCCTCTACAAATGTCTATTGATTATCATGGACCAAATCGACTCACCATTAATAATCAATACCTTTTACTTTCAATATTAAGGTTGTTGGATTAATTAATTCATGTTAAAGTCATCACCAAGGTTGATTTATGTGGTGCATATAACCTAATGCATATTCAAAAAGGTGAAGAATGGAAAACAAATTTTCAAACATGTTATGCCCATTTCAAATATGTGGTGATGCCTTTTGGCCTTACCAATGCCCATAGCATCTTTCAAAACTTGATGAACGATGTTTTCCATGAATATTTGGATGATTTCATGGTTTATCACATTGATGACATCTTCATTTTATCTAAAAATGTGGAAGGACATGAACCACATGTTTGAATTGTTTTGGACAAGCTAAGAGAAGTTGGACTTTATGTTAAATTGGAGAAATGTGAATTCCATGAAATCGAAATGAAATTCCTTGAATATATTATTTCTGAAGATGATGTATGCATGGATCCTCATAAGGTCTAAACCATTATGGATTGGGTTACCCCAAATTTTGTTCATGATGTTCAATGTTTTTTTTGATTCACCAACTTTTATCAATGCTTCATTACACATTATTCCATGATAATGGACCCTCTCATTCACCCAATTCAAAAGGATCAAACTTTTGTTTGGGAACCTAAGACAAAGTGTGTTTTTCAATCCTTGAAGGTTTCTTTCACAATTGCACCACTTTTGATTCACGTAGACCCTTATAGATTATTTGTTTGGAAACAAACATTTTTGACTTTGCATTAGGCGCCATACTTTCACAACTTAGAAAATACAATACAACCTTCTTCATCTTGCCAATTTTTGTTTTCAAAAGTTTTACACTATCGAAATAAATTATGAAATTCATGATAAGGAGCTTTTGGTTACTATGGATGTTTTTGATGAATGGCATCATTTTTTCGAAAAAGCTCAACATGAAATCATCATCTATCTGACCATAAAAGTCTCCAATATTTCATGATTGTTCATGTTTTGAATCGATGCCAATTTCATTTGTGTCATGACATGTAATGTCGTGACGTACGGTGTCATAAGGGTGTAAATTCGTAGTAAACTCTACTAAACAAAAAAACTAAAGCCAATCAAAGGTATAAATTAATCAACCAAAAAGATATGTACGTATATATATATATATATATATACAATGTACAATAGGAGGCTGAGATGAAATTCTCATGTATCCCCCCCCAGATTTGAACCGAGAAGAGCGTGGCATGGTTTGAATAGGAATTAAGGTGCTATAAGAGAACATGATGAATAGTACCAATTGTTGGCGAGAACTTGAGTGAACTTCGGCTTGAGGCAGAAGAGATGGTATCCACCATTACAATTATTGCAAAGTAGCATCTGATTAGCATCATCTATCCTTTGACATACTTGACATGGATAATCAAATGGAGGAATCCAAGTCGACATAATGATGGTAGGATCTAAGTTTGGCAGGTGATAGGGCGCACAATTTTTGGAATAATCCCAAATTGTGTGTCTGTCAGCTCCTTATAACTCCAACACACATGAAAGCATGATCGCCTTAATCCTCAAGATAGTGTGACGGGAAGAAGTGTTTAGAGTATCATTGGGTTGTCGTTGGAAATACACAAAATCACCAACATCAATTTGTTTCACCTTAGGTTTGTAACTGCCACCTTGTGTGTGTGCATATCGTAAGGTGTTTTGATGTTGTGCAATGGACAGGTTTTCCATGGCCATGGGCATAACCTTCTTGGATATAGCAGCCCTTTTTGCAATGACCTTAGCCCAAATGGCTAGGGAGTCTAAGTCCACAACCTGGTCCATTTGAGCAACAATGGAAAAGGGTGGAATGGGATGTCTCCCAAAAAGTAAAAAGTAAAGAGAAGAATGAGATAAAGAAGCGTGTTTGGACATCCTATAACCCATGCAATGTAAGGGAGGGCCAAGTCACAATCCTCTCTGTTCTTAGTGAGGCAAATCTTCCGAAGTCCCTTATTGCACGTTTGAACCATCCTTTCTGCAATGTCATCAGCTTGGGGATGATCTTTTGAAGTCCGAAAATGGTCAATGAGAGCATGGTCAAGTAAGTCTTGGAATTCTCCCCTGAATTCTGATCCTTGATTAGTAAGGCACTCAGCACAAGCCCCAAACCTACTTAGAACATGTTATAAGAAAGCCTGGTTGGTGTTGTGTGATGACTTGTCCGGTAGCGCAACAAGCTCAACCCACTTTGAAAAATGCTCAATCATAATCATGATGTAAACATTACCCTTGGAGGTTTGTGGTAACTCTCTAGCTAAATCACATGACCCACGTTAGAACATGCCTTGAATAAAGAATGCAAAAAACGTGAGTTGTCGAGAGGAGAAAAGTTCTCACTCTATCACATTGTTCACACCTAGCAATGATGTCTCGGACTTGAGCATACATACCTCTCCAACGGTAATGAAGAGCAAGAAGGCTATAAGTATGTTTAACTCCAAAATGTCCAAGCTCTGAGTGTACCTTTTGAATAAGACTAGGCCATTCATGTGGTGGTGGAACCACTATGTCGCCTTGTGGTAAGCATCGGACGAGGTGATTGTCCTTCCATGAGTAGCATTTGGACCATTGTTGCATGCGATCTCGCTGATTTGATGTAACTTGGGGAGGGTATTCCCCATGTTGAAGAAACTTCACAGTGTCCAAGTCCTCCCATATATCCACAATGGGATGTTTAACCAAGTTACATTGCAGTAGTGCAAAATAACTAGATGCATTAGATACATGTATTGGTGGAATCTAGTCAAAATCTTGCTTGGCTTCTGAAAAATCTTCAGAGGTAATGAAGGGTCTCCATGACATGGTATTCGCATTCTGATGTGTAATACTAGGTCGATGAATAACCTTGAATTCATATTCTTGAAGTATAAACGCCCAACGAGCTAACTTACTAATAAGCTTATCATTGGTCATCAACCATTTGATAGGCTGGTGGTTGATATATAAAGTGAAATTGGTGCCATAAAGATAGGGCCTGAAATGTATGACGACCCATATAACAACAAGGCACTCCCCTTCGTATGAAGAGTAGTTGCTTTCAGCCTTGTTGTTGCTTCGGGATGCATAGGCGATAACATATTCCTTGCCTTCCTCATCAAGTTGGCCAAGAATAGCTCCAATACCAAGAGCACTCCAATCAGTGTGTAGAATGAAAACCTTGTTGAAATCAGGTCTTCTCAGAATGGGGAACTCTAAAAGCTTTTCCTTGAGTGTGTTGAAAGCTTCCTGAGCCTCATCATTCCATGTCCAAGCAACATCCTTCTTTAGCAATGCATAGAGAGGATGAGCAATAGTACTAAAGTCTTGGACATAAATTCTGTAATAATTACATAATCCGATGAAGCTCCTCAACGTGTGAACATCAATAGGATTGGGCATCTCCAAAATGGCTATTACTTTGGCCCAATGAGCCATAATACCAATTGGCAAAATTCTATGTCCAAGGTAGATTACTGAGGTGACAGCAAATTCACACTTTTTAGGATGGATCTTCATATTGACTTCGTGGAGCCTCTTGAATAACTCCTCAAGATGAGCCAAATGCTGCAGGAATCCCTTGCTATGCACTAGGACGTCATCTATGTAGCACTTCAGGAAATCTACCCCTTTGAGAACTTGGTCCATGACTCACTGAAAGAAGACAAGTACATTCTTCAATCCAAAAGGCATCACAAGCCATTCCCATAATTTGTTGCTTCCATGGAATGTCGTTTTCTTGTGATCCTTCGTAACGAACACAATTTGGTTGAAACCTTGCCTCAAATCCACAATTGTGAAAATGTTTGAATCTCCAATGCTAACAAATAATTCTTTAGGGATGGGCATGGGGTACCTATCTTGAGGTGTAACTAGGTTCAAACGCCTATAATCCCCGCACATCCTTTTCTCAGTCCATAATCCAGCTGAATCTTTCTTTGTTGGCATTACTATAGTGGCTACAAAATCAGAACTTGATGGCTGAATGAGACCAACATCATGGAGCTCTTTGCATCTTTCCCATTCATGTTTGCTCAACCTATGCCTCCTTTGATAGACGGGTGTCTCATCCATAAGGTCTATAAAGAATTACATGGTCTTACACCTACCTAAATCTTTCATTGAAAATGCAAACACATTCTCATATTTAATTAGCAAATCTGTGACCCGGTCTCTCTCCTCCTTGGTGAGCTAGTTCCCCATAATGAAAGGGTAGTTGGAAACACATGGAATGGAGTTGGAAAGTGTGTTTGAAGAACCTAGTGTATTGGGCTTTCCACTATCCAACTACATAGATTCGTAGAAGGTTATAATTGTTTCTCCAGAAGCTGATGTACCTCCAGGTGTATTACACATAACTTGAATCAAATTACATGGTACTTCCTCCCCCCCAACACTAAAAGTGAAGTGTAGAGTGTTGAAAATAAGAAAGTGTACTTGGTCGAAATGCCATGTGGTTGCATCACCAGAACTACAAGCTGATTGAATCACTGTTGGTGTTGTGTACATTTGAAAGAGTACACAAGTTACCAATAACCATGTAAGGGAGTTCAAGTCCATGCCTTTCCTTAGTAGAGCGTTATGCTCTAATCTAGTCACCTTAGTGTGACTAGTAGTGCTAGTTTGGAACCCCATAGCCCTTTTTCTTTCTTCTAGGCTTGGTTCATCCAAGTGGCTAAAAAATGACGATACACCAAGCCTGGTCCATCTCCTTGAAAGGCATGTGTTCCTGGGAAGGAGACAAAGGTGGGCCAAGCACCTTTTGGTTTTCCTATTGTGTTCGTAGGAAACCAAGGAGGTTTCTCTTGCCTTGTAACTGGTTGGCAAGAACTTTGATCATCCAATATGTGAAAAATTTGCAGGTTGGGGTCTCTGATAGTGTATTTTAAAGCTAATTGCAAAACTAAGAGTGGTGCTAAGTTGGTCCACTAGTTGTGCAACTAGTGCGCATAGGAACCGCATTGTGCCACATAGGAACCGCATTGTGCCGCATCAGGTAGGAGTGGTTCTCCAAGGTAATGCTTGACTAGTGTGTAGTGCTCCTGGACTTTCTCCCTCTAATCAAGCTGAGAAGGGTGTTCTCCATTACATAACCAAGTGTAGGAGAAATGGATTGAATCTAGGTGATCAATCGTATCATGTCCGTGAAAAGACCTGATCTTGTGTCACTCAAGCCTTCTCCAAATCCAGCCACTAAAAATCCTTGACACTCCCAACTTGAAATGATGAGGTCGAGGGGGCCAAGTAATTCCATATGTTTTTTCTAAATTAGTTGTATGTCAAAGGGCAAAAATGTGAAACTAGCCTTCCATGCGGTGGTTGCAAACTGTTGTGGAAATCTTGTTGTGAACTCCCTCATTTTCGATGCCGCCACTTGCCTTGCAATAAAATCAATGTCTACGTAGAAATACCTCCGAACCACCATCCTTGACTATAGTAAGGCTTTGAGACCTGTACTAATACCACAAAAGAGCTTTAGTAATGTAATCCCTTCGTTAGGTGGTGTCCAGGTGATTAGCTAACGAAGTAATGGTTTAATCGGTTCGCCATGGCTTTCCATGCTTTCAAAACTAGACAAAGCTTTGACGAAGGGCTTGTGGGCTACTTTGAACCTTTGTAAAACCTCTAGTCCATGTTGAATGTCAGTAGGAACCACCCTCAAGCTTTCAGTAGCTTGAGCATAAGCTATCTCCTCCTCATCTCCCTCTATCCACTTGTGGCTAACTTGTTGGATGTGGTAAATGGTGTCACTAGTAGAAATCAGCCAAAATGTAACCACTCAATTTACAACTACATGCGACTTGTAGTCGTTTGCAACTAGATTTGGGAATATTTGCAACTACAAAACCAAATTTCAACTATTTTGGTCATTCTCACAACTATGATGCAACTATTAAAATTTTCATCCTATTGGTTAGATCGATTTTACATTCATTTTCATCCATTAATAGGTTGATATGTCCCATTAGTCGTGGTAGTCACCAAATTAGTTGCATCCTAAAGGTATTCTACAATGACATACGGGTGTATTTTAATGTATGTACTAAAATTATATATATATGCGTACGTATGTATATTGTTCGTATAATGAATCTCAAAATTAATATTTGAACTTTGGATTTTTAATTCAAATCTGAAAATTGATATTTCAATTATGAAAACTACTATTTTAGTTTTTAAAAATAATATTAGGATTTGAAACTTGATATTTGAATCTGAAAATTGTTATTTCAATTGTTTAAAAGATTATTTGAATTTGAATTTTTTGATTTGAATATGATATTTTCAATTTAAATTCAAAAAGGCTTCTTTGATCTAAAAATTGATATTTGA
>Ga0209611_10011744_pt1 | contig 12509 bp, 9 predicted proteins | sample S1TSphgellanicum_3_FD_187693 | JGI IMG/M metagenome (GOLD analysis project Ga0209611, IMG submission 187693) | Host-associated microbial communities from peat moss isolated from Minnesota, USA - S1T2_Fc - Sphagnum magellanicum MG (SPAdes) (version 2) | ecosystem: Host-associated > Plants > Peat...
GCGCGAGCGCGAGGAAGAGCGCCTCGAACGCGATCCCGATATCGAGGCTATAGTCGATCAGAAACGTTCCGCCGCGAATGAGCCCGTGTTGGTTCAAATCACCGACGATGACGCCGGCCGCGACGCCCAGGAATGCCACGAGGAAGAAGCGCGCGCTGCGCAGCCCTTGTCGGGCCATGGTGATTCCGGCGAAGATCAGCGCCGCGAGCAGCCCGTCCTGCAGCATCTCATCGAGGATGAAGAACGGCCACGCGTCGCCCAGACAACTTTCGCCCGCGATCCCGAAGAAGTTTACCGCAACGAGCGCGAGAATCGCGTAGTAGAGGCGCGGCGACGCGCGGCGCAGCGTGAGGAAAACGCATGCGAACTGCGCGACGGCCGCGAAATACGACCACAAGAGGATCGTGCGGACGATCTCTTCTTGCAGCGGCGTACGCGTCCAGCCGTGCGGAACGCCCGAACTGAACGCGCTCAAAAGGGCAAAGACACCCATCGCCGCGCCGTACCACGCGAACGAGGCATCGCGCAGCATCAGCGAGAGGATCGCGTTGAAGAGGCCGATCGCGATGAAGAAGCCGATGAATGCGAAGTACGTCGTCTGCTCGTCGAGCGCGAGACCCGTGAGCCGATGCAGCGAGTCGATCTTCGGAAGTGCCGAGTGCGAGCCGTAGTCGACATCGACGTCAACGTAGGGCGCGTCCCAGGCGGCCTCGGGGATCTGCACCGAGACCGGCAGCCCGGCGACGTCGCTCGATCCGCCGCGCACGTCGGTCCCCGTGCGTAGAACGTAGACGTTGGTGCCGAGCCGGTAGCGCACGTCGATCTCCGCGGTAAGCACGCCGCCGTAGATGACGTACTTCCGTTCGTGCCGGTCGCCGATGAGCCGGAAACGGAACGCCGCGTGCGCCGGGCGGACGGGTGTCGCGAGCGTCCCCGGCGGCGGACCGTCAAGTTGCAGCGCGATGTTGGCGAGCGAGACGGCCCCGCGCGTCGCGGTTGGAGAAAATTCGGGAATCGTCTCCGTTTGCGCGCGCGCCGAAACAACGCTCGCGCAAACGAGCAACAGGATTAGCGCGAACCGCTTATAAATCCGCGTGCTTCCCGAACCCGTTCGTGCGGGCGTCGAGCTTGACGGCTTTGAGGGCCAACGAGAGCAGAAGCATTACCGTGCAATGTTCGTGCCGCACACGTCGCCTTCATGCGGTTGGTCGGATGCGCTCGTGACGACGTGATTGCGACCGGCTGCCTTTGCCCGGTATAGCGCGGCGTCGGACTCGATGATCAGCGTCATCGGCGAGCCACCCGACACGGGAACGGTGACGGCGACGCCGATGCTGATCGTGACGACTCCGGCGGCACTCCCTTGATGCGAGATGGCGAGCGACTCGACCGCTCGCCGGCAGCGCTCGGCGAGCAGCGCGGCCTCGCGTACGTTCGTTTCACCCAAGATCAAGGCGAATTCTTCGCCGCCATAGCGAGCCGCCGTGTTGTCGCTACCTGGTATCGCCGCGAGCAGCGCAGCTGCGATGCGCCGCAACACGTCATCGCCCGCCGGGTGGCCATAGCGATCGTTATAGTTCTTGAACCAGTCGACATCGATCATGAGCATCGCGAGCGACTTGCCCGTACCGGCGTTGCGCAGCCAGTCGCGACGCAGCGCGTCGTCGAATCGGCGCCGGTTGGCCAGACCCGTCAGCGCGTCGATGTCGACGAGCGCTTCGAGCCGCTGACGCTCCCGGTCAACCCGGTGCGTCCGATCGGCGAGCGCCAGCGCGAGGAAAAGCGCTTCGAACGCAACGCCGATTTCGAGGCTGTAGTCGACCAGGAACGCTCCGCCAGGGACGATACCGTTGTAGTCCAGGTCCTTGACGATCAAGCCGACGACGACGCCGGTAAACGCGACGATATAGAACCGAGCACCGTTCATGCCGCGACGCGCCATGGTAATCCCGCCGATCAGCAGCGCGATCGGGAGGCCGTAGCCGACGATTTCGTCGACGATAAAAAATGGCCACGCATCTTGGAGGCAAGACTCAGCTACGATCCCTACGCCGTTGAGCGCCGCGAGGACCAGGAACGTGATGTAGAGACGCCGCGATACTCGGTTCAGCGTGAGGAACACGCCGGCGAACTGCGCAACCACCATGAAGTACGCGCTCGCGAGCAGGCTCTCCACGAGCGCTTCCTGGAGCAGCGTATGCCGCCAGGCATGGGGAACATCGGCCGTAAGCGTGAACGCCGCGAACAATCCGATCGCGAGAGCATACCAGGTGAACGACGCATCGCGCAGCATGATCGAAAGAATCGCGCTGAAGAGCCCGATCGCGATAAAGAAGCCGATGAACGCAAAGGACGTCGTCTGCTCGTCGAGCACAAAGGCCGTTAGCCGGTGCAGCAAATCGATCTTCGGGAGCGAGGTGCCGTAGGCGTACTCGACGGCAACGTCCACGTATGGAGCATCCCAAGCGGCTTCCGGAATCGTGACTGCAACCGGTAGTCCCGGGACGTCGCTCGAACGACTGGCAACATCGGTCCCGTCACGCACCTCGTAGGCCGCGGCGCCAAGCCGGTATCGCAGGACGATCTCGCCGATCAGGCGGCGACCGTAGATGACGTAACGGCCTTCGTGGCGCTGGCCAATCAAACGGAACCGGAAGACCGCGTGCGCCGGATGAACCGGGCTGGGTAACGCTCCCGGCGGTGGTGCCTCGATCTCGGCTGCGACGTCGATCAGTGAAACGGCACCGCGGGTCGCCGCCGGCGAAAAATCGGGGATCGCGTTCGTTTGCGCGCATGCTGAAGCCACGCTCGCACAAACGAGCAGCAGCATCAGCCCGAGGCGCTTACAAATTCCCGCGTTTCGCTTGTTCTTGTTCGATCGAGACGAAGAGCGCTTTGAAGTTGCCCTTGCCGAAGGACAAGCTTCCGCGACGCTGGATGATCTCGAAGAACAGCGTCGGGCGATCTTGCAGCGGTTTGGTGAAAATTTGCAGCATGTAGCCGCGATCGTCCCGGTCGACGAGGATGTTCAGCTCGCGTAAGATGGCGACGTCCTCATCGATCGCGCCGACGCGTGCGCCGAGCGCATCGTAATACGCGTCGGGCGTCTCGAGCAATTCGACGCCGTTCGCGCGTAGCGCGCGGACGGTCGCGATGATGTCGTTGGTCGCGATCGCGACGTGCTGCACGCCCGGACCGCCGTAGAAATCGAGGTACTCCTCGATTTGCGACTTCTTGAGACCCTCGGCGGGTTCGTTGATCGGCATCTTGACCGCGTTGCGCGAATCGGTGACGACTTTCGAGCGCAGCGCCGTGTATTCGGTCGAGATGTCCTTGTCGTCGAACGAGATCAACTGCGTGAAGCCGAAGGCGCGTTCGTAGTACGCGACCCAGGTGTCCATTTCGTTCCAGTTGACGTTGCCGACGCAATGGTCGATATGCGAGAGGCCGACGGCGTGCGGCGCGCGGATCGCGGCATCCCATTTCACGAAGCCCGGAAGCCAGACGCCGCGGTACGCGCTGCGATCGACGAACGTGTGGACGGTATCGCCGTAGGTGCCGATCGTGGCAACGATCGCGGTGCCGTCCGCGTCCTGCAATTCACGCGGCTCGGCGAGGCCGTGCGCTCCGCCGGCGATGGCCGCGGCGTAGACGCCGCGCGCGTCGGTGGTGCGCAGCGCCACGTCACGGACGCCGTCGCCGTGCTTGCGCACGTGCTCGGCGATCGCATCGTCCGGGCCGAGCGAGCTCGTGAGCACGAGCCGCAGACGGTTTTGGACGACGACGTAGGAGGCGCGGCCGGGAACCCCGGTTTCGGGGCCGGCATAGGCGAGCGGCTCGAACCCGAACGCCGTGCAGTAGAAGTGGGCGGCTTGTTTAGCGTTGCCCACGTAGAGCTCGAGATGGTCGAACTCGAGCGTGTCGAGCGTGCCGGTACCGGCGGTCGAACCCGCCTCGATCGTTGCTGTCGGCGTCGTCATATCACGCGATTATTTCGCGACCGGCGGTGTGATCCCCAGGTCGGAATAAAACGCCGCGGGGTTCATCGGCCGGCCGAGGAAGCGGCTGACCTCTTCGTCAGGCTCTTCCGCGCGGGCCGGCGCGAGGATGTCCTCGCGGTAGCGCATCCCGACCACCGGGCTCTCGAGGCCCCCGGCCTTGAACGCGCGGAACATGTCCTGGGCGTAGACCTTCGACCACTGGTAGCCGTAGTAGCCCGCATCGTATCCGCCCATCAAATGGCCGAACGCCGCTTGCGGATGGGTGCCGGGCACGTAGGCGTTCGGGGTCAGTTCCGGGGTGAGACGCGCCCAGATCGCGGTGGTATCGACGGTCGGACCAGAGCTGTGGTACGCCATGTCGACCGAGGCGTAGAAGATCTGCTGCGTGGTCGCGTAGGCAAAGTGGAAGAGCCGCGTCGCGATCAGTTTCTGAATCAGGGCGTCCGGCATCGGCGCGCCGGTCGTCACGTTCGAGGAGATCTCTTTGATGATCGCCGGATCCCAGACCCAGTTTTCGAGCATCTGCGAGGGCGCCTCGACGAAATCGGAACGGAACCCGGAGGTCAGCGTTTCGTAATCACCGGTCGCAAGCATCGCCGCCATGTTGTGGCCGAACTCGTGGAAGAACGTTTGCACCTCGTCGTGCGAGAGCAGCGCCGGCGTCCCCGGTGCGGGACGCGACCAGTTCCCGACGATCACCGCGATCGGCGCGCGCACGCTTCCGTCGGGCAGCACGCGCCGCGTGACGATCGGGAAATTCGCGAAGTGACCGTACTTGCCGGGCCGCGGATACAGATCGAGATAGAAGCGTCCGATGTAGACGCCGTTGCGTGCATCGTTGACCGTGTAGCCGACTACCTCGTCGCTCCAAACGTCCGGCTTCTCGATCCGCGTGAAGCGGACGCTCAAGAGTTTTTGATAGATGCCGAGCACCGCGTCGACGGTGTGTTGGACCGGGAAATACTGTTTGATCTCGTTGCGGTCGACTGCGTACTTCTCTTTGCGCAGCCGATTTTCGTAGTAGATCCGGTCCCAGGGATCGATCGGCGCGCCTTTGAGCGTTGCGAGCTCGTCGCGCTCCGCATCGGCCTTCGGTAAGATCGCGGTATCGATGTTCTTCAAAAATGCATCGACGCGTTGCGGCGTCTTTGCCATCTTGTCGTCGAGTTGATACGCAGCCCACGACGGGAAGCCGAAGAGATGCGCGAGCCGGTCGCGGATCGCGATCGCCGACTCGAGCAGCTTTACGTTTGCGAGGCCGCCGCGATTGTAGTAGGCGACGTAGTAGGCTTTGCGCGCCGCGGCGTCGTCGGCACTGCCTAGGAACGGCGAGAGGGTACTCTCGTTCACCGGGACGACGAGGGCGCCGCCGGCGCTCTTCGTGAAGCTCGCGACGAGATCGGGCGCGAGGCCCGCGGTCTGTGCGGACGTGATGGTAATGGTCGTCGCGTCGTTGCCGAGATTCTCGCCGAAGCGATTCTGCAGATCGGTGAGCTGGGCGCTCAGCGCCACGAACTCGCGCCGCTTCGCGTCGTCGAGCCCGGCGCCCGCGCGGAAGCTCTGCGTGCGCCAGAGCGCGGTGAGTTTCTCCTCATCCGGGGTGCGCGCGGTACCGGAGCGCTGCGCGTCGTCGATGAGTTTGAAGAGCGCGGGCCGTGCCGTCACTTCCGAATAGAACGTTCCGAGAGCCGTGCCGCAGGCGAGCGACGCATCGCGCACGGCTTTATCAGTCGACACATTGAAGAGAAACTGATCGGCGGCCGTGTCGTCGTTGAGATCGGCCGTGATCTGTTCGAGCGGGACGAGGGCGTTTTGGAACGTGCGCGGCGCCGATTCCGCGGTTAGCGCGGTGATCCGCTCGTCGGCGGTCGCGATCTCCCGCTTGCAGTGCGCGGCAAGCTGGGCGGCGCTGATGTGCCAATCGATCGCCAGTGGCGTCGCGGGCATGGGAGCATCGGCGCGCGCGGCACCGGGGACGGCGCCGGCGAGCGCGGCACAGAGCAGCGCGCCGGCGGCGCGCGAAACGAAGGTGGTCGACATCGAAAACGCCGGTTCCCGGCGGACGGGCGAGGGCCTTCGCGCCGCGCGGCGTAGGGCACGGTCCTGTGCGCCGTCCCTTGCTCCACCTTGCTGCCGCCGTCGCCCTGGCCGCCCTGCTCGCCCCCGGCCGCCCCGCCGCGGCCCCGCCGGCCGGGATCGCCTACGACGAGACGGTGCGGACGTTCATCGGCGTTTCGCCGCCGGGTCTGGGCGAGCCGGAGCCTCCCGTTTCCCCCGCGCCGCGGCCACGCGCCTTTGGCTTCTTGTTCGCGCGGCCCGAAAGCGACGAGCCGGAAATCGCCGCCGCGGGCCGATTCGGGCGCGACATGCACGCCCGAGAGGCGCCGCGCACGTTGCACCACGCCTTTTACGACGGCTGGGAACGCATCGACGACCCCGCCGCCGGAACGGCCGTCTTGCGCGAATGCGACCGCGGCCGGATCGTGACGCTCGATCTCAATCGCCGCACCTACCGCATCGTTGCGCCCGACGACGAACCGCTCCCGCCCGCCGATCCGGCCGGTCGCGCGACTGCGGTCGCCGCGCAGATCGCCACCGTCGGCCTCGCGCAGGCCAGCGCGGACGGCTTGCCGCTGAGCGGCTTCGAGCAGACGGCGACCCTGACGGCAGCGGACGCCGGGAACTGCCGCTCGGCCGTCGTCACATCGACGACCTATTATACGAAGTGGCCCGTGCCGGCCCGGTCGTGCCCCGTGCGGCCCGCAGCGGAAGACGTCCCGCCGGGCGCCGTCGCGCTGCTGGCGGCAAGCGGATGCCGGCCGGTGCTGACCGTGACCCGGACGGGCCCGGTCGAGCCGGCCGGCCTGCTCGTGGCCTACCAGGCCGTCGCCCTCCGCCCGGCTCCGTCAGCCGGTGTGCCGGCGCTGCTGGGCTGGCTCGTCGAGCGGCACGGGTTCACCCCGCTCGGACCCGCCGACGCCGCGCAATTCGAGATCCCGGCGGGCTTCAGCGAAAGCCGGCCGTGAGGAGCGGGAGCGATGGAAGTCGCGAGGGGGTGGCCCCGGCCGTGTGCTATCATAGCCGGAGCCTCGACGAGGGCTGGGCTTCGCGCAACGGCATCCCGTGAACCCCGCCAGGTCCGGAAGGAAGCAACGGTAAGCGGACCTTCCCGTGTGCCGCGGATCACCTGGTCCTCGCCGAGGTTCCTCTCGTTACGGAGTCCTGTGCAGAACCTCACCTCGACCCTGCTCGTCGCCGTTGCCGGCGCGATCGTTGTGCTGGGCGGCTATCATGCGCTCTACACGCTGCCGCGCCTGCGCCGCATTTCCACCGTGCTCGAAGCGCACGATGCGCTCTTGGGCGGCGGAGCGGCCAAAGCCACCGACCGGATCGTCGCGCTCGAGCGCAGTGCCGCGGAGGCACACGCCGCCCGGGCGCTCGCCGAAGGCCGGCTGGCGGCCCTCGAGCGCGTTGCGACGAGCGAGGTCCCGCGGGTCGGTTTCGTGCGCTACAACGCCTTCACCGACGTCGGATCGGATCTCTCGTACGCGCTCGCGCTCTTGAACAAGACCGGCGACGGCGTCGTGCTCTCCAGCATCTGGTCGCGCGAAGAGACGCGCACGTACGGCAAGGCGGTGCAGAACTTCACCTCCGCCCAGGACGCCAGCGCCGAAGAGCTCGCGGCGATCGCCAAAGCGAAAGCGGCCGCGTCGTGAAGAGCGGCTTCCTGATCAAGATCATCCCGCCCGAAGGCTACTCGGTCTACCGGCTGCACTTCACGCGGCGGCACATCGTCGGTCTCGGCGTCGCGCTCGCGGTGCTCGTGCTCGGGGCGATCGGCGTGCACACCTATCAACTGCACGCGGCGACGGCGAACATCGCCGCGCTCGAAGCGCAGAAGGACGAGCAGCAGCACGAGTTGCAGGAGATCGGCGTGCAGGAGCAGCTGCTGCAGAGCCGCTACCAGCAGTTGCAGAAGCAAACCGACGCGATCCGGCGTCTGCTCGGTGCCGACAAACCCGTGGCCGGCTCGCACGCACCGCACGCGCAGCGCTCGGTGAGCCATGCCTCCGTCGCCGACGTGCGCGCGCAGCTGCGCGAACTCACGAACGAGTCCGCACGCACCAGCGCCGATGCGGCGCGCTTGCAAAAGCTCGCGGCGCGCGTCCTCGACTTGCGCCGAATGGCGTCGATCTCGCGCGAGCACATGATCGCGGAGATCCCGTCGATTCTGCCGGCCGACGGCTTCATCTCCGCGGGCTTCGGCTATCGCACGAACCCGTGGCCGGAATTTCACAAAGGCGTCGACATTGCCGCCGACTACGGAACCACCGTCCGCGCGACCGCGGCCGGCTCGGTCGTCGAAGCGGGCTGGACGTCCGGCTACGGGATCCGGGTTGTCGTCGATCACGGCAACGGCTATCAGACCTGGTACTGCCACCTCTCGCGCGCGGGCGTCGTGCCCGGCGAGCACGTCGTCAAGGGCGAACCGATCGCGGCCGTCGGCTCGACCGGCGAATCGACCGGCCCGCACCTGCACTATCAGGTGATGAAGTTCGGCGTTGCGATCGACCCGCAGCCCTATTTGGACGGCGTGCCCTCGTCCGTCTTGGCGACACTTCCCGATCCCTCGCACGTATAACGGGGGATCATGCAGTTGTGCACGGCCTATGGACTTCTCTACACGTTTCTGAACATTTACTTTTGGGTGATGCTGGCCTACGCGCTGGTGTCGTGGTTCCCGAACCTGCGGCGCTATCGCGCCGCCGACTACCTCTCGATGCTCGTCGAACCGGTACTCGCTCCCGTACGGCGCGTCATCCCGCCGGTCGCCGGCCTCGATCTATCGTTCATCGTCGTGTTGTTTTTGATCCAGTGGGTGAATCACCAGCTGGTCGCGCCCTTCGCCTGCCGCTTATACTGACGCGACCGCACCAATGATCGAACCGCAACCGCTCGCCGCTCGCTCGGGCCCGGCGAACGTCCGTAATTTCTGCATCATCGCGCACATCGACCACGGCAAGACGACGCTCTCGGATCGGTTGCTCGAGTTCACGCGCACGGTCGCAAAACGCGAGATGGAAGCGCAGTTACTCGATGCGATGGACCTCGAGCGCGAGCGCGGCATCACGATCAAGATGCACCCCGTCACGCTCGAGTATCAGGCACGTGACGGTCAAGTCTACGAGCTCAACTTCATCGATACGCCCGGCCACGTCGACTTCTCGTCGGAGGTTTCGCGATCGCTGGCGGCCTGCGAAGGTGCACTGCTGGTGATCGACGCCGCGCAGGGCATCGAGGCGCAGACGCTCGCCAACTACTATCTCGCGCTCGATCACAACCTGACGATCATCCCGGTCATCAACAAGATCGATCTGCCCGCCGCCGATCCCGACCGCGTCAAAGGCGAGATCGAGGAACTGCTCGTGATCGAAGGCTCGGAAGCGATCCTCGCGAGCGCGAAAGAGGGGATTGGGATCGAGGACATCCTCGAGGCGATCGTCGCGCGCGTCCCGCCGCCGCAAGGCAAGACCGAGCAGTTGCGCGCGCTGATCTTCGACGCGCAGTTCGACCCCTATCGCGGCGTCGTCGCGTACGTGCGCGTCGTCGACGGTGCGCTGCGTGCCGGGACCAAGTTCATGTCGATGGCGCACCGCCGCGTGTACGAAGCGACCGAAGTCGGCGTCTTCAAACCGGAGATGCGCAAGACCGGCGTGCTCGAACGCGGCAACGTCGGCTACGTCGTTGCGAACATCAAGTCGCTGGGCGACATGGACGTCGGCGACACGGTGACGGATGCGGCGAACCCGGCCACGGAGGCGCTGCCCGGCTACAAGCCGATCGTCCCGATGGTCTATTGCGGGCTGTATCCTAACGAAGGCGTCGAGGTTTCCGAGTTGCGCGACGCGCTCGAAAAACTCGCGCTCAACGATTCGGCGCTGCATTTCGAGCCCGAGTCGTCGATCGCGCTGGGCTTCGGTTTCCGCTGCGGGTTCCTGGGCCTCTTGCACATGGAGATCGTCCAAGAGCGGCTCGAACGCAACTACAACCTCGACCTGATCGCGACGTCGCCGTCGGTCGTGTTCCGCGTCACACTTACCGACGGAACCGTCGAGACGATCGACAACCCCGCGAAACTTCCCGTGCGCGACAAGATCGCGCTGATGGAAGAACCGTACGTCAAGGCGACGGTCATCACGCCGCCCGAGTACGTCGGCTCGATCATGGAACTGACCCAAGCCCGGCGCGGGATCCTCAAGAACATGGAATACCTCGCCGACGGGCGGGTGATCCTCACGTACGAGATGCCGCTGCTCGAGGTGATCGTCGACTACTTCGATCAGCTCAAGTCGCGCACGAAGGGGTACGCCTCGCTGGATTACGAGGTCATCGGCTATCGCGAAGGCGATCTCGTGAAGCTCGAGATCTTGCTCAACGGCGAGCCCGTCGATGCGCTCTCGTTCATCGTCGCGCGCGACAAGGCACCCTCGCGCGGCCGCGCGCTGACCGAGAAACTCAAAGAACTGATCCCGCGCCAAATGTTCGACGTCCCGATTCAAGCCGCGATCGGCGGCAAGGTCGTCGCCCGCGAAACCGTCTCGGCACTGCGCAAGAACGTTCTTGCAAAGTGTTATGGGGGCGACATCTCGCGTAAGCGCAAGCTGCTCGAGAAGCAGAAGGCAGGGAAGGAGCGGATGAAGCGGGTAGGCCGCGTCGATCTTCCCCAGGAGGCATTCATGGCCGTGTTACGGTTGGAAGACGAGTAAGAGCGGAAACGAACGATCTCGATGCGCGTGTACGTGGCGACCACCAACTTCGGGAAACTGCGCGAGATGGCCAAGATCTTCGCCGGCTCGCCGCTCGAGCTCATGAGCTTTGCCGAATACGAAGATCCGGTCGAAGGTAATACAAGTTACGCCGAAAATGCCGCGCTCAAAGCGCGCGCGCTGCACGCGCAGCTCCAGCGCGCCGGCTCGCCGAGCGCCGTGCTCGCCGACGATTCCGGCCTCGAAGTGTATGCGCTCGACCGCCGGCCGGGCGTTCTGACCGCGTTCTACGGTGGCGACACCGCGTCGTGGCCCGCACGCCGGAAGAAGCTCTTGCGCGAACTCGATCGCACCGGCAGCGACGACCGCCGCGCGCGCTTCGTCTGCGCGCTGCATTTCATCGACCAAGAAGGCCGTGAATTCGCGACGATGGGCACGGTCGACGGCACGATTGCGCCCGAAGAGCGCGGCAAGGACGGCTTCTCGTTCGATCCCGTGTTTTTCTATCCGCCCGCGAACCGCACGTTCGCCGAGATGACCGACGAAGAAAAGAACCGCGTCAGCCACCGCGCCATCGCCGCCGCCGCCATGCTCGCCGGCATCAAAACCGCCGCCAACTAGCGCCGCGACGCAAGCCGCACTTCCCCGGGGAATCGATGTCGAAGGAAAGGCCGGCCACGCGGACCCGGCCGTCGCCGAGGACGTTTTCGCGCTCTGGTATACTCTCCGGGAAGCCCCGGCGGGATGTAGCTCAGCTTGGTAGAGCGCTTGGTTTGGGACCAAGAAGTCGCAGGTTCAAATCCTGTCATCCCGATATTCCGCCTCCCGTTGGAGACGCCGAAAATATGCGCCCGTGGTCTAACTGGATAAGGCATCCGCCTTCTAAGCGGAACGATGGGGGTTCGATTCCCTCCGGGCGCAGGGATTCGCGCACCCGCCTGATCGTCAGGCCGGGTCTTGAGCTTGTGCGCGAATCTTCCAGACTCGCTGCGCGAGTCTCACGGGTCGCTTCGCTCCACTGCATCGCGTAGCTCAGGGGGGACGGGAATATGCGGTTGGGGGGCGAACGAACGGCGGTCGCGGCAGCGTGGTGAGTGTAGCTCAGTTGGTTAGAGCACCGGGTTGTGATTCCGGGGGTCGCGGGTTCAAATCCCGTCATTCACCCCACCCGCGCCTTTAGCTCAGTCGGTAGAGCAGCGGCCTTTTAAGCCGTTTGTCCCGGGTTCGAGTCCCGGAGGGCGCAGATTCGAGGGAGCGTGGCTGTTCGCTACGCTCCCTTTTGCTTGGCTCGACGCTCTCGCAGCGCGGTGACGCCGCGACCGGGGCGTTGCGGGCGCGGTTCCGCGAACTTGACGGGAGGCGTGGGATTTCGTACGATTCTCCGCGGTCTGCACCGCTAGCTCAATGGTAGAGCAGTTGACTCTTAATCAATTGGTTGAAGGTTCGAGTCCTTCGCGGTGCACCAAGAAGTAGCGAGAACGGGCGATCGGGATTCGGTCGCCCGTCGCGCTATTCTGGGGAGAGGCCGCGGGCATGTGGCGGAATTGGTAGACGCGCTGGATTTAGGTTCCAGTGGGGAGACCCATCAGAGTTCGAGTCTCTGCGTGCCCAGAACACCGAAGGAGAAGCGGGAGCGGCCTGCTGTTAGCGCAGGTCGGTAATGTCCCCAGCCTGCAAATTAGAAATGTCCCCTTCGTGGGCTTTTCCGAGGGCCTGGAAGAGGCCGCGGCTTTTCCAGGGA
>Ga0209611_10011746_pt1 | contig 12508 bp, 10 predicted proteins | sample S1TSphgellanicum_3_FD_187693 | JGI IMG/M metagenome (GOLD analysis project Ga0209611, IMG submission 187693) | Host-associated microbial communities from peat moss isolated from Minnesota, USA - S1T2_Fc - Sphagnum magellanicum MG (SPAdes) (version 2) | ecosystem: Host-associated > Plants > Peat...
AGTTCACGGGTACCCATTAGTATATATATATAATTGATGTGTTTTATTTTAATCAATTCTTGCATAATCTTTCAAATCAATTTTTTAAGAATCTCATTTTAATAAAATTTGAAGGGATTGAAGCTAATTATTTGTATGTTTATAAATAAATAAATAATTAAAAAAATTAGTTAGACGAATTGTAATTTTACATTATACATAGGTGAAGGCTGCTTTTCCTACTTACCTACTAACAACCCACTAACAACTCACTTGGTAGGTAGGTAGGCAGGCAGGTGGGTTATTAGTAGGTGGGAAAGAAAAGCAAACCTAATCTAAACCACCATGGTTAGCTAGGGACCTGGAACCCAACAGAAAACTGTTTCCTCTCCACTTAAGTTACCATCCATCCATCCATCCATCTGTCGATCCATCCATCCATCCATCCATCCATCCATCTGTCGATCCATCCATCCATCCATCCATCTGTCGATCTATCCATCCATTCCTCCATCCATCCATCCAACCCCGTCCTCCGTGGCGTGCTGGTCAGTCAGTGGGTGGGTTGCTGACTCCTCACTCTGGCCGGAACTTAGAAGTCCCCCGTAGCCGACAGGTGCCCTGTTCACACTGCATCCACGTTGGTGACGGTTGAGCAGCCAGTTGGCCGTCATGCTTGTCCATCTTTTCTTCGCCCCCCCGCTTTGTGTTTCCTCTTAAAACCTGCTCGCATTTTTTCCTCCGGTTGCAGATCGAGGATTTGTTGTTGTTGGAGATCGAGAATTTGTTGAAATCCAAGGCCCAAGTTTACGTGGTTTCGAAGCACAATTTGTTTGAAACTTTACTGAGAGGAAAAAAAAAACTTTAAGAAGAGTTTCAGAGTGCTGTTTTCTTTCCTTTTGTCAAGGTCTTCTGGTGCGGGATCGATCGGAGAGTTTGCCTGTTTTTGTTCGAATTCTCTCTCTCTGTCTCTCTCTCTCTCTCGCTCTTTCTTCTTGGGAAGATTTTTTTGAAACTGGGTATCTGTGAAAGTGGTTTTTGTTTTGGCAATTGGGAAGGGAATTGAAAAGAAGGGAGTGAAGAATTGACGTCTTTGGTTGCAGGTCCAGGGAAATATGGCGTCGAGTGGGAAAGAAGAGAGAACTTCGGCGGCGCAGTTGGGAGCGGAAGCGAAACAGGCCGGGGATTCGGCTTCCGAGCATGCAAAGGAGAGTGCAGCGGAGTACAAGCAACAGGCGCACAAGGCGGGCTTGTCTGCCTTGAAGGGGGCGGAGGAGAACTACCAGTCTGCCAAAGGAACGGCAGTGGAGGAGAAAGATCGCTTGCTTGATTACGCGACCCAGACCAAGAATGCTGCAACGGTAGGCCAAGAAAAAAAAACCCATTGATCTTCTTCTTCTTCTTCAGATTCTGAAATCCAAACCCGGAGATGTTCTTCATCATTCGCAAAGCAGCAGCAGCAGCGATCTATCTCTTTACCAAGTTTGTGGGTTGTTACAATTTCTGATCAATGTGCTTAATTGCTGTTGTATGTTTGCTGGGAGCATGCAGGACACCGTGCAAGAATACACAGAACCTGCAAAGAAGAAGCTCGGAGATTTGGGTGAATCGACACAGCAGAAATATGAGCAGATCAACAAGCAGACAGCAGAAACTGCCGAGAATGCATTGAACAATGAAGCTTCAGAACCTGCAAGACAAGCTGCTGGTCAAGAAGAGGACAAGAGCAGCAACAGCCAGAATTTGTAAAGAAGCTCTGATCTCTAAACCCTAAACTTATCTGTTGGGTCTTGGGTTTCTCTCTCTCTCTCTCTCTCTGGTGGAAAATTGCTGCTGCTGTAGGGTACTTGACAATGCCAGACTTCAGTGTCCTGATCTGCACATGGGTGTAGTGATAATAGACATAGCAAATTCTCTACTCTCTCTGGTTTGTCTCTTTCGAAGCTTTAGAATTTTCCATGGGGAGGAGGAGATTGCAGCTGTATGGAGCTTGACATGGGTGTTTGAGGGGAGGAAGACTTCCTGATCTTTTTTTGTGGGTTGTGATGGTGTGCAGGTATGGAGGTGTGAGAGACAACACATATGACTATATCGAAGAAGCAAAGAGAAACCTTTTCCAGGGAGCAGCAGCAGGAGACCATGACACAACCACAAGAAAAGAAGACTCATCTGATACAGTGGATGAGGATGCAGCAGTGGAGGGTGGGAAAGGAACAAGTGCAGATCAGGGTAGACTAGGTGCTGGGGCTGTCTCAAATACAACAGCCAGGCTGTGGGATACTAGCAAGGAGAAGGCATCTGAGAGTGTGGAAGCCGTGGAGCGCAAAATAGATCATGCCAAAGATGGCACAAAGCAGAAAATATCAGACTGGACAGCAACTAGAGAAGGAGATCATGGAGTCGGAGATGGGGCTGCCACCAGAGATGGTAAAAGTACAGATGGGCTCAACAAAGGAGTCAAGCAGAAGGCATCTCAAATGTTGGGTAGTGTGCAGAACGAAACCGCAGACACTTTCAGTGACACCCAGGACAGGAAGACTTTGTCTGAAAGCACTGCAGGTTACACAGATCATCATCACAACGATGAAGGTGCAGCAAGAGATGCAGATTCAACCTGGGATGCAACAGTGGACAAGACCAAATCCAGAAAGTATTTTGAGGAGAGTCCTGGAGTACTGAGCAGCTGGACCTCAAATGTCAAAGAGAGAGCTTCACAATTCTTGGGTAGCACACAGAATGAAACAGCTGATACATTGAATGATTCTGCAGACAGAGCTACATTATCTGAGAGCACAGCTGCAGGACATGTTACCAAGCCCAAAAAAGAAGCAGCTGAAGAAGCAGCTGCCCCTGCACCTTGGGATACAACCAGGGAAAAAACCAAGGTCGCTGCAGAAGAAGAATATCGTCATCATGAACAACCTGCTGCTGCCAGTGGTGTTGCAGGGGTGAATTGGGCTGGATTGAAGCTCAAAGCATCACAAATTCTAGAAAGTTTTGGTAATGAAACAGCTGATACATTCGATACTGTACAGGATAGGAAGTCTATCTCCGAGAGTACTGAAGGGACTACTACAGATCAACATGGAGGGGGTGGTGCATCAGCAGAAGCAGACATGCCTTTTGATCATACGGATGTCAAAACATCTGTACATGACAAAGTGCGAGAGGCACTAGCATCAGCAGCAGCTGCTTCAGATCAGGAGAATTTGCAGTCAGCAGATTCCATGCCACAATCAGCTTCAGACAATCATGGTGATGCCAGTGGTGGTGGTGGTTTTACATGGGAGAGTTTGAAGCAAAAGGCATCTGATGTCCTGGGTGGAATTCAACTCTCGACACCAACAAGGACTGCAGGAGATGGTGATCAAGAGACTCAGCTGCCAGGGGAAAACAACACTGGCATTTTGTCAGACAATGTGAACAAGAAGCTTACAGACAGTATTGCAGCTACGAAGGAAAGAGCTGCAGAAGATTCTGCTTCAAAATCCTTACATGACACAACTGATTTTACATCAGAAACAAGGAGGGCAACAGCAGATCAAGTTGCAGATTACGCAGACCGCTGAAGGTAGCTAAGTAAAACAAACGCAACAGCCAGCAGCAAAGGAGCAACAGATTGTAGTCATGGTGTAATCCACAGAATCACACAGATCATGGAATTACAAAGATTATATCTCAGAAGGAGGTATGGGGAAAATCGAAGAAGATGGGTTTTGCTTGATGTGAGCTTGAAATCTCCAAATTGAGTAAAACTACAAGTTTACCATGTCTTCTTCTTCTGGAATGGCCAATTGTGCAAATGATGGCATGGCAGATTTCAAGAATTTTAGCTCTTTGTCATTGCTATGGATGTCTTCTTCTTCTAGAATAGGTCAACCATGCAGAAAGCCGATGACATTGCAGATTTTGAGATATTTGTGCTGTTTGATATTTGCTTCTAGAGTTGAGTATTTCTGTGGAGTATGCTGTGAAACATGGTGTGTGAATTTTCCACTTGTGTAAGACTAAGCCAAACCCAGCAAAAGCATGATGATGAAACTCCTCTCACTCAGATGCAAAAATCCCTTTGAGGCTTTTGGGTGCTTAGCCAAATTCTGGAACCCAAGAGGGACATGGTATTGACCAGAGTTGAGGGCAGTTTTTTTTTTGTTTTTTTTCTGACAAGCCTTGTTTTTTTATCAAAGATTTGGGGAAATTTGGGATTTTTTTGTCCTTGTGTAAATTCAACTAATTTTGCTAATTTTTTGGGAAAATTTTGCCAAATTTTCAATAACACAAAGTGGGGAAAAAAAGAAAAAAAAGAAACTGGCTGTACGGGTATTTGATTTTATCAATAACCGCTGCTTCCGGTTATTTAGAAAACCTTAAAGGACCAATGGTTTCATGATCAACCCATCCTTTAGAGCATTAACCAGGGTTAATGAGCTTACTCAAAGTGGTCATAGTAAGGAAAAAGATATCTATTGTGTGATGCAAATGTGCTCTTTCTTTTGTGGCAAATTTTCACATCTTCTTGGTTAGCTCACAAAGTAAAACAAGAATATTTTTGTCACAAATTCTCTTTTTTCCTAGAGAAAACTTGTCAATTTTTTATGTTAGCTCTTGTTTGTTAAACATGGGCAATTAGGAAATTTGAGTGCAATATATATGGGTTTATGGTTATCAAGGTAGTAAGCTTCTAATACATTTGTTAAGAATTCATTTTCAAGGACATTCATCCACATTTGATAAGTAATGAATCATTTTGTCTTGTGAAAGTGTGGACATGGAGTTTGAGATTGAATATGGTCATAAATTGCTCAAGTTGTTATGGAAAATTAGATGAATTATCTGAGGTTATGAACATATCAATGTTGAAATCACTCAAAACAATTATGGGACATGAGGTTGGTTTTATATAATGATCAATCTATGTAATATTTTCCAAAAAAATTGTAAGTGAGGTAGAATGAGATTTATATAATGAATTAACATGTATAGTTTTATGGTGTTGGGATTAAAAGTAATTGCAATGAATTATAATTTGGTATGCATCATTGTTTTTTATGACTACAAAGTTACATCATTGTTGGTGTACATCATTACGCTATTGTGGTTGTCAAAGACATATAATTATATTGTCTTATCAAAGTGAGATGTTTTTTCAATTCTTGTTTCATAGATGTTGTTTGTAAATTATGATCATGTTGAAAATATTGATAATGTTCATTCAATTAGTTAATATTAAGACTTTGAATGATAACATGTTTTTAGTCTTGAAACTAATAGTTTACAATTAACAAATGTTGTAAGTCTTTTCATTTCTTGAATGACACATTCATCAACATGAAAAATCAAAATTTGTAATGCGTCAAGGAGATTAAATAATTCATTGATATACACACATGAGAGAGGGTCGTATAGGTGAGTTCATGTTTATTGACAAACATAGGATCAAATGTCATTTCATCTAATGACAACTCTCGGGACCAAATTGTTCTAACAATAGTTAGTTGAATTGGAAGTTATATTTGAGTGATTAACTATGTATGGCATTTGCCTAATTGTATTTTTTTAACAATTGGTTCTATGGGTGTCTAATTTGATTATATTTTCTTGTTTGTTTACAAATATGCATTTTTATGTTATGTGTGATAACCTATTTTGAGATTCAAAAAGTTCATTCAAATGTATGACTTATTGTTCACACAAGTTGTTTTGAACAAACCATCAATTCCATTAACAAATCCATCATAAGTTGCATAACTTCTTACACATTAGTTCAATGAACATGTTTTCTTTTACTCATCATATACTATGTTACAACCTTATAGATTTATTGGGGTCATTTGGTAAATGGTAGGTTGATGACATTGAACCATGAAGAATATCTATAATTTCAAGGTGCAATCATAATAAAACGAGCCAAAAAGGATGTCAAATGGGCCTTAAAAACAGAAAAGATTGAAAAAATATTTATATTTTACCACTAAAACCATGGCAATTATGAGAAGTTGTTCCTTTTCTCATTCATATGAATGTCAAGACATTCAAACCAAAAATTCATTTGATAAAATTTTAAGTTTAAGTTTTGGTTTAGAACTTTTGAAAGTGAACACCCATTATGTTAGAAGGAATCAATTTTGCAAATGACTATCAAAAGGACTCATATAATAAGATAAAATTGATGGGGAATTTTTTTAAAAAAATAAAGACCTATTAGCCACATTCAAAAAGCACTCAAACCCTAAAATATGTGAAATTTTAAAACTTTAAAAATTCAAAAAACTTTTCAAAATTGATCCAAAATTTTAGAATTTCAAAAGTCTTCTACCACATATAAATGGGGTATAATGTACAAAATGTGTTAAAAAAAGTAGTAATCCATTATACAAAAAACATAAAAAAAATTAAAAATCAAATTTTGTTATGATTTGAAATTGTTATGAATTTTAAAGATGAAACATTGAATTTACAAGGAATTGGCACATTTTCAAAAATTCATATTCATTCAAAAATACATTTTAAAAAAAATCATCTACCTGACAATTATATGCATTTATTATAACAATTTGTAAAAACAATTGTTCAAAAATTCATTTGTATGAAAAAATTATTTTTGGGCAAAAGGACTTGTAGTCCTTTTTAAAAATAATGTTATTGGCTCATTTTATTTTATTTGTACCTTTTAAGAATCAAATTTTGACCTTTTTAAATTTGTAAGACCAAGTCATTGTCAACAAATGTTGATTTGTTTATGTAAAATAGATAAGAAACTTAGGATTCATTTGGAGCTGTTCATAAACATGTGTTGTTTAATGTGTTAATGACTATTTGGGTATGAGATGATGTTCTAAATTTATTAAGTGTATGGGTGAATTTCATGTCACTTTGATGCATGACCATGTGCAATTCATAACATTTTGCATGGTCAAGCCAAAACTTTGGAGCTAAAGCTTCAATCCATATTTCGGTTTTTTTAACATCCATTTGTCCTTCATGAGTGGAGCTTGGTAAAAATCATCTAATATTATAACATTGAGGCCATCAAAGTGAACATGTTTTTATCAATTGTAGTCTTCGATCAATAGCCCTAAATAATTTTGTCACAACCAAAAATATTTCATTTATGAATACCAAACAATATTGTTTATATTGATTTGTTAGATTGTTCGAAATTTGTGAACTTAAAATTTATTGGAAAGTGAAGGGCAGAATGCATGGTGGATTCATTAATGTTGAAAAGGTTTATATGACCTTACCTTAGTTTACAATACATGTTGTCATCAAATATTGTTTTTTGCTTTTAATTTAGAGTATGCAAGAGTTTTTTATATTCAAGTTCATTAATAAATTCTAAAAATTATGAATGAATGTCCTTTTCCATATATGGATTTAAATATATACATTTTTAATTTGTTTGAAGACGAATGTGTACATTTGATGTAAAATTATATTTTTCAACATTGGTGATATTTGTGATTGCTATGCTTGGGGAAATTATCATCATTGTCAAGAAACATGTTAGTCCACATACCATTATCATTGATATTTGTTAATTTCCTAACACATTCTTCAAATGGAAACCATTCATTGTTTTCAATATCTATTATTGTTGATAGATGGAAATTTAAAAGTTTATAAATTTGAAAAATTGTTATTGTTGGTTTTTGTAAGCTTCGTACCATGTTGTTGTTTTTTTGTGAGTTTTCACAATTTTGGAATGGTTTGTAAGTAAAAATTGTTTTTTCACCCAATTTTCAAGGTCTTTGTGTTTTGTTATAATGTGAATTTTATTTTTTGTTTTTGACAAGATGCAATCACAATCCAACAAGCCAAAAAAAGGTGTCAAATCACAAAGAAAAACGGTCGAAATTTTTTTTAAAAAAAATTTATCATTTAAAACCATGGAAATCATGACAAGTTGTTATTTTTTAATTCATATGATGGTTATCATAGTTTTCTTATTAAAAAAAATTCATGACCTTTAATTACAATCTTGGTTTGTTGGAAATATCAAAATAATTACAGAATGAGATGAGTTCAAATTTAATGTTCCAATGTTACAATTCCATTACTATTTGTGTTAAATCAATCAATAGTTTGTGGAGTGTTTCAAATTAACTCGATTCAATTAAATTGTGTTAGATTTTTGTCGTTGTGTTTTTGTGGCCTAGTGAAAACATGCCTAAAAAGTAAGTGATACCCAAAGGGTGATTCTTGTTAGTTATGGCCCTTTTAGAAGTAAGGGACCAACAAACAATCATGGGTTCCAACCCAATGGTGTGTAGGTGAAACTTCTATCAAGCTTTTACCCATGGGCGTGATTTTGAAGTTGCTAACAATTGGTCAGGTTGGGTTTTTTGTTGTTTAAATTTTTTTTAAAAATAAAATAAAATTTTCTTTACATGTTTTGCAATGAAAAAAAATTAAACTAGAAAATTTCTATGGGTGTTGGCTCATTAATAAAACTCATTTTGAACATTGGGACCACATAAGGCCTTATATTCAAATCCATTGGTGTACAAGTGAAACTCCTACCAACCTTTTAAAAATAAGCTTGACTTTGGGGTGTTAGGTATGGTTTGTTGGTGTGCTTCCAAAAATAAAAATAAAAATTGAAAAAAAAAGGAAAAAAATTCCATTTAACAACTAATCCCAACAAGGAAATAAAACTATGGTTTGATAACATGACAAATAGCCATGGAATCCACGTAGAAAAAATTTTAAATAAGAAACCTCGATGAAAGTCTTTTTGGATTTTAGGGGTTAATTGCAGTATCACCAAAGTTTAGGCTTCAAGTTAAAAATTCCATTGAGGCTTTGAATGAATTTATACCCTTTCCAAAAGGATAGCCCAAGGCTAAGCCCTAAAATTGGAGAAAAGTGGAATGAGAAATTCTTTAACCTTAAGTAAAGAATGACTTCAAATTTAGGATTATTACAAAATGGAAATGTTCATTTTCTTGAGAAAAACCACTTCACAAATTTGTAAGATCTTTGAAAGGAAAAATAAGAAATCTTATTAAGCTAGGTGGTTTCAAATACAAAGACTATGTAAGTAGGAAACTAACTTGAAAGGATTCAAAAAAAAAAATTTAAAGATTGTTGACAATGGTATAGTGGGAAGGGGAGGAAATAAAGAATCAACATTATTTACATTAGGATATACCTTCATCCCATTCAATAAGGCTTCTTATAGGGTATTTAATGATCATATTTAAGTTGGAAATCTTTCATTTAAACTTCAAATGCATTTTTCTCAACTATTTAGTTTTGAGATTTATTTTATTTGTCATATTGTTTAAGAAAGACCAAACTTTTTTTTTGAAGGTATTTTTTATATATATAGCTAATTACTAAGGTACTAGTTTAGGGTCTTGGGTTGAATTAACACACCTGTATGGTACCATGATTAAAAAAAACAATGTTGGGTAGATACCTAACTTAGTGGGTTAAAATGATTAGTTTTAATTTTGGGCAAGTAAAAATTGATTATTTGAATTTTTGGGTGTGTTTAATAATTGAAATTGAAATTATTTTAAAAAAAAAACCTAGACATGGAACTAGGTTTATTTACAAAACCACAAATGGACTCAATAGCTTTGAAAGAAACTAGTGTAAGGGAAAAAAAAAACATTAAAATTGAAAATTAATAAAACATTTCATATGTGAGGTAAATATAAGTTTTGTCAAACATCAAAAAAATATTAATCCTTTTTAAAAGTATGTATAGGAGAAGGTCCCCATATGGGGGGGCCTTTTGAATTTGAAATCCCCAAGAGGTTGGTAAGGTAAGGGAGGTCAAAAATCCAAAAGACCCCCAAAGTGAGACCTTCCATTAAAACAAATTACTACATGATCAAAGGTTTGTAACCAAAAGAAACATATAAACCAAACTTGTCAAGTTTATTAATTTAAATAAAATTTCCTAAATATTCTTATAAATAAAATTTGTGTGTTTGAACAACATTTTAGAATTACGAGATTCTAATTACAAGGAATCATCACAAATATATCCAACTTGAGTACCTTCCATCATGACCATGAAAACAAAAAAAATTATATGATACAAAGGTTGACATTTTTTCCACAAAGGTGTATCTTTGTCCTATTGATATAAATTTTTTTAAAAATTTGAAAATGTTACATTTCATCATTACAAAAGAAGAATTCATTTCATTAATTTAATTCATTGAGGGGCTTTAAAAGTGAATTACATCACCATAACTTTGTTTCATTTTGCCTTGATTGTAATTTGAATCACTATATAATTGTTTACATGTTCACTTGTAGTTGAAGTATTTCAAATAAAAATATTTTTTTAACTATTTAAATTATTATTAAAATCTTGGATTAAAGTTCATAATTATTCATTAATTATTTTTTAATGTGAAATTTTATTTATTATCTATTATAGTTTATTATTGTATCAATTACTTACAATATGACATATTACATGATTGTTGAAACCAAAATAAATCTAATTAAATTAAATATTTGCATAAAATTTGGAAAAAATGATATATTTCATTTTAGACCTTCATTTGATAAAACATCAAAAAGTTTTTAAAAACAAAACAAAACAAAAAAAAATCCAATATTTATAAAGTACAATCATATATTTTGTTTTAATATAAAATATATATCATATCATATGCATAATGTTTATTTTGTAATTTTAATATTCACCTAACATGAACACTTTATATAATATTAATTTTTAAACATAATTTTAAATTTTTATATGGTTAAATTAAAATTAAAAAATTAATGCATTATAAAATGAATGTACATCTTTTATAATATTTTTTTTATTAAATACATGTTTAAAATGTGTGGATATATAATATTTATTTATTTAAAAATATTTTTAATAAATCATGTTATGAGAAGAATTTTTTTTAAAGACCTCACTGGTGAGATACATTAAAAATATATATTCAAATGTGTTTTCATATAAATTCATATTAACTAATGTTTCATTTGTCATATAATGATATACTAGTTTGAACCCTGTGCCTAATGCACAGGTTTGTGTGAATTTGATGGTACATATTACAAAATTACAATTACAAACTACATTTCCAAAACCTCTTTATATACGACATTTCGCATGTATCTATCGGGACCCTGGCTGTTGAAAATCTCGATGTTTGCATTAGTTGTGACCCGTGAAATAGCAACATACAACTGACCATGGGAATAGACCAGAGATGGCAAATATACCCCAACGTTGTTGAATGTCTGACCTTGACTCTTGTACCGAAGGTTAACGGGAGAATAAAAACAGAATACCAATGCACATTCCGTAAATATGTAAATCTGAAATACGGATACAAACCGAACTATGTAGTCGTTCAACGTCAAGGTCGTCCTGCACCTACCACTCTCTTACCAACTGGTTAATTACTACATACCGTCCTCGTCCTGACGCCCGGAGAAACATAGGGCCTAGGTGGTTGGGGCTACAATTATTATAAGCTAGGGCCATACAACTGCTGCTCCATTCCCTTCAAGAGCGCGCCTGCTCCTTTGCTACACCTTTTCCTCCCTCCCCAAGAAGCTAAACTGCTAGCATGTGCAAGTCTTGCTATATTTAGCTACTGTCCGTCCGAATTAAGGGCAAGCTTCACGACGTTCTCGCTATATTTAGCTACTGTCCGTAGCTACTGTCCGTCCGGATTCAGGGGAAGCTTCATTCTTCCTTTACTATATGAAGAATGAAGTAAAGGAAGAATGAAGCTTCGAGTGTTATCTTCCTTGAAGCACCTTGAAGCAACTCAAATTTGAACTCCAACACAGGGGAGATAGATGCACTTTTGATTCAATGTGATTCAGCCATATTCTGTGGGTTGAAAATGTGTTCTTCGAGTAGATAAACAGTTACAATCAAGGTCTTGTCCTTCTTTGGGTCTATTGCAACATTAGAGAAAACATCACACATATTTGTAGGAGCCCCAGAATTATCAACAGCATCATCCCCAGCTTGATTATTGGATGTGGATCCTTGGGATTGAGAGCTAGTTGTGCGTCCCCCAATTCCCAGCAAAGAGGGAGCTCCGAAGGTTAACGGGAGAATAAAAACAGAACACCAATGCACATTCCGTAAATCTGAAATACAGATACAAACCGAACTATGTAGCCATTCAACGTCAAGGTCGTCCTGCACCTACCACTCTCTTACCAACTGGTTAATTACTACCTACCGTCCTCGTCCTGACGCCTGGAGAAACACAGGGCCTGGGTGGTTGGGGCTGGAATTATTATAAGCCCGGGCGCTTCACCTTTACTGCCATACAACTGCTGCTCCATTCCCTTCAAGAGCGTGCCTGCTCTTTTGCTACACCTTTTCCTCCCTCCCCAAGAAGCTAAACTGCTAGCATGTGCAAGTCTCGCTATATTTAGCTACTGTCCGTCCGGATTAAGGGAAAACTTCACGACGTTCTCGCTATATTTAGCTATTGTCCGTAGTTACTGTCCGTCCGGACTCAGGGGAAGCTTCATTCTTCCTTTACTATATGTAATATGTAATGTCTCCATCTTG
>Ga0209611_10011747_pt1 | contig 12507 bp, 16 predicted proteins | sample S1TSphgellanicum_3_FD_187693 | JGI IMG/M metagenome (GOLD analysis project Ga0209611, IMG submission 187693) | Host-associated microbial communities from peat moss isolated from Minnesota, USA - S1T2_Fc - Sphagnum magellanicum MG (SPAdes) (version 2) | ecosystem: Host-associated > Plants > Peat...
CGAGGTAGAGAGAGAAGACAGTTTCTGCTAGGAATTGTCGAGGGCGAGCGAGAGAGAAGATGACAATTCTGCCATGGAATTGCCGAGGGGATGGCTAACTGCCACTTCTTCCCAGGTTTCCCGCCATCGCTTGTCTTCCTCGTCTCCCTCTCTCGTCCCTACTGCTGCTCTTGCCAGAAGTCGAGTCCGGCAGACAACTTCGCGATCCCATTTTTGCACAGAAATTTGTTTGTAATCCATCTTGGCTTGTTTATGGTTTCTTCGTTTTGCAACAAATTTCTTCCTTGAATGTTTTTTGAAAGAAAAACCTCTTCTGTCTTTTTTCCTCGAAAACACAGAAACAAACAAAGAAACCCATCTTCACCCCCACCGCATTGTTGATGACTGCAGTCTCGGGAGAAGGAAAGTTGCTGAGGTGGGCGACTTTTTCCTCTCTTGAAGACAAAAAAGGATATTTGGGAATGAACTCTCACCATAGCTCGGCTCGCTTCAGACCCAATTGGGGGGTCGTGAGCTTGGCGAATGGGGTTTGAGATTGAAGAGCATGGCAAGCTTGTTGGTGGCATGGAGAATTCTTCCACACTTTTTGAGAAAGTGGTGCCTGTGCGAGTTAACAAAGCCAACAGTGAGGATCGACACATGGATCTTACTGCAAGGTTCATCATGGGCTTGAGCAAGATTCATCGCACTACCAAAGTAAGAAAAAGTTTTCTTTCTCTTCTGTTCTTTCTTCTTCTCGTTGATGCCCATCATAAAGGAGAAGAAGAAGAAGAAGAAGAAGAGACGTACAATACTCATTTCTCTTTTTGTTCTCTTGCTCTCTCTCTCTTCGATTTGATGAAGGAGAAGAAGAAGAGATGCACAAAATACCCATTTCTCCCCTCCTTCATTCTTTTTTCTTCTCTTTGATATGACGAAGGAGAAGGAGAAGAAGAGATGTACAATACCCATTTCTCTATTTTTTTTCTCTCTCTCTCGCTCTCTCCTTCATCCTTTCTTCTTCTCTTCGATATGATGAAGGAGAAGAAGAAAAACAAGATATGCACAATACCCATTTCTCTTGTCTCATACACATTTAATTCTATGAAGTCTGCAATTGCTGTCAATATAGCTGCTATAATAATCTGCTCACATTGGCAGCTGCAATAATAAGATCAGGTGTTGGGCAATTTGCTTGCTTGTAGGTACTCCAAGTGCAAATTACAAATGAGCTTGATCCATTCTTCTTCTACTCATTGGAGGTGAATGAAGATGACTTCCAGAGTCTCAAAGTGGAGCAATGCATACTGGTTGATTTTGCAACATTTCCATACAAATTCATCGAGTTGCTGGAACAGTGTATTGCATCAGCATCTAATGACAGTTCCAGGTATATATATACATATATCCTTCCTTCTGGAGGAGAAGAACTGTGAAAAACTAGGAATGTCACTCAGGATAGCAAGCTTTCAGGATATGATCATGGATAGTGAATACAAGCAATGCAGTGCAAAACACTCAGGATTAGGTCATGTCCTTCCCAATGTTAAGCCCTGATATGTGATGTTGTATGATAGAGGTTCATTACTGTAACTGTGCACTGAAAGAATGACAACCCTTTGTTGCATCTCATATTTATAACAGAATCATGCATTCTGAATGCCAAACAAACTGCATCATGAGGTTGGCTAAAATGTACATTGCCTAATGAGGTTGTGATATTATTAACCTTTCCTCTTGGACTTTTAGCCTGCATTTCTGACACGGTAAAATTATTGTCTTGTTTCAGAATCAAGAATATTGTAATGATTGGAAAACCTAAAGATGTAAAGCTTTTGTTGCACAAGCATGTAATTTTGCATGTGGGTAATCTCTTTTTCTGAGCAGAGGAACAGGCAGGTTCCTTGCGGTGCTTCATATTCGTACAGGAGACTCAACTTTCACTGTTGTTGAAACCAACCAATTCAAGCACCTGAGCCATCTATCCCTTGTATTTCGGCAAGGCAACGACTCTGTCATCAAACAGTTTCTTGCAGGCCGGCTTGCTGAATACAAGGCAAGTGGAGAAAAAAAACAACTAAGCTTATTTTATTTTATTTTATTTTTTGTGTAAAAAAACAATTGGCCTTGTCTCAGGGATTTTCATGGCATGTCTGTTCATCAGTCAAAGACTCACAACTGAACACTATCAATGATGATTTTTGTGAGGAAGCAGTCTATCAATGGTGACTTGCATGAAAAGTTGCGGCGGACTCTACATTCTTTGGAAAGGGCACTACGTGATGTTAACAATTTGAGCAGGTAACAAGCAGCTGCATTTATTTTTCTCACTAACACATGTAGCTTTTGAAGCACTGAATCAATGGGTAGCTTCTTCTTTGATTTGGGGCAATGTTTTTTTCTTTCTATGAAAGCCTTTAAGATGACAAATAAAATTATGTTGGAGAGGTATTTTCTATTTTCACAAACATATCAGTCAGTCTTGAGTTGTGGTTTCTCAACACATTGTGGAAAAAAATATTATCCATAGTAGTTAGTAGTCATTTCAGATGCCTCGCATAAATGCATGCATGCAGCGAACTTGGTGAGCTGAAGGAGAATCACTGTCGAATTGTCAGTGAGCTCAAAGCTGAGTACACCTTGGAGCTTGCACACGAGAAGGAAAAGGTTTGCTTTTAAAAGAGCTATAATAATCAAGGCTGCTAACTACATTCTTTTCGAGCACCAAAATGCATGGTAACAACAAAAACTGGTTGAACAAAAAACCTGAGAACATGAACATTTTTGGGTTCTACGAAAGGAGACAACATTCTGGATGTGAGTGATGGTGGAATACGAGGACCCAATCCCATTCATGGTGTATGAATATGCTAGATCAATGAATAAAATTTCAAGGAATCCATATAGCAAAGGTTAAAAGGTGATATTTCTAAAACCTTCTACATTTGGCTAGGTGATGCAAGAAACAATAGAGCTAAAGGATCAGCATGAAAGGGATCGTGCAGAATTTGAGAGTCATTGTCAGCAGCAAGTTGATCACCATCGAGAAAGAGCAAATGAATTAGATAAACAGGTACCCAAGTTTTTCTTGTCCAAAAAAAATTCCCTTGTTTCTTTTAGATGGAATTGAGCATGTGCATTTCATTGCTTATCAGCTGGAAAAATCATAGGGTTCTTTCCTAATGACCTTTGGATTACAATAAGTGTGTCCATGAACAATGGACAATTATGGTTATGAAGATGCAGACAGTCTTCCAATGCAGGTGCGGTCATTGCTAGACTCCAAATATAAGTTGGAGTCTAGGATTTTGGAGCTGAACACCAAGCTTACTTCCACTGAGAAGGGGTTGGAAGAGAAATCACAGGTAGTTTTTTTGCACGACACCCTTGTAAATTCCTTGTGATAAAGTAATTATTATGTGCCAGTTATGATTGACACAACTGGGGTTTGTGGCAATGACACAGGATTATGAGCAATTAAAAATGGAGAACCAGAGTCTAGATTCTGATAAGCATGATGCTGCAAAACAGCTCAACCTCCACCTCATGCACCTCAGTGCCCTTGAGCAGGAGGTTTGTTTTTATGCCATCCAGAATTGTACCAGGCATGACAGACATTTGCACAAACATGAAATGACTTCATTTACTTTAAGGACACGTATATATGTGTTTCAAATGGGTTTGTTGAAAATTCCTCAAGATGTGATTCTTGGGCACAGGTTTCAAACAAGAGTGAATTGCTTTCCAGTTTGAAAGTGCAACTCGATTCACAGGTGTCACAGAGGTTTGGGCTTTTTACTTTGTCATTTGGTGTTTCTCTTTGGTTTTGCATGCCCTTGAATCCAATCAGATAGTGATAAAAGTAACCCATCTCCACCCTTCTATAAATCATCATAGAGCAAGCTGTCATATTGCCAACTGATCAGGGGTTTGATGTGACAATCCTAGGTTTGACAAACTTTTCAGCATTAAGTACTATTCTAAGTGGAATTTTGCAGGGTGGCATTAGAGGGCTCATGGAAGGAAGCCCAGGCAGCAGCTGAACGTGCTGAAGAGAGAGCAAACTTTAGTGCAACTGAGCTTGCAAAATGCCACCAAATTATAGAAAAGCTTCAGGTTTGTCCCACCCAAATGGCCTATTATCATGCATACACTAGTTCAACAAGAATATCAGAGCTTAACTCTTCCAGCTTCTGACTGACACAATCTTGTCAATGCAAACTCTGGACTGAAAGAATCGGGCAGCAGATGGGTATTTTCTGAAGTTTGGTTTTTTGTTTGTGAATTGATGGGTCCTAAAAGGTGGAGTTGCGGTCATCAAAACAGAAGCTCAAATTGAAAGGGCAAATGGCGTCTCAACAGGATTCTCTGTTGACTGAACGTCAGGCTGTGATTGAGAAGGTTGAAGCTGACAACCTCAATCTGCGCAGTGAATTGGACACCTTGAAGGTGGAACAAGGGGAAAACAAAAAGAAGGTATACAGTTTGGCCTGTATATACTGATTAAATCTCATCTAGTGGAAATTGATTCTATCAATTCAAATCAGGTTTTTGTCCACAAATTTTGAATTTGATCTTCGTATTTAATCAATCTTTTGATAACAAGATTTCAATGGGCTCATGGTATTTGGCAGGTGGAAGATTTGACATCTAAGTTGGAGGAAACTCAGGAACTTCTGAAATCCAATCAACAAATGATCCAGTACACATTTAAATTTCACCCATTTCATCTAATGTCCTGCTTGTTTGCCTTGTAACATGACAACCCCTGTACTAAGTAAATTTGAGTAGGTAAGTGCAAATGCTTGGTTTGATTGCTGTCAGCAATTGAACTTCAAATGAGAACATGACAAAGAACTGTGTGGTGTTGCACAGGTGGTTAAACCAGCAATTGACGGAGGCCCAACTAGGGAAGATGGCAGGAAGCGGGGCATCATCTCGCTACAACACATTCACTCGTCCCAATACTAATGCTTTGTGCTACTCTTCATGTCTTGCAAGCAGCAGAGCAGCTGAGGCATCTACCCCTCTTTCTTCCAATAGTGGAAACTCAGCCTCTGTGGCATTCAAGAGCCAATTCCCAATGTCCTCCTTGTCATATTTGTCATCAACCACCATCCCGGTTTCTGGCACTCAAAACAAGACACAACCACTCAACGCTTTGGGAGCTTTTAACAGCTCACCTTCAGTAATTGGCAGCCAATGCTTCATGCACACTGCAAAATGTGCATCACAAGCAGGCCAACGTGTGCAGTATAAGCCTAAGATGGGGCTTACAGCTACCTCTACTCTTGCAAGCTCTACCAATCCGGGTTTGTATACAGCATGCACAAAGCTAATGGATAGTCCTTCACTGAATTTTTGGGATGATTCTGGTGCTTGGGCTTCCAAACAAAACATTTTACCACGGCCACAGCTTTCCTTTGCAGACAGGTACCCAACATCATGTGTTTGAATATTTGTCTTTTCACTTTCTGTCTTATAGTTTCTCTTTTTCATCATCTCAAATTTCTTGCTTGGTTCTTCCTCAATGCATTGCTTACAGTGCTCAGTCTTGCATTGTGTAGGTCTGGGCATGGCAACCACAACAAACATTCTTCATTCCTTAGTAGACCAACTGGCAACCATGCAGCAGGCTTCAATGGCCAAAGCAATTCTGTAGCAGCTTTGTCTCCAAATCAGGAGTCACCTTCTAAAAGGCAATCACCCCCAACTCTTGCTGGGGAAGGAACTGACTTCAGCAATCAGCAAGAAGATATGATTGCAGGAACAAGTGGTAGAGGTGAAAACAGAATGCCGATGGTTTCTTGCAACCATGCTCAGGATGCACATGGTACTGCAAACACTCACCACTTGCAATCACCCCATTCCAAAATCAACCATTGTCCCAACACCCCACCCCAACAATCAGTCTCCAAAAACCATGGTCAGGAATCACCACTGCCCTCTCATCCTAAGAATGCCAAGTCACCAACAAAATCACCCCCAGATTGTTCCCCTCTGAAGAACCGTTTGGTTTGCAGGTAAACAGTTCTTTAGTGTAAGTGTTGTAAATCAAAGTGTTTCAATTACCATTTTGCAAGTCATGGTTGGAACTTGCCTGGCCTCAAGTATTGACATTGCTCACACCTCAAAACTCTTTTTCTTGTCTACAAATCTTCATACTACTTCTGTCAATAGGTGCAAAATGATTAGACCCTCAATACAACTTCATAATGCTGTTGTCCACATGCATTTCCTTGTCTGATTTAGGTACTGCAGTTCGTGAAGTGGGACATCACCTCACATGCCTCCAATCTCCAATTGAAACTCTTGCACCACAGTCCTACCACAAAGAAGGTGATAAATGCTAGGTTTACTTTACGTTAGTTGGGGGGGAAACACAGTAACTGACAGCCTCTTCCTCAAGGCACTCAGGTTCTTGCCTGATCTTGGAAAATGTGACAAACAATAGTCTGAAGCTCATTTGGAAAAAGTTTAACAAAGGAAAATTGCACTAGAGAGAATGCCTGAGTGATGAAGAGTTGGAACTCTGCACAACTCAGAATTAATTGAGCAGAAGAAAATTGCAAGAGAAAGAAATGCTTTGAGTGATGAAGCATATTAAGTCTCAACAACTCAGGCTCAATCAAGTAGAAGAAAAATTGCAAGCCAATGCAAGAGTGATCCAGAATCTCACATTGTTTTAATAGACTGGATACCAGTTTCATCATCAAGATGCAAATCTGCATGTAGCAAACAACTACACAGCTCATCACATACACAACCCAGCCCTTTGGAAAACTGTACCAGGCACTCATCCAGAACCTAAAAAAACTGCCAGTCAATTTATCAGATGAAAGGGGCACAATTGATCCAAGAATCAACCTGAATTTGCCAGATTGACACACTCACATGCTTCAATCAGAGCTTGCACCTTCCATCTCCAGGTGTTGTATTGCATTACATGCAGATAAAATGTACAACAGCCAGAGACCAGATTGAGGGTTATTTCATGTGAAATACAGGCTGCAAACAGATACACAGGAAATTGAAATTTCTCAAACTTGTGCCTTCAGGGAACTGCAATGCAACATCCTGAGCAAACCTGAAATTGAAAACTCTCAAACTTGCACCTTCAAGGAACTGCAATGCAACATCCTGAGCAAACCTGAAATTGAAAAATTCTCAAATTTGCACCTTTAAGGAACTGCAATGCAACATCCTGACCAAAACTGAAATTGAAAAATTCTCAAACTTGCACCTTCAAGGAGCTGCAATGCAACATCCTGAGCAAACCTGAAATTGAAAAATTCTCAAACTTGCACCTTCAAGGAACTGCAATCCAACATCCTGACCAAACCTGAAATCATTCCATTTGCCTCTGCTGCTCTGACCAGAAGATGAGGATGCATCTGACATCGCAGATGTGTGATGTACTTGAAAACAGGCAGGACACACACAATCTTCACCAAGAAAACACAGCAATAGATGACTTTGACAGATGTAAATCACAAAAGACTCTAATTTATATCCACTGTTCCAGGTCTAAAAACCGCATCAATCATAAACCTTCAAACATGCAACAAGCAAGGGGAGGGGGAGTGAACCAGACCCTGAACCTAATTGCAAAATCTTAAAAACAGTTTGTTTGCATTCAATAATATGCATTTGTAAAATCCTGCCCTAATTTTTGAAGTGTATTAGATGACCATGGTCAGGCACAAGAACTCAGCAACAATCTTCCAGGGTCTTACAAAATGGAAGAAATCTTCAGCGTGGAAATGCAAGTCCTCTGAAAATTATGGCAGGTTTTTTTATGCTGGAGAAGGGTAGGGCCAGAGGCCCTTCCTTGTTTTTCAGCACCCATCACTTAGGCTACCACCCTTGTGCCTAGGCACTTCAAAACAAGGAAGGACCTCTGGCCCTACCCTTCTCCTATACAAAATGCCACGAGGAGAATGCAAAACATGAGTGATAAGAACTGTAGTACATGCAATGAAGGCCAACATGAGAAGAAGAAAAAAACTCCATTGAGTGTGTATTCCAATGTAGCATCTCCAGAGACAAATTGATGTGTTGAGAAGAAGCCACAATACCTTCTGCCACACATACACATACATACCTCTGAGAAATTGAGGATTACGATAAGAACATAGAAAGAGGATTTCAGTGTCGTGGTCGATGAATCGGAATATGACTGGGTACAGAGTCGTCGTCTTCTATGATCTCCACTTTGTAGTCTTCGGGAACTTCCCAGGGTTTCCACTCAGCCATCTTGGGGATGAGCTGAAGCTCATCTTGCGCCTGTACAATGAGCTCTTCTACTTGTCCTCCCTGGATCTTCTCCTCGATCTTCTCCCAGTCCTCTTCCTCAATGCATACCTTGAGTCTGTGTTGCGTGAGAGCCTCCACCGTTTTCCTGTACTGCGCAGTGGTAGGGATCGGCTCCACGGCCTTTAGGGTTTCACGGTAAAGAGAAATGAGAACCTCCCTGGCATTTGGCACCACCTCCAAACCCACGATTCCCGTCGTCGCCTTCACACCCGCCAGCAAAGGCCCCGCAAACCTCCGCAGAAACATGGCTCTCTCTTGCCCTCAAAGCTTGTATTTCTTTGGATCCACTTCAAGTCCTCCTTCCCTCTTCCCCGCTTCTTCAGCTTCCCACCGCAGATTCCCCAGATCCTTTCGAAAACTCAACTTTCTTCCAGCACTTTCCTCTCCTTCTGCAGCTTCCACAAGTCCCCAGATCGCTCCAAAACTCGATCTTGCTCGACGAACACTTCAACAGATCCGACGCCGTCGTCCGTCCTCTCGGGAGGAGCTTCGCCGTCTCGCGCGCTCGCTCGCTCGCAGTTCGTGTGTGGGTGTGCGCGAAGAAAACCCCCCACGGTGTGAACTAGTGTTTTTCTAAGCAATTTCTGTTTGGTGGCTAAAGTGGCGATCACGCATTGGAAGATGTAGAAAAGTGGCGATCATCCCTAGGAAGATTTAGCCAAAATCTGGCTATAAATCAGAAATAAAGTATACGAATCTTAAATCATCCTTCAATATTTTTAGCTAAACACTGAAAACCAAATAAACGAATATCGCGATTTTTACTTTGTTTTTTCCCCTCATTTTTGGCGACTGAAAACCTCCAAAATCGCTTTTTTTCGAATTTTTAATCTTTAATTTTAGCTTTCTGGCGATTTATCACCAGTAAAAAAAAGTCTGGTGTGAACCAGCAATTTCTTCACTAGCGAAGTTTCGCCATAAAGAGAATTTTAAAATTCGAAAAAGAAGTGATTTTGAAAGTCTTTTTATTCGCCAGAAGTGAGGGAATTAAAAAAAAAAAGAAGGTAAAAATCTAAAAATTAAGAATCCGCACAAAAAAATCCCCAAAATTATCACAAAATTCGCAGGAAGTACAAATGTCGAGACCTACTAGATCATGGACAGGGATTCGAGCGATTGGAGATCTAACGGTTTCCAAATAACCACGTCTCCACTTTCTTCCTCCTCCCTGATTCCCTCCTCCCCAGAGAAAGGCAGGTGCGCGGGCGCTCTCTCTCAGGACACTTGGGCTCATCCCTGAATGTTTTCAAATTTTGATAGAATTTGACGTGTCTCGTCGATAGATTGCAATTTAGCTACATGCCATTTGTAAGTTGATTTTGTTTCTTCACGGATTTTGGATTTGCTTTTGCTTGTCGAAGTTGATCTGGGTGCAGATTTTTTAGGCTTTTTCTTTTTTTGGTGGGGGGCAAGCTTGTGAACTTGTGTTTGGAAGGAACATATAGGCTACTCATTTTTTTTCTGAGTGTTATTATTTTCTTTCCTTTTGTTGTCAAGGTTTTTCTTTTTTCTTCTGTGTGGTTTTTGAAATTTTCTTTGAATGGATCGAGTTCATGGGTACCACCAGGATTTAGTTGAGGAAAATGGATCCCACTGTGACCTAACCTTAACAAATCCTGTTGACAAGAATTTCACAGGAAAGAAGAGAAGCAATAATCTTCGTTGTTGTTGTGGATCATCATGGCCACTACTTTCCACGGTGTTAGGAGCCGTGTTGCTTCTTGTTTTGATCTCTGGGGCAGTTTATGTTTTGTGGCCTATGTCACCAGAGATTGAGATCAAGAACTGGAAGCTGAATGGTGTTAGTATTGGTGGCAAGCAAGGATCCGGTTCCGTTGTTCCCACAGTACAGTTGAATGTAAGCTTAGATTTGTTGATCCAAATGCACAACCCAAACTATGTGGGTGGTATGTATGATTTGTTGACTGTCCAAATTTGTTATAGAGGAGTGGAGATAGGGGTAGTGCAATCAGAGAGGGTGAGTATCAAGGCGCAAAGCACAGTGAATTTCACAGCTACTGTGGATTTGGAAGGCCACGAGATTCTTGACAAGGCAAAGGAGCTTTGGATTGATGTTTCCAAAGGGGAACTTCCGCTGACAACTTTGACAACAGTTGATGGAGCAGTGCAGTTCCTCTTCATCAAACCCCATGTTCAGGTAATAATTGGACAAAAAACACCAGACTGATCTCAAACTCCACTTCTTCAACTTTTGTAGAATTCTGCTGCTAAGAATGAGATGCAATTTTTTTCTGGATGAATTCTTTTAGAGATTTGAGTTCAAGGATTAACATTTTTGCCTAAGGCTAAACCATATGCACAAAAGGTGTAGTTTGCAAAGCTTGAGTGCACATGTTTCTTCAGATCATATAAGGGGGTTTCAGCAGAACTGTCTGCTTACATGCCTTTCCTTCAAGTTGTTTACATATGCAGTAGTAAATTTTCTTAGGCCTTTTCAAAATCTGAATTCCTTGGATTAGGGTTCCTCCAATACCTAATTACTTGGATGAGCTATTGAATCCACAGAATTAGGCAACACCTAATCCTAATCCAAAATAATTAGGGTTTTTTGCAACGATCTCGTAGATTATTTTCAAGGGTTGTGTGAAAACCTGATGGTTTGGAAGTTGTGCAAAGCAGGTGGCATTAGCATGTAATCTTGTGGTAGATCCAAAGGAGCAAGTGCTGTTGAGTGAAGACTGTGGCCTGGAGACAGGAAGGTTAACAACAGCCGGTGGCATTAGCATGTGATCTTGTGATAGATCCGAAGGAGCAAGTGCCATTCAGTGAAAGACTGACTTTGGCCTTGAGACAAGAGGTTAATAGCAAGTGACATTAGCATGTAATCTTGTGGTAGATCCAGAAGAGCAAAGAGCTGTTGAGTGAAGAAGACTGCAGCCTTGGTCCACACAATTGTTTGCCAATGGCAGGAGCTTGATCTTGGCCAACTCAGATTGTACATACAGAGGAGGCACCTCCTATAATAGGAACGTTGACACAAGTATGAACCCATTACAAAATAGGGAAACTCAACATGTGAACATTGTTTTACACTGTATGTAAAGATTTTTTGAACAGCCAAATATGAAAGGAAATCATGCTTGAATTGAATGGTACGCCTTCCAAGTGTTACCATGTTCTCAACTGATATTTCCTTCCAACCTGGTTTTTTGGAATTTATTTGAATTTTCAGTGGCAGAAATCACTTAAAAAGTCAATATTTCCCACATTCTGAATCCAAATATTACTAAATAAATTTGATTAAATCCTGCTGATCAAGATCTTTCCTACAACACCAAAGGCACATTCGAATTCCAAAATTTTCAGCTATAATATAATTAGTTTTCAGTGAAGAAATCATTCAATATTCAAGGACTTTTGTGTTGCAAATCCAAACGTCATGGAACCAAGCCCATGCACCCCTCCTTGTTGAGAGCTTTCCAAAGACACCAAGAACATGATCTGAAGCATCCCAGTTCAGCGAATCTCATAGCTACAGAACAAAACAAATCAAGACAAAACAAACTAACTTCCTTCATAGATAGATGGTTATGTCTTACTCCATTAATGTTGAAAGCACCCATCACCAATGGCTGATACACTTCAGATATTCTGGTCTATGAATTGACTTAATTGGATGTGAATGCTGCATTTTCCCCTTCGCTAAAAGGGTTCAGTAAGGCTGATAAAAAACAGTTGGAAACATTTTTGGTTTGCTTAATGCTTGAGTAAGATGGAACAGTTCAGCCCACAATTGACCATCCATTTTCATGCTATGAAAGAAACAAAAAGACAGATTTCACATGTGCAAACAAGAGTTGCAAAAGGGCCAGTGAGAGCCGTCTTACCAAAGGAAAGCGGCAGCAAGTTTGGAGTTCACAGATGCAAGATGGCTGCAGATGGAAACAACAGTTAGCATTATTATAATGCCAGTTCATAGCTGTAGAATTTGATCATGCTAAAAAGTATTTAAATGTGAAAAAAGCTGCTTCTACTTTCTACAATGGTAAAAGAGTACAAGTTGACCTCCAAAGACATGGAGTCAAAAGATAAAATGGATGGATTATATCAACATATAGCAGAGAGATACATGGAGGACACCTGCTACATGTTCTGCAGCTAGGAGTACATGGAGGACAATAATCTGTGCTATGTTGCACTTAATCTTAAATCCAAACTCAGAAAAATTGACATATGGAATGAGATACTGTG
>Ga0209611_10011748_pt1 | contig 12506 bp, 16 predicted proteins | sample S1TSphgellanicum_3_FD_187693 | JGI IMG/M metagenome (GOLD analysis project Ga0209611, IMG submission 187693) | Host-associated microbial communities from peat moss isolated from Minnesota, USA - S1T2_Fc - Sphagnum magellanicum MG (SPAdes) (version 2) | ecosystem: Host-associated > Plants > Peat...
ATAAAGACGACGATAACGATCGATCTTACGTGCTTACCCAACGTACTTTGCTATCCTATTCCCGCCCCTCGCCCGCGAAGGCCCAGTCGTGGAGCCGCGCGAGGTAGGGGAGATTTCGATATTTTTCTTGGTAATCGAGGCCGTAACCTACGATGAACGTGTCCGGTGCGGTGAGACCGATGTAGTCGACGGGGACGTCGACGCGGCGGCGATACGGTTTGTCGAGTAGGGCGCACGTCCGAAGCGACGCGGGATTTCGCCCGCCGATGAGCCGCTGGAGATACTGCAAAGTGAGCCCATTGTCCACGATGTCCTCTACGATGACTACGTTCTTACCCTCGACACTCTCGCTCGTATCCTTGAGGAGCCGGACCTCTCCGCTCGAGCGATCGGCCCGGCCGTAACTTGAGACGGCGATGAAATCGATCGTGGCATCGACATTCGTCGGAAGCGCGCGGGCGAGATCGGCCGTAAAGAACAGTGCACCTTTCAACACGCCGAGGAGGATGAACGGTTCACCCCCGAGGTCCCTGACAACCTCGTCCGCCAGCCGTCGCACGGCGCCGGCAATCGTCTCCGCATCGAACTCAATCGCCGCGACGGTCGTTGGTGTGACGCTGAGATCGCCGCGCGTCGGATCGTGGATACTCATTTCTCGCCATCGATATGGAGTTCGACGCCGCGGCGTAGGAAATGGCGTCCGCGGCCGCCGCGCTCGAGGGCACGTGCGGCGGCATCGAGGCGTTCGAAGGAGATGTCTCGCGTTCCGACGCTCGCCTCGAGCGCCGCGCGCAGCTCGGCCCGCACGGCTGCTCGGGGCTCGCTCGCACGCTCGTCGCGCGCGATCGCGGCGCAGCGCGCCACGGCGGCGTCGAGGTGGGGGAACGCAGAGCGCAGGTCCTCGAGCGCCGCGCGGACCGCGTTGCGGCGGTAGCCGAGGTCGGCGTTACTCGGATCGAGGGCATAGGGAAGGTGCCTGGCGGCGCGGTAGGCGGCCAGGTCGGCCGGTTCGACACCGAGCAGCGGCCGCTCGAGGACGATACCCTCGGCGAGCGTCCGGACCGGCGGCATCCCGGCCAGACCGGCGGGGCCGGTCCCGCGGAAGAGCGCGAGGAGCACGGTTTCGGCTTGGTCGCGCACGTGATGGGCGGTAAAGATCCGTGCGGCGTTCAGGTCGCGCGCCATGCCGACGAGCGCCGCGTACCGTTCCTCGCGGAGACGCGCTTCGTCGCTCGGGCCCTCGGCTAGCGACACGGCGACGACGCGGACGTGAAGCGCCGCGCCGAGCGCGAGGACGACGGCTTCGTCTTGCCAGGAACTCGGCCGCAGCCCGTGATTGACGTGGCCGAGCACGAGCGTCGCCTCGCCCCGCCGCGCGACGTCGGCAAGCAGCCCCGCGAGCGCGACGCTATCCGGCCCGCCCGAAACCGCGGCGAGCAACGTCTCTCCGGCACACACCCCGACGTTCTCGGCGACGAGCGCCTCGAGTGCCGCCCCGGGACGTGCGCGCCTCATCGAACATCGGGGCGGCGAAGCCCCCCGATCCCCCCCGAGCCCGCACTCGCGGGCTCACGAGAGAATGCGACTTCCGAGTACAGCCTCATCTGCGGACGGCTCGGGCCATCTCGCGCTGCACGTCGCGGTCCTTTTCGTCGCGGCGCTTGTCCCACGTCTTCTTGCCGCGCGCGAGCGCGATCGAGACCTTCACGATTCCGCGCTTGAAATACATGCGGACCGGAATGAGCGTCAGGCCCTTTTCGGAGACACGGCCAGCGAGGCGGTCGATGTCCTTGCGGTGCACGAGCAACTTGCGCGGCCGATTCGGATCCACGTTCGAGAAGCTGCCTTCTTTATAAGGGGGCACGTACATCGAAAGTAGCCAGAGTTCTCCATCGCGGATGCGGGCGTAGGCTTCGGAGATGCTGATCTCGCCCGTGCGGATGCTCTTGATCTCGGTTCCGGTCAAGGCGATTCCCGCCTCGAATTGCTCGAGCCATTCGTATTCGAACCGCGCGCGCCGGTTCTCGATCGTCGGCGTCGGAGCCGGCGGCCGCTTCGGCTTTGCGACGGCCGTCGGCGTACTCTTATGTGCGGGCACGGAAACGAGACTCCCCAAAGGTTCCCGGTTCGACGTCGCCGCGCTTCACGAAGCGACCCTCACCGGAGGCGAGTAAGGTCCCGCCATCCTCACGTTCGACACGCGCGGAGACGCCGAGGATGCCGCGCCGCTGCCAGAGCACCTCGCCGCGCACCACGAGCGGCTCGTCGACCGGCACCGATGCCCGAAAGCGCATCTTGAGTTCGCCCGTCATGCCGAGGACGCCGTGCGCGGCGGCGGCGTACGCCATCGCCTCGTCGAGCAAGAGCGCCACGATGCCACCGTGCACGACGCCGCGCCAACCCGCGAAGGTCGGGCCGACCGAGATCCGGCTCTCGACCGAGAGATCCTCATCGATCGCAAAGCTCATCTTCAGGCCGATCGCCGAGAGTTTGCCGCATCCGATGCAGTGGCCGTCGTCGACCGGCACCTCCGGGACCGCGCTCACATGCGCCCCGGCGGCGACGGCGGCGGCGAGGCGTAGTCGCCCGCGTCGATCTTCGCGAGGAGCTTGCGGGCGTAGATCGTATCGACGTTCGCCGCGAGCGCGGCGTCGAGCGTCTTCTTCGCGTCGGCGAAGCGCCGCTCGTCGATATAGATGCGCGCGACGAGCGTATAGCCGTGTTGCCCCGCCTCACCGACGTGGTCGACGTCGAGCGCGATGCCGCGATCGAGATACGAGAGCGCCGCATCGTTCTGATGCAGATCGCTCAGCAACGAACCGATGTGGAACAGGATGTCGGCGTACTGCGGCACGAGGTTCGGAACGTCGATCACGTACTGCAGTCCGCGCACCGGATCGCGCAGGTCGGTCTGATACAGCTCGCCGAGATATTCGCGCGCCAGCACGTCGTTCGGATCGGCGCGGAGCGCGGTCAAGAACTCCGTCTTCGCACGATTCGACGAGCGCTCTTGAAAGCGCATGATCCCGAGGCCGACGCGCGCGGCCGGTGCGTCCGCGTCGAGCGCCGTCGCGGCCTCGAGTTCTTCGCGCGCATCCTGTTCGCGATCGCGTCCCGATTGCGCCTCGAAGAGATACGAAAATCCGAGCCGCACGCGATTGACGTAGTTCTTGGGCGCGCCCGATGCGGCATCTTCTTCAACGTTCGTGAGAACGTCGAGCTGGCCGGGCCGTTGCGCCGCGGCGGCGTTGAGAAACGCGATCGCGAGCGTATTGTCGGGGACGATCGCGAGCGCACGCTCGAAATCGCTTTGCGCGGCCACGAAATCCGCCGCGTAGAAATCGTGCAGCCCAGTCGAGAGCGCGGCGACGAACGCGGGTCGCGCGTAATCGTTCCGCTCCGTTGCCGCGGAGCTCGCGGACCCGAGGAACGCCGTCGCCACCGCCGCGCACGATAACGCCGCAAGCACGCGCGTCATCGGCCGACTTCCAAGCGCTGCGCGAGACTTTCGGGGAGGCACGCGCACGCGATCTTCTCTTGCGTGATTTCGACCGCGTACGGAACGCGCTTCCATTCGATCGTCCGCGCGTCCGCGTCGAACGTGACGAACGACGCCGCGGGATTCAAGTCGCGTGGCTGTCCGACGCTGCCGACGTTGACGATGTAGCGCACGCCCGGTTCGAGCGCGAGGCGGCCACCGTGCTGCTGGTGCGCGTGCGCGATCGAACCGTCGGCCGCGAGCGCGTAATAGTCGGCCAGATGTGTGTGGCCGACGAAGATCAGCGGCGCGTCCGTGGCCTCGAAGGCCTGGGCCGCCGTTCGCTTGTTGAGGATGTAGGTGAAATACTCGACGGGCGCGCCGTGCACGAGCAGGTAGTCGTCGGTTCGCAGCTCGTACGAAAGCGCGTCGAGCCACGCGACGTGGTCCTTGTCGATCACGCCGCGCGTCCATTCGATCGCCGAGCGCGCCGCATCGTTAAAATACTCGATGCCGAACCCATCGATCGCCGCAACGTCGTGATTGCCGAGGACCGTCGCCTGCGCGCGTTCGCGCACGAGCGCCAAGCATTCGTTCGGATTCGGACCGTAGCCGACGATATCGCCGAGACACAGGATCGCGTCGCTAGCCGGAATGCACGCGAATACCGCTTCGAGCGATTCCACGTTCGCGTGGATGTCGGAGAGGATCGCGTACCTCACTCCGCGAGCGCTCGTGCGAACGCGTCCGCGAAGAGCATGCGCTCGCGCTCGGTACCGACCGTGACGCGGATGTGACCGTCGAGCGGCGGCGCTGCCGGCTTCCGCACGAAGATTCCGCGTTGAAGCAGCGCTGCGACCATCGCCTCCGCACGCTCGCGCGAGCCGAGATCGAAGCAGACGAAGTTCGTCTGCGACGGAAGCGTCGCGAGGCCGAGCCGTTCGGCGAGCGCGCGATAGTCGTCGCGGCCGCGCGCCACCTCGGTCACGACGCCGTCGACGAACTCGCGCTCCGCGAGCGCCGCGAGCGCGCCGATCTGCGCGATGCGCGGAACGCCGTATTGCAAGCGAATCTTTCCGAACGCGACGCCGACCTCGGGCGCGGCGAGTGAATACGCGATGCGCGCGCCGGCCATTCCGAAGGCTTTTGAGAACGTGCGCATGCGAATCACGCGCGCGTCGGCGAAGGCCTCCGCATCGGAGACGAGATCGCTCGGCGGCACGAAGTCGGCATAGGCTTCATCGAGGATAACGACGACGTCCGCAGGCAACGCACCGAGAAACGCTCGAAGCGCGTCGCGCGTTGCGAAGGATCCGCTCGGATTATCCGGATTGGCGAGATAGACGATGCGCGCGTTCGTTGCGCGCGCGCGCTCGGCGAGCCGCTCGAGCTGCACGGTCCCGTCAGCGAGATACGGCACCGTCTCGAGCCGTCCGCCGTATCCGATCGCGTGATACACGTACGTCGGGTAACTCCCGAGCGTCATCACGGTCACGTCGCCCGGCCCGAGGTACGCACGTACCGCAAGTCCGAGCAGGTCGTCGATGCCGGCGGCAACCGTTACGTTTGCCGTGCCGCAGCCGTGACGGGCGGCGAGCGCTTCGCGGAGTTCGACCGATTCCGGATCGCCGTACCAACTCGTATGCGAGAGCGCGGCACGCATCGCATCGAGCGCTTTCGGCGGCGGCCCGAACGCACTCTCGTTCGCACCGAGACGTACGAGCGAATCCAAGCCCGCACGCCGCGCGAGTTCCTCGGGGCCGACGAAGGGCCGGCTCTCCGGGAGCGCGGCCACGACGGGAGCCAATCGACCGGCGACGCTCACTCGTGAACCTGGAGTTTGCTCTCGACGGACTTCACACCGTGTACGGTTTTCGCGGTGGAGACGAGCGTGTCGGCGACGCTTTGCGAGGGCACATTTCCGGAGAGCGTGACCGCGCCGGCGCGTGCCTTCACTCCGATCGAGAACCCGTTGACGCCGCCCTCTTGCAGCAACTTCGCGCGGACGTTCGCCTCGAGTACGAAGTCCGTCACGCTATCCTTCGCGTTCGGAAGCGATGGATCGACCGTCAGCGACGAGCTCACGGCCGTTACGCCGGGTACGGCGGTCGCCGCGGCGACGAACTGTTTCTCGATCGCCGCGTCGCGCACGGTGCCCGAGAGCTTCACGTTGCCGTTGCCGTCGAGGTGTACGATCACGTGCAGCGCCGACGCCGCATCGATCTGGCCGAGGCGCGCTTCGATCTTCCCATAGATTTCCGTCGCCTTCCCAATCGCGGGCAACGCGCTCTTCACGCTCGCCGGCACCGCGCTCGCGACCGCGTTCTGAACGTTATCGACGTCGCTCTTCGAACACGCGGCGAGTCCCGCGACCGCGAGGAGGGCGAGAATTCGAACGTTCATGCTGCCTCGATCGGCGCGCCGCCGCAAGAGAAGAGTGTAACCACGACGGGCGAACCTGCCTCGATCGGCGCGCCGCTTTCGCCGACCGTCACGTAGCCGCTCGCACGCGCGAGTAAACTCGTCTGCGCGCTACGAATCGCGAACGGCTCCGCATATAACGTCGCGCCGCGCGCGATCGCGCGCGCCGGAACGAACCACGTCCACCCCGCGCGTCCGGCAAACGGAGCGCCCGCGATCGCGTGAATCGTGCGCGGACGAGCACCGCGTTCGCCGACGAGCGCGGCGACGATCGGCCGCACGATCGCTTCGAGAATCATGAGCGACGACGTCGGATTTCCCGGCAGCCCGATCACGGGTTTCGCGCCGACGGCCGCGAGCAACGTCGGTTTTCCCGGCTTGACACGGATGCCGTGCACGATCGCGCCGGGCGCGCCGAATTCACCGACGACGAGCGGCACGAGATCGCGCGCGCCGACGGACGATCCGCCCGTCGTCACGAGCGCATCGCACGTCGCGAGACCCTCGGCAAGAATCGCGCGCAACGCTTCCGGCGTATCGGCGGCACGCGGCAAGTGCACGGGCTCCGCACCGAACGCGGCGAGCGCGCCCGCGATCGCGTAGCGATTCGAATCGCGCACCTGACCGATCGCGGGGAACTCGCTCGGATCCACGAGCTCGTCGCCCGTCGAGACGATGCCGATGCGCGGTCGACGAAACACCTCGACCTCCGCGTAACCGAGCGTCGCGAGCACGCCGAGTTCCGGGCCGCCGACGCGGCGTCCGGCGAGTAACACGATTTCGCCCGCCGAAATATCTTCCGCACGCTGCGTCACGAACTCGCCGGCCAGCGGTGCCTCGTGCGGCGTTACCGAGTCGCCTTCGAGCGTCGTATCTTCTTGCGGGACGACCGCGTCGGCACCATCGGGAAGCGCGCCACCGGTCGGCACGCGCAGCGCCTCGCCGCGGCCGATCGCGTGCGGCGGCGGAAGACCCATCGTGACCTCGCCCGTGATGCGTCGCGGTGCGACGCCGTCCGCGCTCGCGATCGCGAAACCGTCCATCGTCGAACGCCGATGCGAGGGATGATCTTCGAGCGCGACCACGTCGCGCGCGAGAACGCGATCGAACGCATGCGAGAGCGCGACGCGCTCGACGCCGACGGGCACGATCGAGGCGCGCGTGAAGTACGCGACGATCGCCTGTTCGGGCGCGAGGAGACGATCTTCGGCGAAGCCGCCGAGTCGCGAACCGTGCGCGAACGGAGAGGGTAGGAGCGCGGCGGAATCCTGCATAATGGCGAGTATCGTTTCTCTACGCTGGATGAGGGCGCCCGTTACGAGCGACCCTCTTCCGTAATAGACAAGGACCGATGTTAGACCTTGCGCTCCTGCGCCGCGACCCCGAGCGCGTGCGCCGCGCCGCCGCCCGGCGACCCGCCGGCGCCGCCTTCGTCGACGACGTCGTCGCGCTCGACACGCAACTGCGCGCCGCGCGGACGGCCTCCGAATCGCTCAAGGCCGAGAAGAACGCGCTGACCGCGCAGATCTCGAAAGCGGCCGACCGTGGCGCCGAAGCGCAGCGCCTGCGCCCGGAGATCGCAGCGCTCGACGCGCGTATCGCCGAAGCGGCGGCATCCGTGCCTGCGCTCGAGGAACGGATCGATGCGTTGCTCGCCGACGTGCCGAACCTGCTCGACGATTCCGTACCCGACGGGTTCGGCGAGGACGACAACGTGTTGGTGCGTACCGAAGGGACGCCGCGCGACTTCACCTTCGCGCCGAAGCCGCATTGGGAGGTGGGCGAGGCGCTCGGCATCCTCGATTTCGAACGCGCGACGAAACTCTCGGGCAGCCGCTTCTCGATTCTACGCGGCGCGGGCGCGCAACTCTCGCGCGCGCTCGCATCGTACTTTCTCTCGCGCGCGAGCGAACGCGGCTACGTCGAGATCGTGCCGCCGCTTCTCGTGACGCGCGATACGATGTGGTCGACGGGTCAACTCACGAAGTTCGCCGACGCGATGTTCCGCGATTCCGATGCGGATCTCTTCATGATCCCAACCTCGGAAGTACCGCTCGTCGCGATGCATGCGGGCGAGATTCTGAACGACGAACTTCCGCTGCAATACACGGCGTACTCGCCGTGCTTTCGCAAAGAGGCCGGCGCCGCCGGGCAAGACACGCGCGGCCTGATCCGCCAACACCAATTTGAAAAAGTCGAGATGATCTGGCTCGCCGATCCGGAGCGCTCCTTCGAAGCGCTCGAACGCCTCACGGCGGACGCGTGCGCGTTGCTCGACGAGCTCGAACTTCCGTATCGCGTGATGGCGCTCTGTAGCGCCGACGTGGGCTTCAACTCGGCCAAGACGTACGATCTCGAAGTGTGGCTCCCGGGGCAGAATCGCTATCGCGAGATCAGCTCGTGTTCGAACTGCACGGATTTCCAAGCGCGGCGTACCGGGATTCGTTTCCGACGCGATGCGAAGGCGAAGCCGGAGTTCGTTCACACGCTCAACGGCTCGGGACTCGCGATCGGCCGCACGCTCGTCGCCATCCTCGAAAACTATCAGGAGGCCGACGGAAGCGTCGCCGTGCCGAAAGCGCTCGTGCCGTTCACCGGCTTCGATACGATCGCCGCGGACGGATCTACCGCGCGCTCGCGCTGATCAGCGCCGGCGTCTTCGCGACGAGCCGGCGCACGGAGTCGTCGATCGTGAAGCGTTCGATCTCCGCGAGCGGCACCCACGCGACGGCATGTGACTCTTCACTCGCGATCGGCACGTCGCCGCGATCCGCGTAGAACGCGAAGCGCACGTCGTAGTGAAAATGCGCGGCCTCATCACCGCGTGCGGGAATCTCGTGCACGTCCACGTCGTAGATCGCGTCGCTCGCGAGCGTCACGTGCGCGAGTCCGGATTCTTCGAGCGCTTCGCGCCGCGCGACGCCGCGGATGTCGGGATCGCCATCCGCGTGGCCGCCGAGTTGCAGCCATTTTCCGAGCTTCCGATGGTGCGTGAGGAGCGCGGCTTCGCCCGCGGGGTCGACGACCCAGGCGGAGCCCGTCACGTGGCCGATCGCGAGCGTGCGTTCGAAACAGTCGTCGTGTTCGGCAACGAACGCGCGGAGCTGCGAGAGCATCGCCGCCTCGCGTTCGTTCGCGGGAACGTACGCTTCGAGATCGGCGAGGAGGGCGCGCCGGCTCAGCTCGGCCGCGGCATCTGGGATGCGACGAACGCGTCCCACGCGCGATCCGGCAAGAGCTTCCGAATCGTGAGGAGCAGATTCGCCGACGGCGTTACCGTGTAACGTGCTCTCGGTTTCTTCGCGAGGATGGCACGCTCGATCGTGCGCGCGACCGTCTCCGGCCCGCCCCCGAGCCGCGAGATCGGGCCACCCTCGTACGCGGCGCGCGTCGCGCGCGCGATCGCGTCGTTGAACGAGGCGTAGGGATCGTCCGCGCCGCCCCAACCATCGAACGAGCGGCCCGCGGTTTCGCCGAACTCCGTGCGGATAAGTCCCGGCTCGATCAGGATCGCATCGATGCCGAAACCGGCGACCTCGAAACGCAAGGCATCGGTGATCGCTTCGAGCGCGTACTTCGTCGCGTGGTAGTAGCCGCCGCCCGGGAACGTGAAGCGGCCGCCCATCGAACCGACGTTCACGATCTTTCCGCGGCGATGCCGGCGCATCGCGGGAAGAACGAGTTGCGTCATGCAAACCGTCCCGAAGACGTTGGTCTCGAACTGCTGCCGAACGCGTTCGAGCGGCACGCTCTCGATCGCGCCGCTTTGGCTGTAGCCGGCGTTGTTGACGAGCACGCCGACCGCGCCTTCGGCTTCCTCGATGGTGCGGACGGCGGCGACCATCGATGCCTCATCGGTCACGTCGAGGGCGAGCGTTCGGCAACCGATCGCGGCGAGATCGCTCACATCGGCGAGGCGTCGCGCGGTCGCGTACACGACCCATCCGCGGCGTGCGAGGTGCAGCGCCGTTGCCTTTCCGATGCCGGTCGAGCAGCCGGTGATGAGGACGACGTTCGAATCCGCAGCCATAACGCTACAAATTATGCGGAGAAAAAAAGAAGCGGGCCTGCCGTTGCCGGCAGGCCCGCTTCCCTAGACCCAGGTCGTTACTTCGACATCGGAGGAGCCGGCATGCTCCACGAGGTTCCGTCCGCGAACGAGACGTGGTTGAGCACGCACGATGCGTCGGGGCCGGTGTAGATGAACGGCGTGTGCGTCTTTTGGAGCGTGTACGTCTGGCCGGGCGCGAAGGGTCCCTTGATCGTGTCCGTGACCGTGACGTTGTTGTAGATACCGCTGGCTTGAATGTCGGAGATCGTCTTCGTCGACGTGTTGACGATGACGGCCGTGACGCCGTTCGTGTACGCGACGCCGCCGAGAGCGTTCGACTTCGAGTCGTTACGATGCACCACGCACGAGATGATTTTGACGGGCGGTTGCGCCGTCGACTGAATGGCGAGCGCGGGTGCGCCGCATACCAGAACGCCCAAAGCGGCGATCGTCAGAACCTTCATAGTCGTCAACTCTCCTAGAGAAAACCGAGCACGAGAAAAAATCAATGCCCAAGGCAATAGCCTATCCGTGAAAGTTGTTTTCTCCGTGAAGTTTTCTTTCCTGCGCCCCCGCGGCGCCCTCGGGCAGAGCTTTACTTTCTCTTGTGGATGATGAACTGGTTGCCGTCCGGGTCGGAGCCGAACGCCATCCAGCAGCTGGGCGTGTCCTCGATCTTGCCATCCTGGCCGAAGGCGACCCCCCTGGCCGTGGCCGCAGCAACGAAGTCCGCAACGTCGTCGACCGCGAACATCGCGGTTCCGCCCGCGTAGAACCCCTCGGAGGGGTAGAGCCCGAACGAGGCGCCGTCGGAAAACGTGTACTCGGCGAACATCCCGGCCATACTCGCGGTCGGCGTCATTCCGAACAGATTATTGTAGAAGGTCGTCGCCGCCGCGAGATCCTTCGTCATATAGTAGGTTGCGTCGATTCCGCGAACGACCGCCTTCATCGTTTCCGTGGCCATAGCGTGCACCTCTCTTAGAGTAAAGCTCGACTTCAGCTGCGACGCATGAGGTTTCCTCGCGCGCCGAGCAGGCCTGCCGGACGGAGCGAGCGATCGTGTATCTAACGATGGCCTCCACCCGTTCGAGATGCTATCGTTGTTGGTACGCATGTTAAAGGATCGGGGATCGATGGTCACAACGAACGACGACGCCACGCTCACGGAGATTTCCATCGAGAGACGCTGTGCGTGCCCGTTCTCGATCGCGCAAGAATACGCGCAGCAGTACCTGAAGCGCACGGAGACGGGTGGGCCGGAACCGCTCGTCGTCTACCCGTTCGCACTGCCCTTTTTCTCGCTGCGGCGTTCCGTCGCGATGTCGTTCAGCCTCGCCTCCGACGAAACGGAACCCGGCCGGGCACACGATCAAGTGCTCGTGCGGTGGACGAGCGGTTTCGGATTGCTTCCGGATTTCCGCGGAACGATTCGCTTCCGGCCGGAGCACGCGGGCACGCTCGTTATGATCGACGGCAGCTACAAGCCGCCACTCGGACGTCCCGGTGCCGCCTTCGATCGGCTGATCGGCAAGTGGATCGCGACGAGCACGATCTCCGATCTGCTGCGCCGGATCACGTCGAGCTTAGAAGAGCAGCAGCGTGCGTGGCTGAGCCGCCAAGCCCCCGTCGCCCGCTAAGCCGCTCTCAAGCGAGGGTCCGTGAAGCATCCGTCCGACATCGCTAATTTTAAGCCGGCAGCGAGTTCCGTCTCGCTCGAATCCTTCGAGAGGACGCCGTTCGCTCCGGCCGTGTGACAGCTCAGCCCCCACGAACGCTTTGCGTTGAGCGTGTACATCACGATGACGCAGCGTGGCAAGACGAAGCGTAGTTGGCGCAACATCTCAAGGGGATCCGTCTCGAGCGCGTCGAGATCGCAAATCAGGAGATCCGGCGAAACCGCACGCAACCCGACGACGTCGACGCGCGCGGTGACGATCAGCGTCGGGGCTTTCGCTCGTTTCACGACGAGCCGAAAGAGCGGGACTTTTTCGGGATCGATGTCGGCTAAAACGGTAGTGCGAGCCATACCAATCACCGTACCACGCCGGCCGCCGAACTGCTATCGTGAGAAAAGTCGATACGAGCCGCTCACGCGGGTCGCGTTCGGACCGTCAGCACCGCTGCGTCGTCGTCTCCGCGGAGTTCGTTGAGTACGCGTCCCGCGATGTTCTGCGCGGTTTCGCTTCCCGGTTCGTCATACGCCCGTCGAGATGACTCGGCGAGCTCGAGCTCACCCATGAGGAGGTCGCGCGCGTGCTCGGTGATGCCGTCCGTGTACAGCACGAGAAGCGAGTCATCTGCGAGCGTTTCCACGTGATCGGCACAGTGATGGTGCAGAAAGATGCCGAGCGGGAGATCGGCGCGTGCTTGTTTGAGGAAACGATGCTCGCGTTCGAAGAGCAAGATCGGCGGCGGATGCCCGGCGTTCGCGTAAGCGAACGTGCGTTTACGCAGGTCCAGTACTCCGACGATCGCCGTGATGATGACGCCACCCGCGCGAGCGTACGCGAGATCGTTTGCGATACACAGCGTTTCCGACGGATTGCGGCCTTC
>Ga0209611_10011749_pt1 | contig 12504 bp, 8 predicted proteins | sample S1TSphgellanicum_3_FD_187693 | JGI IMG/M metagenome (GOLD analysis project Ga0209611, IMG submission 187693) | Host-associated microbial communities from peat moss isolated from Minnesota, USA - S1T2_Fc - Sphagnum magellanicum MG (SPAdes) (version 2) | ecosystem: Host-associated > Plants > Peat...
AGTCAATTGTCCAATGGGACTGTGTGTGTGAATCATGAGCTGTGCAAGAAGTTCTCATACACAAAGTGAAAAATCATCAAAAGTGTTTTTCTTGATTGAGACAAGAAAATTTTGATAGATTATCAAATGCAGATTCAATACTTTTATATTTGTATAACTCAATGAGTTTGTTGAACATTGCAAAAGTTTGCTTCTAAATGACTTAGCAAATGGAGTGATAATATCTCTAAATGAAAGTGTGGACATTGAAGTTCAAAATATAAGGACCACCTTGTAATCCCCTTTTCTCCACACAATGCCAAAACATATGTTTCTCTCAACTGTTGAAGCAAAAATCATTTTTCCACAATAGATTGTTATGGTCTACCAATTACAGTTTTGGCAGAAAAACTGTGCTTGTGTGATCTGTCTTTTGCTTCTGAAACAGATTGGCTTCTCGTTGCACTAACCCATCTAGTTAGAATGGTGACATTTGTCCAAAGTCACAACCATGAGTGCCAATGACTCAGGCTGATGGCTCAATGCTGATTTACACCACATCTGGAATGATTGAAAGAAACAGGAATCTTCCTCTATGAAAACTATGCATAAAAACTTCCCCTTCATACAGCTCAAATCAATCCAGAATGATTGGGTGTAAATCAAGCATCTACTTCTCCCTGATGAACAAGAGTGGTGTAAAAAAAGGTTACAACAGGCCCCTGAAATTATATGTTTGACACAGAGCTTGCATACTACCTCAATGAGGATGACATGCAGAGCAAATCTTGATTTTCCAGGCTAGACTATCCATATGCAGATAGCCAACAACTGTACAAAAAACAGTTTCTTTACTAAAGAATGAAATAAGCGCTTCAGCAGATAAACATCAAACGAGCACTGCAACATATCCTAAATACCCAGGACTTGGTAAAGACTTGTGATCTAAGCTTGTCATCACTCCATGACTCCCCCTTCATTCTCATTTGCAAAAAGAACACAGCATTCATATGAAGCATCAGTTGAGCATTCAAAATGTCAAATCACCAATTTGAGAGCAGACATGGCTCATTTTGAAATTTCTAGGTCAGACAAACCTGTGGATGCAGATTCGTCACCACCATTGGATCCCTCTTCTTCTTCAATATCTTGCTCTTCATCTTCAAGGTCTTCTTCCTCTTCATTTTCATCCATAAAACCCAGCACTCCCACCCCTGCACTGCCATTTGAGAGCACCTCCTGCACAGCTTCAATTCCTGACTCAGAGATGAAGTTGCTATTCAGGTTTAGAGACTTGAACCCTACCTTGTTTGCCACTGCTTGTGCTGCTGCAAGGGCTCCAATTCTAGTTATCTTGTTCTCACTCAGATCAAGCTCTTCTAGATTCTCATGTTCCTCCAACAGTGCTTTGCTTACTGTGACCGTGCCTTTGTCTCTCAGTTCATTCTCAGATAAGTTCAAAATCTTCAGCTGCTGCAGAGACCGAATGTAAGCTGCAAGAGCAGGAGCAATTGCTGCTGTGATATCATTTCCACTAAGTTCAAGAATGTGTAGTTGCAATGCACCATCTGCAAGGGCTTTGATTATAGCAAGAGCTCCCTCATCTGTTAGGCCCAAATAACTTAGGGAAACCTCCACAAGATTTGTATGCAATTTTAGTGTTCGGGCTAGAGCCAGGCCTGGTTCAGGTCCAAACATGTTGTCCCTAAGATCAATTCTTGTCAAACTTTTGCTGCTTCGAAGAGCTTCAGCTAGGGCAATTCCACCGTCGGTTCCCACCCTTGTTGAAGAGAATTGGAAGTCTTCGAGATTAGGAGCCTGTCGGACAATGTGTGAGAGCTCTATTGCTCCTGAGTCACCACTCATGTTGTTGTGGAAGTGAAGTACCCTAAGGTTTTCTGCAGAGGGAAGAAGCTCCCGGATTGCATGTGCCGCTTCTTCAGAGATCCCATTGTTCATGAAGTATAATGCCTTCAGAGAGCTTTGTGACTTCAGGAGCGCAGAAAATGCCCGCACACCTTTCTCACCTAATGCATTGTCTGACAAGTTCAATGACTGGAGGTTGCTCCCTTCAAGTGCAGAAGAAAAAATCTCCATTACTTGCAGTGCATCCGCTTCTGGCTGACCAGCAACAATGTCAGAGAGGTTTACATTGACAAAATTCTCTTTCTTGGCTTCCAAGGCATGAGCAGCCACTTCTGCTGCCTTGATACCAAAACTCCAATTGCTCAAACAAATGTCAGTAAATATACTTTCAGCATACAATAGAGGTGCAAAAAGCTCCTCCGCCTTCTCCTTGGAGAGAAAGGCACGTGTCCCACCCGATATATCAAACACTCCTTTTGTTTCCGCTATATCCTCCTTCTTCCCCTCTGAAATTGCAGCCACCTCCTGGTTCTGCTTCTGTTCAGGTTCCAATTCCTTCATCTTGGGCACATGTTCTGCAAGTAAGATAGGGTAAAGTAAGGAATGATGTTAGGGTTGCTATTCGAAGAGACTCTCAAGAGCAAGCATTGAATAGACACAAACAAAGGTCGGGCAAAAAACTAACTACACCGACAGCAAACAATCACAACTCCTTGTAACAGAAAAGCTTAGAACCAAGCCCTAAAACAGACGCAGCAACGATCACAACACTCTGTAATAGAAGCTTAGAATCAAACCCTAAAACAGAAGCTGTGACATCCTCCACATGTATGTATCGTCTCATGCACCATAACCACAAAGACAACAACTACAGAACGAGTTGGAGAACGAACAAAACTTCGAGGAAGGCAAGGCAATCTGACCTTCAACAACATCCGACACAACCGAGGGTTTCTTGGACCGGAGAGTCTGGAGCATGAGATGGCTGGCATGTTTGGCGTAGAACTGCACAATGCCAGTGCCGATGCCTTCGACTCCATTATCCGCTTCCTTCTGAGCGGCCACGAACGCCGCCTCCTCGATTTTCTTCGCGTGCTTACCGGCTTCCGAGGCTTCAATACGGCCATACTTTTGCGAGAAGAAAGACACCGACGCCAGGTTCGTGGCCATGCGTTCCACCAGTGCCGCCCTTGTAACGTCGCTGGGCGGCCATAGCCGCCATTTCACCGCATCGCCAAGCTCGACCGCCATGCTCCCCACTTTGAAGAACCGCTGCCGTTCCTTCCCTGTATCAGCTCTGGGGCATACGCGACTTCGTCCGTTTATTAAGAACGTCCCGGATCCCACCCACAAACCAAGAGTCGGTTTTAGGGTTTGGAGCTTGCTGTAGGGTTTACAGGAGAGAGAGAGAGGATCACTGCCTGAAATTGCAGAACCCTAAACCCTAAAACACATGACTTTTGAAATTCAAACAACAAGTGTCAGTTATGGGTTTGAATCATTTATCCGCTGTAGAAAGTTTGATGAACCCCTTCACTTTTAGACCTTATATCTTGCTTGTTTTATTATGGGTTTTTTTGCAATTTGTCTAGAGCTATGGATGCACCCAATCTAGTAGCTCTACAATTTGTCTTCACACTTCAAAGACAACAAAAATCATTGTAATGGATCAAGAGAACTCTCATTCATTATATGTTCGGTGATAGGCCTAACGACCTTTAGTCAATTTCTAAAGTTTTTGAACCAACCTTAAGATTTCAAGTTTTGTTGGAATCACAATTTGAACCTAAACTATATAACCAACTTCTTTTCAAATCTGAATTAGAATTGCAACCAGGGGTGCTTCCCCATTTTAAGCAAGTTTTAAGTTCTCTAGATACATAAATAAAACTTAAAAACAAGTATAAGCTTGGCTTTTCAATTAAAACAAGTTTATTATGTTTTGATTGGTTATATGTAATCAATCAACATTGCATAATCTTTGTCTTGAATTGTGTGTACTTGATGAACAAAATTAATAAAATAACACACAATTTTCTTTTTGTTAAGTGTAATGAAGATAGAACTATAGATTCAATTTTAAACTAGATGGGATTTAAAGCTTTTGTGAACATGATTGAAATTGAAGAAAGAATAAACCCTGTATATACACATAAACAAAGATGAAAATCCATCCACAAAACGTTCAAGGTATGTTGAAACAAATGTAAACACATGAAAAGAAAACCAAGATCATCAAAACAATAGTAATGAAGGTATGTGGAAGCAAATGTAAACACATGAAAAGAAAACCAAGATCATCAAAACAATAGTAATGAAGGTATGTCGAAGCAAATGTAAACACATGAAAAGAAAACCAAGATCATCAAAACAATAGTAATGAAGGTATGTTGAAGCAAATGTAAACACATGAAAAGAAAACCAAGATCATCAAAACAATAGTAATGAAGGTATGTCGAAGCAAATGTAAACACATGAAAAGAAAATCAAAATCATCAAAACAATAATATTGAAGTGGAAGGCATAATGTTAAAAGACATCCTTTGTCATAGATCAACTAGTGATGAAGGTGCACTAACTGGTATGTGTGGAAAAGATGAAAAATTGTGATTAAGTGTGTCAGCCCATTGAAGAATCGCAATGATTTGCCCACAATGTAAGGTTATCCACACATTGAAATTGAAGGTTTTTGAAATCCAAAAAAAATCGATCTCAAGGCTGAACAAGAAATTCAATAAAAAATAGAATTAAAAAAATAAAACTAGAACTTGGATCAAAAGTTCCTTTTGAAGCAAGAAGGGGGATATTGAGACTCATATAAAAATGGTAAAAGGCTGGTAAGGTACTTGCACTACCAGACCAACACTGGTACTTAGTACTTACTTACATGTTGCATGCTGAAGAAGTGCAAATTGATTGCAAGGGAGTTTTTGTTTTTGAACAACAATTTCAGGCTTTTAACACATCATTCTCAGAGTGCACAAACCCTAACAATTGTGTATGTAATTTCAACCTTGCTACTCCTCCTCCTCCTCCTCCTTCTAAGGTTCTAAATTCTAACTAACAGACAGGGTTCTGGCACATTACTTGTGCCTTTTGTTTAGGGTTTTGTTTTGGGTCTTTGAAGAAATAACACTTACAGCAGACGGTAGCTTTAAGATCAAGGATTGTGTGCTTACCCTCCTCCTTTGGCTAAATGAATCGGGCATCGGTTCGTTTTCTCTGTAAAGAAAAGAAGCTGTTTTGAATCCTGATGATCTTTGGAGGTTTTGCTGCTGCCGTTTTGAGAAGACCCAAAATTTCTGTTGTTGGGTAGAGTTTTTTGTTTCCTTCTTTGAGAATTGGTTCATTACTTTTTTGATCATGTCTGTAGAAGCTAGGCATGCAATTCTATCCCCATTTTTGGATTTGTCATCTGAAGAAAATTGTTTTTTTGGGGTGTTTCTGCAGAAGGATTTGACTCTTCTACGTTCTTCGGCTGTGTTTTAAAACAACTTTCTTACCTGAATTTGGCAAGTCAAGTGGGGAAGGAACTCAAAGGCAAAGGAAAAAGTACAACATGAATTGCGAGGTTTTCTATCTCAAGGAGCTTGTGAGGGATCTCTTCTTTCCGTCTTCTCTTGATTCACCTAGTTGTCTTTGGCAATTTAGGGTTTTCCTTGTGGTTGGTGCTCATAACTTTCATTGTGTTCAAGGTTGTCCTTTGCTGGTGCTCATAATTTGTTGTGTTTTACGTTTTTGTTCATAAGAATAATGATATTTTCACCTCACAAGTGGATTTTGTAGCACTAACTTCAAACCCTAATAAGACACATAAGAGACCTCTCTGGTATTACATAACCCCTGTTACAACTTGAAAGTAAATCTTGTATCAACACCCATAGCCTGTAAAGATCTGGAGTGTTTCAACTTATGTATTGTTCAGGATTGGCAAATTTGGAGATCCCCCCAATCTAGGGAATTCCATCATTTTGATAAATCTATGCATGAACATAGGCTAATAGCACATAAGGGTCAAAAGTCTGAGAAATTTTTGAATGGATACAAATGCAGGAAGTGGAGCACTACCAAATTCGGGAGGTCTTAAGATGTAAGCAGTTTGCAATCATGTTGATTTGGATTTAGGAAAAGGTTTCAACAAAAGATAGATTATGATTTGTTGTGGCAAATTTGCAAAATCCAGAAATGCATGGTTTTCCTTACCAATTTTCTGTGATGCTGAAACCATGCTGAAAATCAGGAGTACATAAGTCAGACATTTTGTACATCCCATAGGGTTAAATGGAAAAAAAAGAAGCAAACAGCAATTGAAAGGTTTACTTGATAGGGCATCAGCCCTGAGTGCTTGTTAGCTATGACTCATTGCCACATAGCAATTGATCGGGTGTTTGATTCAAACTTTTAGTCATGCTATGTGCTACTACCCATATGATAGCCAAGCCCAATATATGTTGAATGTCCTCATTGGGTAAAGCAAAGTGCCAGAATCTAGGGCCTTCTGTGTCCTTGATAGAAGATTGTGCAGTCATTCTGCAAAGTATCTGATGAGATTTCAGTTGTGTGATTCCACTGTGGCAGGCATTTTGCACACCATCATGTTTAATCGGGCACTGGGGTTGGTTCGGCCGCGTGAAGTGGATTCAGAACTTTTTGAAATCACTTATGTATGTTGCTTTCTTTCTTCACACAGTATTTGTAAGAAGTCCGGAGAGTTGTTCAGTGTGTTGACTATTCCAGATAGGACAGAGATGGTGAAATTGAGAATTGGGTCCATGGGAAAAAGAACTTATTATAGCTCTGTTATGGTGAGCAGGTGCAGTGTGGAGACGCAGCCACAGAGAAGAAAATTGAAGAAAAAATTGACCTTTTTCTTGCATGGGTGGAAAAACATCCCAATAAAAAATCACAGGTTTGCTCCCACAGAGTCATAGATTTTCTCCTGTTGGTCATCTGGAGGGTTATGACCCTTATTCATTCTTGTTGTTTGTTTGTTTTGGTTTTTGCTGGACCTGACACAAAAAGTTTTCCTTCAAAGTGTAATTTGTGTTGTTTTCTCTGCAATCTCATAGATATGTGTCAGGGGCAAAAGGTATCTGAGTCCTCGCCTATTGGATTAACTGGAGATACTGGGCGTAGGTGTGCCTATCGTTTTATGAGACCAGGAATAAGCAAATGGCATGGTTTAGTAGCAAAGTGGAGAGATTGTATTGGGAGCAATGGTGTATTCAGCTTCAAGTAATCCCACCTGCTCCTCTCCGAGCAAAGCCCTTTTATGACCGTGCCCACTATGGAGATGCTCCAGGTATCAGCTCTAGGTTTTAACATTCTCTTATTCCTTGAATGTCTGAACAACAAAAGCTTTGTGCTGCTATGTGAAGTGATAAGATGCGAATTTTTATTTTGTATGTTATTTTTCTTGCACCAATCAAGGCCCTGTAAACTGTCACTCTATAGTCTCTCAGATGCCCCAGAGTTTCAACTAGTTTCACTAGTAGTGGATCGAGTGTCAAATTGTGATTGGTAATAATTGAGACATGGCTTTTTGTCTGTAAAATTTGCAGAAACAATGATGGATGAGAGGCAAAAGCGGCATGCGGCACTGGAATTGGCACTACGGAATGTGATCATGCAAGTGTTGCAAATTGTGAATGAAAAAAAGGATCACATTCCACCTGTTGTCCACTCAGATGTTGTGATTTCATTCCCTTTTGAAATTGCCATTCCCAGGTACCTAGTACCTACCTACTGGCCTCTATTGGGTTGTGAAAACTAATACAGGGTTGCCTAGAAAGCTTGATGGTGGGTGTTTTTAATCTCCTGCTGCTGAACTAATGACTTGCATTTGTATCTGTTCTGGGAACATTGTAGCGGTTACTGAATGTGCTCTGTTGCTGATTTGTGCAGTTCTTCTGATTCATCATTTGGAATGGATATGTTTAAGCGCATGCTGCAAACTGGACCCCCTACCATGCTCAGCTAATTAATTTTATACATGAAGTTTCCAGTTGCATCCCTGATATATTTTCACCTTTGCCAGGTATGTTTCATGCCACAATGACTTTCTTTCTCCTCATGATTTTCCAATATTGTTGAAATTAGGCCCTTTGACATTGGCTATAGTTTACCTACATCACTGCTATTTTCTAACATTTTGCAAGTGAGGCTCGAAAGTTATGAATGGCAATCCTTGTTGTGTTAGTTTTGGTTCTCCCCTGGGAACTGACAAAACACTTAACCTTCAAAGTCTTGAGTTTTCTCCACGAAGTCATATATATGGCAGAACTCAGTAAATGTGTGTTTACTTTTTTGTGTTTTTATAGGTAGTTTGGCATTTAGAGATTTCGAAAAGATTTCAGTGTAGGCTTGTATACCATCTGACAATTTTTTGTTTTCTTTGTTGCTTGCAATTTTGGCAGGGACAAATGTATGGTCCATCATTCCGTGTACATTGGGTTGAAGCTCTGTTGGATATTAGTTTTCCTAGTCAGGTTTCCTACCAGTTTCCATAAGGCTGTTCATGGGCCACTGTGAATAAAAGTATAAAATTCAGGAACCTTGATCTGAACTCTTGGAAAAAAAATCAAGTTCAATGTAAAGCAACTAACAAAACCTTTTGTTGCACCTTGTGTAATGCTGTTTTGTGTTCCAACTTTTGAGACTCAGGTACATATCACTTTCCAACTCAGAAGAGTGATGGATATGCTGTAAACTCATGGTCTCATGTGTTTCAGAACAGGATTATCTCGTCAAATGCTCATGCTGCTGCACCTTAGTATGTGTATATCTAGGATTTGCACTGTATACCCTTTGCCCAGTTCAGAGTTTTGCTGAAGCTGATTTTACAAATTGCCAATTTTTGGAATTCCTTGGACCCACTGTTGGTCAATGTAGAAAAATGCCAGGAACTGTTGCAAACTAAAATGTGCTAACAATGCTGTTTTTACATTGAAGGTGCTAACAATTTGTTTCAGATTGAAAAACTTACATTTTACATCTAGGAAAAGGATTGAATGATTTTGAAGAATGTACTTTAGGGATGGGAGGGTCCTACTTGCTACCCTTGTTATCATAAAGCATATGTATATATTTCTTAGGAAAATTCTACTAAAAGAGGGAAAAGAGAGGACCCATTTGGTGTGCCATCAGATACCCAAGAAACTGAAGAAGTCAAGGGGATCATGGAAAGACATTGATATGGCTCTTTCAGTGTGTATGTGAAAGGCCTTGTGGAGGAAGCAAGAGAAGAAAAGACACAAGACCTAGAAACATAGTACAGCCAGAAGGACAGTACAGAAGTACTATTACTGTTTATCCTTTATGCCAAGAAAGGAGGGGCCACTGGACCCAAAGGAAAGGTTTATTTTGATGAGGTACACAAACTTACAATTTCTTTTAATGGATTGTGTCATTCCTTCTGATGCTTTTCACCAAATGCAAGTACCCAGTGACAGAAACAGGCTGTTGTTGTTGATGCTGGGTGGGTGGGTGAGTCTCCCAACAATTAGTGCTGAATGCTTCTGGTTGGGAATGAATGTTAGGGCTAGACAAGTTGGATTTTCCCAAATCAAAACAGGGTGTCGGTTTTTGACAAGCTTTTCCACATTGTCTCCTTTTTGAATTGAACCAGGAGGACCCACAGATGTAAAATCATTCCAATAGCCTTGGTGCTGATCAGGAGATCATGAGCAGTTGACCAGTCTAAATCTTTTTGGTGGGTGCCTTGCTGAGCTTTTTGTTTCAGATTAGTTTCATAGTCATGTATCAATTGACCAGTCTAGATGTATTTGGTGGGTGCCTTGCTGAGCTTTTGTTTCCTTGAGATTGGTTTTATATTCACCAATCTGTTATTGAAGAAGAAAACAATCCATGAATCTTGTGCTGATGCTGAAAGAAAAAAAGTAGGAGCACTTTGAGTCTTTCTCTCTCTCTCTCTCTCTCTCTCTCTCTCTCTGTGGTTTGGCTTCATATATGGAACAGAGAGAAAAAATAACTTTAAAATAATATAATTGATATAATGAGTACAGATAGATGAGATCTAAAATTCTCTACAATCCTACAATTTTGTGCCATTGCCACCGACATTGCTGACCTTAGCTTTTGATTATTATGGTTGATGGCGGCATGTGTTGCTTGTTCGACTTTTTTGGTTAGTGCTTGGAGATGAACCCACGCCAGCTCAACACAATCCTATTGCGTTCTACATGCTGTTGATTCCAGTCATCTTCAGAGTTTTGGATTGGGAGGGGCTTGGATTTTAGATTCATTTCTAGAAGTTGGTGTGTGCTCTGGTTTGCCTCCTCCAAATGGTACAGAATAAAGTGTAGGGTAACACACCCTGCGCATGCGGGGGGCTTCACAGGTTTCAGCACCGAAGTGTAGGGTAAGGTATTTTTTGTGAGGGGCTTCATAGATTTGAGCCCCAAAGTGTATGGTATGGCAACCCAGTGAGGGCCTTCATAGGTTTGAGCCCTTGTGAATGAGGATGGTAGCCGCTATGAACAGGGGTGACGATTTATGAGGCCCCGAGCATCATTGTGTCCTTACACTTTGTAAAGAATAAATATTTGAAAAAGACAATTGTTATTGGTGGGATGTAAATATTATGCAATTATACTGGTAGGCTCATTGCTTGCTCATACGAGGGTTTGTTGTGTGCAACACAAATCGCACACATGCCCTTTCAATTTGAGCCCACTCCTTTTGTTACCATACATATGATTAGCCATGTTAATCCAACACAAATGCATATTTGTGTTTAAAAAAATTCACCCCCAAAACACACCCACCAAAAAAAACTAAAAAATTAAATCCATGATGTGCAACAAAATCACAAAAAATAAATTATTTCATTGTAGCAGAAAAAAGATTATTTGCAAGTGCATCAAATTTCAGAGTTTTACACAAACCGATATGATAATAGCTCTTTCATAGGAAGCCAAATTGTTTAGAACCTCGGTTCACACCAAGGGGGAATCAAACTAATCTAAAACCCTATTCTTAACATAAAAACTTGAACTTTCTTTGAGTTTGAACTTTTGATGAATCTGCTCACCATACTACTAACCATTTAAAACACAATATTAATCCTGCAATAATCTTTGGTGACATCAAGATAATTAATATTTAATACTGCACAAAACTCATAATAAATTTCACGGAAAGCCAAGAGTTCATTGAAACCTTTATGTAAAACTAGTTGTGGCTTTCTAGTGGAGTTTACACTAAGGTCAACATTTTCATAACAAGCCACCATAACAAATCTTTCTTTCTTGATGCTTCCATTACAACTTGAACAAGAATGACCATAATCTCAAAACATAAAACTTTTATACCTACTATCCAAATCTTTAAGTTTGTTTATTTTCATATTTGATCATGCAATGTTAAGTGATGTATCCTATCTTAAAACACATTCACACTAATGACCATTCATTGTCCTTTGAGATGTCTCTTGTCTTTCAACATGATATTATGCCCTAGGACTAACCTGAATTGCAAATAATGGACTTTTGAGGGTGAAAATCAACCCTTCTTGACCTAAACACAATAGTCTTATAGATCCAATGATCCGTAGCAAACCACAAGCAAAAAGTGTTTTGGCTTCACACGAACAAACTGGTACATTCTCATTGATCCAAAGTTATGGGGGTGATTTATGGTACTATTAGGTTCTTGGGCAAAATGAATGGCAATGGTTGGTGTCCTCTTGGCGATAACTCTTGTTTTGGGTAACCACATAGAACCACTTTGGTGATGATTATTGAAGTTGAGATAATAGGAAGTTGGGTTGTTTAACACATCAATAATACATGGAATGCATAAATTTTTGCAATTTAACTTAAGCAATTCAATGAAGAAAGTATGTCGTCACACTTCATTTATTCATATACAAAGATGTGATTTCAAATACAAAGATTTTTTCCATGAACTAGTCCTAATTTTTTTTCCAATAAAAAAAAAGGATCCTTCTATGTTCCTAGCTACCTACTGGAAAGTTTATCATTAAGATCTGGTGAATTGGGCAATTTTTTTCATGAAAAATCCTTCAAATAAATTGAAATCATACTTTTTAGGTCAAAATTTGGCAAAAATTCTCTGGTAAAAAAATCACTGGCAAGACCAACAGAAGGGGGAAAAAAAAAAGTTTGCTTGAGTTTTGAACATAAGAACCTAGAATTAAAATACCTGCTTTGTATTTCCTCTAGCACTTGTTCCCAAAAGTGATAGACATGTTTGAGCAAACTACATGACTTTCTCATGCCAAGTTATTCCAACATCAAGCGAACATGCAACACATTATTCTCAAAGCTCAACACAACTAGACTGCATGTAACATATAATATATCTTTAGAAGTAGGGCCCTCAATGAGCCCAAGGGTTCCCCACTCCAATGCTACTATATACGGTAAGGCTTGTTGTTAACTTTAAAGGGCACAGCCGATCTCATGCACATTGGGTTGCTAGAAAAGCCTTTAATCTCTTGCACCCATGTGGTTCTTCTTCATAAGAATATCTGAGTGTAACAAATTGCTAACAAACCTCTAAAGATAGATAGTCGGTGTTCAGCTCATCAGTTTCCATTTGTTAATCCTTGATGAGTAACACTAGTTGACAATGGAGGTGTGGAGGTTGGGAATTTGCAGCTGACATTCAATTTAG
>Ga0209611_10011750_pt1 | contig 12503 bp, 7 predicted proteins | sample S1TSphgellanicum_3_FD_187693 | JGI IMG/M metagenome (GOLD analysis project Ga0209611, IMG submission 187693) | Host-associated microbial communities from peat moss isolated from Minnesota, USA - S1T2_Fc - Sphagnum magellanicum MG (SPAdes) (version 2) | ecosystem: Host-associated > Plants > Peat...
TGAACCCGTGTGGTTTTTTAAAAAAATCCTTAATGCACTTGAATTTGGTTACTATTCCAAAATCAAACACCCACCAAACATTAGTTGTAACCTCAAAAATAGGGAAGGCTTGTTGACATTCCCTAGCTTTAAGTATGAGAGATTTTTAATTTGAATGGCAAAAGGTTTGCATGGGAACACTAGTGGAAGGTTCTTTTAATTTACAAACCATTTTTCATGCAAGGAATAGCATTTTTCTCTTTATATTGCATCTCTCCCTTTCTAATTTTGTGCATGTTAGCCCTAAGCATTCTATCCTTGTGTATGCAAAAAATTATAGAGTTTGTGTATGTTTATATCAATGTTTGTAGGGTGTCATGTTCTAGTAAAATATAATTACAACATGCACCTGAATATGGGATACCTTAACCTCCAAGCCATGGTCAACAATTGTTTTTTTAATATACTCTATCTATGTGGGCCTTTCTTATCTCATAGACATGTAATCTTCATACGTGGGTGAACCCTACATTTTGCAAAGTTCATGAGATGCATTGGTGGGGTGGGCATATCACATTACATGCCAATGAAAGGCATTAAACCTTAGGGTTAAAAAATTTAAGTGAGCTTAAAATTAAAAAATTAGTTTGGTTTGAAAGTTGTTGATGTGAGAATTGTTGGTTTGTGACTTTGTGCAATCATAATGGAAATGACAATGTAATGGATAAGAGTATTGGTCAAGGTGTTCTACACTTGATGTCATTAGTGACTATTATTGTTCAAGTTCTTTTGCTACACATTGTCCCATTTTAAACCAATGCATAAGGGTGTTATGTGCTTTGGTTTCCATCATCATGCTCATTGTTCTAGTTTGCATCATTGTGCTTGGGACCAAAATGATTTGTTGGAGTCCATGTTTTAGTTTTGATCATCATGTTTGTTATTTTAGTTTGCATTGTTATGTTCGGGTGCAATATGTTTTGTTGTGTTTGTTGTTCAATTCACATCATTGACCATGACATTCAAATGTTTTCCCAATTTTCATATCGATAGTCATGTTCAAGTGCTCTTACAATTTCGATCATTAATGGGTTTTCTATTGTTTTGATTTGTTGGTTTGTACAAAATAACTATTTCACTTTTGCAAAAGATCTTGTTCACCTTTTCCTATTTAAGGTTTAAGGTGCTATGTGTTGGCATTATTAAATTTACTTGCACTTCTTAAGGCTTAAATTTCACTATAGACCTATAATGAATGCATATAGTTGAGATCTTTTTATGAATGGTGTGACAAAAGATAGAGGGATTTCCTTTGTTTGTAATTGATTATGATGTTGGCATGGGGTTAGGAATGGTGGTGGTGGGGTTGGATTTAAAGCAAGTTCTAATGAAATAGTTATTGACATAGAGTTTGGTGAAGATGATTTGGAGATTCTTGAAACCAAAGCTACTGCACAATAGGAGTATGCAATTGTTTAATTGGAACTCAACCAAAAGTTTTGGGTCACATGCCAAATATTAACAAATATGTGAACATAGGTTTTAACATATTTTTAAAATGATAGTGCCAATTTGAGCACCCTCATAATAGTCTTTTTAATTAACATTGTGTCATATGTTTCACTCTAGTTGTCACAACCCTATGTTGCCATTTGTTATGCATGCCATATTGAAATGTTGTCAATATGTTACTAATAACATTAAGGGATGTGGTGGAATGTGAGAGGTTTCTATCAAGGATATCTAGTTTTTTTGGAGAAGACTATTGCTTGGACTAAAAATAATGGGAAAAAAAACATGAATAGGTGAAGGCTTGTAGAGTTCATTGCATTCAAAAATTGAAAACTCATGTCAAAATGGGGTTTTCATTCAAAGCAATTTTATTCAAAGAAACCTTGAAATTTAAGGATGCCGTAAATATGCAAAGTAGATTTCTTATTCCTCAAACATGGGACTTAGCATGAAAAATGTTAGAAATTTCAACTCTTGTGGTCACCCAATGTATTTTAAAGGCATTAGGGTTTATTAGAAGAAAAAAATATTGTTGGAAATTTATTTTTAAAAATAAAAAATATCATTTGCAATTTAAAATAATTGCAAATGAAAAATTTTAATTACAAAAATTGGTTGGAAATGACAAATTTTTTTGCTATGCAAATACCTAAACCCTAGGAGGCAAAGTGCTTCAATGATGGACAAAAGAGAAATGTGAAATGCCTTGAATTTTTCAATGCTCCACAATAGGTTAAAGGTATGTGTGGTCAATTGCTTGCGAGATATGTGTGCTAGATATGTTGTGGGATGTCTTTTTTAACAAACATGGCCTAATGTGGTTGAAGGTGAATGTGATTGCATTGAATTTTCTTTGTTGAGGTTTTCAATTTGCAAATTACAATCATGGTTCTGAATTTGGCATGTTGTTTGACACAATTGCTTGAATCATTGCACCTAGAGTTCATTTCCACATGATCAAATAGTTTTTAAATTTGAAATGCATGGTTGATGCGATTGTGTTGAACGAATTCAATGTAATATCAATTGTTTGAATCAATTTGAATGTGTGATTACTTGAATGTCTTTGTTTGTGTGTGCATGATTTGTGAGAGTGTGAGAGTGCACTTTGTGTTCATCATCAAATTAATGAATCAAATTGTAATGAAAGATGAAAAACAATTTATGACATGTCATCAACAATGTTGACTTGCTCAATTATTTTCCCACCTTGGTTGTAATCATGTAATTTTTCAAACTACAATTTTGGTATTTAATACTTAGACATGGAAGACTTAGGATTATAACATATTAATAATAAAAATTCAAAGCATTTTTAAAAAGTTGTGTGTGATATCTCCACACAATAATTTGTATCTAGAATTATCCATTTGTTTTTTTTGGCTTGAAAACCATGTGAATTATGGCCTTTGTTTTTTAATGCACATGCCTAAGTTGATGTCTAATAGAAATCACCATTTTCCACACCCATTATGCATGCCCTTCAACAAAATACAAATCAACCAATGTCTATGCCCAAAAGCTTAAGTTTAATAAAAAATAAATTTGTTAGGCATGTGCTTGCTAGGTTTCACATATGAATTTGTTTTAGATACCTTGTCCATTGGGTATGCTCAAAAATAGATTACCCAACCAACATTGGTCTATTCCTATGTCATGCAAGTCCCTTACACATGACCATTAGCGACAACTATTTATCCCCTCAACAAGGTTTTTTTTCATATGCAAAACTTTGCATTGCTGCAATTGTTTTAAGAGAATATGTTGTCACAATATTCTTAGGACCACTTTAGATGAAGGTGTAAGGTCCACGGTCCAATGAAATAGAGCAATCTTATTGGCTGAGAGTCATAAATTGGACCCATGGCCTTTAGATGAAGGTCCAAGAGCAAAAAGTTAGCAAATTGAGGCTAAACCTAGATGGCACCATTTTGAGGGAAATCAATGTTCTATGCCAAAGCCAAAATTTCCTACATAGAATATTGGGGCTTTGTAGGTTGGCATTGTAAAACTACATCCACCCATAACATCATAATCATTTACAAAATAGTGACTTTATAGGAAGAAGTTCGGGCTTTAAATAACATAAAAATTTGAGTTTGAACCTGTAAATGTGCACAATGTGCAATGCTATCCAAAAGGGCCTGTAAAACAAATATGATTGGATTTGATTACCCAATCACAAATGATTGGCCCATGTGGTGACATATCTACTACTCTAACACACTTTTAAAAAGTTAAAATTCAGTGGCATTGTAATGTACTACTAAACACACATCTTTTCAGGATTCCTGACTTTTTGCTCAGTTTTTGTTGTTGTTGTTCTTTGTTGTTGTAATCTTCTCAAGTAATGTATCATCACCCTTTTGTGTTACAAACATTTTTCCTTTGACCTAGATTTGGGGGCAAATTAATGTTGGAATGTGAAAAAATGGATGTGGAAAGCACTAGTGCATTTTTTGGAGTTTTTTCCAGCAATGATGGACAAGACAGATCCCTCCTCCTATATTATCACCACCCAATGGCTTAAAAAGAAGCTACATGACCCAAAAGCTTTTCAAAAAGTGTAAATTGGCATTCAAAAGAGCTCATGAAATTCCCAGTCTGAAAACTCCAAACTCCAAATTGTATGGCCTTTTTGAACAATGGGTCCAAGAATAAACACTGATCTGCCTGTAATGTACTATGTAATGTAGCATGTGGTAGTGTATTGGTACTGGTACTGGAACTGGAACTGCATCTCTGTTGTGGATTGTAGCTATTTTGGTACAGAGTTAGACTACCGGTACTGGAACTGGAACTGGAACTGCATCTCTGTTGTGGATTGTAGTTAATCTTGGTACACATTTAGACTGTTGTTGGACTGGAACCCCACTTCCTTCCAGTGTAAGTACCTGTCTGTCTTTGGTGGTGTGAGAGATCCCCCTCCCTTCTTTGCAATCATTATGAATCACTATCATTGATTTGGGTGGCACTTTGATTGAGTTTCTATTTCTTGTGATGGAGTCAATCAATCCCTAAGCTGCTGCATCTCTGTTGTGTACTATGGAATGGTCAAGCTCCACTGCTACAAGAAATGTGTCTTCTGTTGGTCAAGTGGTTTCACTGGATTTTGAGTGAATTCATTATGGAATGGTCAAGCCCCACTGTTACAAGAAATGTGTCTTTTTTTTGTTGGTCAAGAGGTTTCACTGGATTTTGAGTGAATTCATTATGGAATGGTCAAGCCTCACTGTTTCAAGAAATGTGTCTTTTTTTGTTGGTCTAGTGGTTTCACTGGATTTTGAGTGAATTCATTATGGAATGGTCAAGCCCCACTGTTACAAGAAATGTGTCTTTTTGTGTTGGTCAAGAGGTTTCACTGGATTTTGAGTGAATTCATTATGGAATGGTCAAGCCTCACTGTTTCAAGAAATGTGTCTTTTTTTTGTTGGTCTAGTGGTTTCACTGGATTTTGAGTGAATTCATTATGGAATGGTCAAGGCCCACTATTTCAAGAAATGTGTCTTTTGTTGGTCAAGTGGTTTCACTGGATTTTGAGTGAATTCATTGGTTGCACTAAACAAGACCTAGTGGGAATCCAACAAATACATTTATCCATTGAACAGGGACTAGTGAATTGCACCCACATTTTGTAATAGTGCACCCCTCATCAAATTGCCCATTATGTTGGGTTAAGGTGCTTGTGCCCTTGTTAGGGCAAACTACTAGAGACGACAACACACCCTGACATAATGGGCAATGGCGAGGCCATTCCATGACCTGAATGTCTTGCATGACAGATTCAAACATTTGGAAAAAAACAAATTACATTCAACAGTCACTCACTGACATTTTTGGTCACAATTGTGTTCATAAAGAACAATTTTGGTCAAGAATTATGATCATCAGTGGAAGAAAAGAACAACTCCTTCCAAGTCTACTTCAGCTTCCACTTAGTCTGTTTATGCCTATTATTTATTTATTTATTTATTTATTTATTTGGAATTATACTCATTCAATTGTCCATGTCTTTTTCTTTTTTGTGGCATTGAGTTTGTACATGTCTTGTTTGTTTTTGAATTTCAAGTATTAGAATTATGAAAATATTTCTTTTTATATATATAAAAAAGAAAAAAAAGTTGTGAAAGGAAAGAAAAGAATAGTAAAAGAAAAAACCTGTAAAGAGATATTTACCCTTTTTCAAATACCTTGTTTGCCCATGATACCCGGAGGATATGATAATAAGGGTCTTTACGCGTAGGGTGATGCCGAGTAATGGCTGCCCGGGCGGTCCCAAAGTAAATAATGGGGAGGCAGAGTCGAAGGAAGGATTGCTTATTTCAGGATTGCCCTAGGGTGATAATTTAGGGTTTAGCACAATGTTGGGCGGTTCTTGAATTTTATTATTATTTTATTTATTTTCCGTTTTTTCTTGTGATACCCAATGGAGATAATTTAGGGTTTAGCACAATGTTGGGCGGTTCTTGAAATTTATTATTATTTTATTTATTTTCAGTTTTTTTTCTTGTGATACCCAAATGGAGATAATTTAGGGTTTAGCACAATGTTGGGCAGTTCTTGAATTTTATTATTATTATTATTTTCCACTTTTTTCTTGTGATAACCTAATGGAGATAATTTAGGGTTTAGCACGATGTTGGGCGGTTATTGAATTTATATTTTTTTCATTTTTTCTCTCGTGATACCCAATTGGAAATAATTTAGGGTTTTGAACAGTTTTGGGCGGTTCTCAAAATCGGTTCTAATAGATTAACAACGGTTCTCAAAAAAAGGAAAAAGTCAAAAAGAACCAGCCAGAGAACCACTGGTTCTTTGCCGGTTCTTCCACGAAAACTGCCGTTCTGAAAGGGTTTAGGGTTAGAGGAGAGTCGGGGGAATCGAGAAGCAGCGCGGAGTAGGAGAGAGGGGAAGGGAGCGAGGGAGAGAGAGAGATAGAGAAGGAGGTGAAATGGCAGGGATAGTGGGAGGAGGAGGAGGAGGAGGAGGAGGAGGAGGAGTAGGCAAGGAGAGTGTTGTTACCATATTGTGGGACTCTGGGCGTCAGCGATTTGCTTCGCAAGATGGGCAGGCGTATTTGGAGTACAAATTGAAGCCTCCTCCTCCTGCTGTTTCTTCTGCTGTTGCACTTCCCGTCAACGACGGCAAGCAGGTGATGGATGTCCTCCACACTTTTGTGCCTGCCAGTAAACGGGGTCTGGGATTGGCATCCAAGCTCTGCATAGCCGCCTTCACCCATGCCCGCGACCACAACATGCTGGTCCTCCCCACTTGCTCCTATGTCTCGGTATGTATGTATGTTGGATTTGATGATGAAGAAGCCCCTCTCGTAACTATCCTTCTTTTGCAGAAGGAACTAGAAAAACTTCAACATGAAAACTTCTACCCTATGGAAATCCTAAACTTGAAACCCTTGATGCACATACTGCTCATGCACAGCCTTCTTCTTCCCTACTGTTAGGGCTATTTTCTGTAAGTTATTAGCAGCTTTCTTGCACAGCTTTTCCTCTCATGCTTTCTTTTATGGCTTGTGGATGTTGTTTCATACCAAATCCACGGAGCATGGTAGGTTTTTCCTCAAAAAGGTTGAAGTTCTGCATGTGAACCCCCTCCTCCTCATCTTGGACCTTAATCTGGACGTCCTAAAAGAATTTGACAAGTTCATGGAGAACTGCACATTGTGATCGATCCCAGACAGGGCAATAATAGGGAGGGACTTGGCGTCAGTTTGAGGTTAGCTTTGCGATACTAAAAGAACTTTGTTGTACTGTCTCTTTATATATGCAGGACACATTCATTCCTCGCCATCCAGAATGGAACAGTCTCGTAGTTCCAGAAAGCTTCAACCCAAAACTATGAAGCAGCAGCAACAGTGACCTAATCCTCTTCCCCCAACTGGAAGTTTTCAGGTGGATACCAAGAAGAAAAAGAATTGGGAGTGCTGTCTCTGTTGCTTGCTTATAGGTTTTTCCTATAAGAAAACAGCAGAGATGTAAAGAAAACAGCAGATGCAAAGAAACCCCTGCTACTCACATAAAACAGCCAAATTTCAGGCTGCTTGAATATCATCTGTATGATAAGAAAGTACATACATGTATTGGATAATTTCATTGTGGGTTTCACAAAATGCTTGAGAGCACTATTGCTCAAGAGGATGCTGAAAGATGACCCACACATGCAGCTGACTAAATTCAAAAGTATTTTCACTTGGCTGCCTGAGATTGAAATCTTATTGATGTATTTCCTTGGGCTGTATAATCATCATAGTACAGGGGATGGCCCTACACAGCTGATCGGGCCAGGGTGATCCACAGGAGTGTGCACTTGGCAGATTTGGCTGCATCGGGCCTGCTCACTGACATTAAGAACAGTGGGTTGTATTCTCTCTTATACTTATCCTGTACAAGTACCCTCATACAGATTAATATGCTTTCTTGTTTGATATTTTGGTATTGCTTAATTGTTTTCTATGTGTGTTTTATGTTGTTTTGCAACGATGAAGAAGATTCCACATCCCCCTTCCTCGATGCCCTAGATTTAGTCCTCCACCTCTGATTCACTGTTCCCATTTCTGTCTGTCTCCTGAGTCCTACCCTGTTCCAGATTCTTTTCTTATTGTGCTTCTTTGTCATCAGCTTCATCACCTGCTTGAAGCTGAATGGAGCCTGAAACTGCCATGCTCACTCCCATTGCTCTTCACCGTTGGTTCACTCTGGCCAACAAATGACACTTTCTCCTGAACCCAAAACAGTCATGTTGTTAAGTTCGATCTTTCCTACCCACACACAAAATTGTAGAATGTGTATATCCAGTTTTACTTCCGGTTGAATACATTCATGGTCTTCAATGAGTGACAAAATGGGTGCTGGTTTCTTTGTTTCTCTCAACTCTTATTAGGAACACTAATGCATGACAAATTGCAGGTGTAACTAGGGAGTCCTCAACTCAACCAATAAGGGGAGTCCATGGGGTAGTAGTCGTTGGGCAAATGATCATCTTTTGATTACTAGGGAAGTTTTTGGCTTGGCACAAGGAAGTTCTAAACATGGAATAACTTGTGCTTTTTTTATTCAAAAATTTTGTGCACATCACCTTGTCAAGGGCTTTTGGGTGATACCAAACACAAAGCAAATGGCCTTGTATGGCCTCGTAGTTCAGGAGGGTTACAAACATTATCACATCAAAACAAAACAAACACCCATCTTAATAATATATAGATTCTTCAAGTCAGATCAATGAAGCTCTGTTTCATTCACAATTTTCTTAAGAGTCAATTTTGAGGTAAATGAATTTGCCCTTGTGTTTTCTAAAATATGTCCACACCACCCTAGCAATTCCACATGTGACATGAATAAAAAATGCGGAATCCCCTAATGAGCCATGTGAATGGACGGTGCGAAACACATGGCCAAAGTGAACCAGCATCCACCAGTGCACAATGAAAGATGGATGGTAAATGGGTCAGGAAACAGGCTTCTGCTGAGTTCCCAATTCATTAGCTAATCATTTCTTTTTTTTAAAATTTTAATTTTTTTGGATTTATTGGAGTTTTTTAAAAATTGCACCCAGTCAAACCCTTAGTTTGTACCCTGTTAATTTATTTATATCCTTTTTTTATATATTTTATAAAAAATATTTAATCAAACAACTAAACTTAACATGAGATTGCTAAGATTAGCATTTAATATGATTTGTTGAAGGTGTGTTGATTGGTCTCCTTTGCATGTTAGTTTGAAGATTTGCCTCAGGCATCACAGTTTGTGATATTCCACCTACTACATCTCCTTTAGTGCTTCCTGAAGTGGTCTTGTAAGGTGGTGGAGCCCAGGAAGCAAATTCCGACCAGTTTGCCCGGAATCCCCGTTGGTACTTCTTGGGGTTTTGTCACTGGGACGCGCGACGGAAGAAGAGCCGAAGAGTTCCAGTTCACCGGCTCGAGTCTCGATCGGGACTTAAAACCAGTTCTTAAACCCTAAACCCTGGGCTTTGAGAGAGAAATGCCAGAGAGAGACGGAGAGGGAGAGAGGGATAGGAAATGTGAGAGACGTGAGAGAGAGAGAGAGGGAGGGAGGGAGAGATGAAGAGGAAATGTTGTCCAAGTGAAAATAGTTGCTAGGACTAAGTTGTAATCTGCGGCGGTTTAGGGTTTCTGTTTTAGGGTTTCTGTGCACGGACCCTACGCACGTAGAAGCTCGAGCTCCGTTCGTCATCGCCGTATTCTGATACCAGTCAGTAGCCATGAGCGAGATCTTTGAAGGCTACTAGCGTCAGTACTGTGAGCTCTCTGCGAATCTCTCCCGCAAGTGCACATCGGTTTTGGCACCTGTAGGAGGTACGACGATATCTAGGGTTTTGGTCGGAGAGTACTACCTGGTGACTAGGCTGTTGTTTCACGTTTTTCTACGGAGATCTGGTCCTTCCCTTTTCTGCCTTCCTTCCTTCATTCCTTCACTCTGCCGTTGAGCTGCTGCAGTATCGTTTCTGCAGCAATTCCTGAGTTGTTTAGTTTTTGGGTTTATCTTGGGTGCATTTGAATAATGTTCTTCGAGTTCTTCTGGTTTCTCAACCCTAATTTCTTGATCCTCGACTTCAGTACTCTCGCAAGTGAGTATGTGGGAATTCGACAACTTGGGATGATGCACCTATTATTATCTTGAATTTTTATTTTATTTTTTGGTTTTTGGTTTTACTGCAGAAGAGAAGAAGCATACGCTTTCAGAGCTCAAGACTGGATTGGAGAGGCTGAATCTTTGGTATGGCACTGTTTCTCATCTATATCATCTTATGTGTCTGAATGGCTGTTGTCGTTTTGAGGCTTAGGGTTTGAATTGATGCATGACTGATTGTTCCCTATTTGGTTTGGCACAATGACCAGGGATTTAAAAGTGCAATGGTGTGGTTGCTTAGATCTGGAGAATGGACCTTGACACACACACAACCTACCACCAACACAGAAAGCCACACTTCTTGCAAAATTGCAAGAATACAAGTCTGACTTGAACAATCTGAAACAGGATTTCAAGAAGGTGTCAATGGCACATGATCCTGTTGCATCCAGGGATGAGCTCATGGAGTCACGCATGGCTGATCATGTTATGGTGTGCAATATACACTTTGGGACTTCATGCATTTTTGTTGAGACACTTGCTATTGCCCACCACACTTAATGATCTAAGAAAGAGGTCCCAACTCATGGATTAATCTGGCTATGCCGTTGTAGTCAGGACATGAGCAGAGGACCAGACTCTTGATGTCTACAGAGAGGCTCAATCAATCTGGTGCGAAGATAAAGGAGAGTAAACGGACCCTCTTGGGAACTGAGGAGCTTGAGTTTCAATTCTCCAAGATCTTCATTCACAGCGGCAAACACTACTTCATGCTCATAACAATGTAGGTCTATTTTCTCTAGCTTTCCAGTTTTTATCCATTTAAATCACCATTCCCTCTCCATGTCACTTCCATGGGTCCGTTACAGAGTGAGTTCCCCAGTATACAGGAATGTTCTGTGGACCCTAAACCCTAAACCCATAGTAGCCCTTCATTAGAAAGCCTATTTGTATGTTTGGATTTTCCCAGTCAACTGTCTTTTAGTGCTGTATGTTTTCATATTTCTGTTGGGTGCATTTCTCAGGAGTGAAAAGTTGATATGTAGGGGCTTTTTTGGTGATTTGTGGTCTTGGGTACAGTATGAACCATGAAGAGTTAGATTAGAGGTGCATGGATGGAGTAGTCGTGTTACCTGGTCGACAAGACTAGGTAGCTCTCACATTTTGACTTGGGGTTTGCATGAGCAGGAATTGCAACCTGGGCAATGGTTGTCTTGGGTTTGTTGACTGAAATGTGAGGAAACTAGTGTGTTGTGTTAAAAGTTCTAAAAGAACTGTATGGGGTTGCAGCTCCAGGGTGTGGATGACAATATTGGTAAGAGTCGGCAGATCCTGAATACCATGGGGTGATGAATGACTTGGAACAAGTGGATCTAATCATGTGTTCTAATCATGGCAATTGTGCTGGTAATCTATCTTAAGCTCAAGAGCTTGAGTTTGGGGTTGCTAATCCTCTAGCAATGTGTGTTGTGTGGAATGAATTGAGTTCAAGACACTGATGACTTAGCAATATACTCAATGTAAGTATGGCAGACAGGATGTATTAGCACTTGAATATCACTCCTGTTTGTGTATATTCTCTGTAGTTCATCATTTAGCCTGGATCACATTTTTTGGGTTGGCAGATTAGAGGAGATAATTGTGGGTCATCCTAGGAAGAGAATAGATGGAGAAGGGCATCTCTGTTATAAAGAAGAGTGGAAGCCTATCTACATGCTATCTGTTGGAAAGAATAGGCTGCCAGGCATCTGAATCTTTTTTGGTTAGGATAGATGTCTCCTACAAGATAGCTAATTCTCTAGGGCAACATTCTTTAATTATACTTGAGCCTTGTGGAAGTCTATAAACTTTGAGTAATGATGGTGCTTGTTCCAATCACCAAAGGTTCATCAATTCTTCCTTTGGTTACACCCACTGCACAGCAGGAGGGGCCATTTATGATATTATTAGTAGAAAAAGTTGCTTCAACTATAACTAAGACAATTATAGGAAAAGACACTTCCAACTACAACTATGCCAATTATAGGACACATCACACTACTAAATTATTTTGTCACAAATTTGCAACTAATGTGCTATTAAGGAAAAGCAACATATTTCCAGGGGTCAATGCCCCACCAACGGAAATTCAACTAACTCAACATAATGGGCAACTAGAGGCTTGAAGATAGTCATCCTCTTAGTCTCATGATGGGAAACCAGACACTTGAAGATAGTCATCCTCTCAGAGTCCCATTATGGGCCAACCAATCTGCCTAAATTGTTTTCCAATGGACTCTCATCTCAATGAATTCATATTTACTGGGGCACAAACATTACACAGATTAACCTAAGAATAGAGATGTGGAAAGCAACAATAGCCCAAACATGCAAAAGTCAACAAACAAATCAGGCCACTTCTTTCCT
>Ga0209611_10011753_pt1 | contig 12501 bp, 7 predicted proteins | sample S1TSphgellanicum_3_FD_187693 | JGI IMG/M metagenome (GOLD analysis project Ga0209611, IMG submission 187693) | Host-associated microbial communities from peat moss isolated from Minnesota, USA - S1T2_Fc - Sphagnum magellanicum MG (SPAdes) (version 2) | ecosystem: Host-associated > Plants > Peat...
AAAACACAAAATATAGAAGAAGAAGAAGGCGGAAACGCACAAAAACACCACACGCCTTAAGAAGTCCGCGCGTGCGTGCACGGTGGTGCGACATGAGCGATGATGCTAAAAAAACCCCTCATCAGATAAGCATTACGATAATTTTCCACAAAACAGATTTTAAAGAAAAAAATAGAAAAATTTAAGATTGAATCTTTGAAGCTGCTAAGATCAAGAAGCGAACAGAAGAGAAGACGAGAAATTGGAAAAGGCAAAAGCGGAGGAGGAGCGCGAGAGCATCGCGCGCAGTGAATGGCACGAAAATGGGCACACATACACACATGGGACACAAATAGAACACAAGGATTCAGGCGTTCAGGCAGGCAGGGCGCAGAGCGCGGCACTGTGGGGTGGTGGTGGGGGTAACCAGGCATTTCGTAGGGTGGGGTTGTAACTTCAAGCCGAGAATTTTTTTTATGGAGAAATTTCGCCATTTTTCGACAAAGAAATTGGGGAATTTTTGGATTTATTTTTTTTTCCACGTATAAACTTGACTACTGTTTGCTTCTTTTTTTTGTGTTAAATTTAGCCAAAATCTCGAGATATAAAAAAGGAAAAAAAACACTGGTTGTTGGGGGGGGGGGGGTTTGGTAATAGGTAAGGATATGGGAGGCTGGTGGAGGTTTTTTTGGGGCTTGGGTCGGGCGGAGACTTCGGGGGTGGAAGGAGGGAGGTCCCCCTTACTCATTAGCAAACCAGCCCACAACTGGAAAAGAGTGAAGAGGATAAGTGGGGCTGCTTACTTAACGGTAAAGGTTAAAAACAAAACAAAACAAATTGTCAAATAAGGGCCCCTGTGAGATGGAGCCAAGGCAGACCCGAACTGAGTGTAAAAGTGTGGTGATTTGATCTTAATTTTTTATAAATTTTATTGTGATACTTGGTGGGTATAAAAAGGATGATGTTTCAAAAAAACAGAATGCTCACCAATGTGAGCATTCCATTTTTTTAAATGCCCTTCAAATAGTCGAGGGAAATTATGTTGGGTAATGTAACACAACACATACACTTATAAAAACTACTAGACCAAGTTTTTAGTTTGTACGATGGGATGTATAACACTCTCTCTTCTAAGTGGTGCAGTGCTAATTTGCAAGTCTTGCACAAACACAAGTGTTTTAAAGTGATTGCCTAAAGTACACCATGTCTCCTTCAAGCTCCATAAGTTGCAAGCTTGTTTGTTCCTCCCTCAAATGGCACAATCAAAGCCTCCAATTATTATTGTTATCCTCATCTTGTCTTTGGGTATGCCATTGCACTTCTTCTTTTTTTCGAGCTTTGAGTTATCCTTAAAGTCACCCACAAAGGAGACCAACTTGAAAAAACATGATTACTTTGTTGGGCAAGGTTGCCTCCAAGTCCTTTCGCATTATTTTTATTGTAAAAACATTCATTATTTTTGCTAGTGTAGTTGAAGGCACCCTTATTTTATTTGACGAAATCTGCAAGCAAGCGTTTTGAAAAGTGAACCGCTTACTCTTTCAAAAAGTGCAACACTTGCAAAAATGGGTGTTTTGTTTTTCAAAATGCATGTGTTAGTTTTTTTAACCTTTTTATTGTGATACACAACAGTTACCCAATTGGTACCCACCATGCATCATGGTAAAGAATTAACAACAACAAATTGACACTTTTTACATTAGCTAACGCCTTAGCCTAAGGTGTTACCCTAAGTTTTTCTCATGTAATTTTATCCTTTATTGTTTTCCTTCCTTCTTGTTTTCATGTGTTAAGAATCTCAATTTTGTTTTTGGCTTCTCATATGCACCCATATTTCTACATTGAGCTTGTAATCAATTGATTTCTCCATCAAGTCATTCATTTGTTACAACATTAATTTGAACGTATTCAATTTTCAAATGGCAAGGATTCAAAAGAATTCGACTTTCCTTGATGTCAAATTATTTGAATTGTATTTTTGTGACTAGTTAAGGTCTTCTTTTGCACACCTACTTTACTTAATCAAGGGTTCTTTGAGTTAATAAATGTTGCCACAAAATGAATTGGAAGGAGTTCCTTCCTCTATGGTCTATCCTCAAACATATATTAGTTGTTTTCAAATTTTGAAGTTGCTTACTTCTTTTTTGAAGAGGTGGTTTATTGCATCTAAAAAAATAGAACCTTGGTGCAACCATGTCACTCATATGTATTTGAAATCTTGATGTCTCATTGCTTTTGTCAATGATTGTATATTATTTTGAAATTTTGGTTTCTTGTTTGGAAGAGGAATGGATTGAATTTGTTTGTTTGGATTAACGAATAATTTTTTAACATGCACCAAGGTCGTACATTCTCTTCATGGCTTCAATAAATCAAATTTTATGAATCAATATGTGTTTCAAAGAAGAGGTTGGCTTGTGCATGAGCGTGAAGACTTAGCTTGAAACTTAAAGTTTAATGTGATTTTAATCCACTTACATGGATGAATATATTCATAAATGAATGATTTCATATGCATGAATGTCATTTTGCATGGATGAATTTCATTTATGAATTGGATTAAATAAATAATTCATTGGATGAAATTCATCCATGATAGAAAAATAAATAAATTCAAAATTATTTATATTCATCATTGTTTGTTGTCCAAATATTAATGTCTCAAACTTGAATGTCATTCAATAAATGATGGATAATGAAATTGTGATAGTAGGGGAAAATATGATGATGGGACCAAAATGATTTAAAATTTTTTGTTATGAAATCATTTTCATGAACAATGTTAAAAAATTCAAAAAATATTGTTATGGAACAAGTGTCACCCCCCCCGCCCCCCCAATTGTTGTCAACAACATTATATATTTACTAGTGGAAAGCTAAGGTAAATAAATAATTATTTAAAAAAACCTCATTGTCATCTATGATAGTAGGTTTTTTAAAGAATGTTAATTAAGGTGTCTAAAACTTTTTTTTTTTCAAAAACATATTATCATTAATGACATTATGTAGTTAAAATTATCCAAAAGATTTAAAACCTTTTGTTGTCAACAACATTGGTTAAATTTAAAAAGTCATGGCACCCTTAACAAAAAATGCAAAAACAAAACCCCCATTGTTGCCAATGACATTTGTAAATAGATTTGAAAAAAGTTGTGGCACCTTTAAAGGAGGGGAAGGAAAAAACTCATTGTCGTCAACAACACTAGGTCAATTTGTTAGAATAAATAAATAAATTTAAACGTTTTATTTTTAAAAGAAATTAAAATCAATGACCATGGGGTGGGTGTTAACATAGTAATGGTAATATAATTAAGACATTTTAAAATAATGACATTTTAAACCATAGCCATGAAATAAATGTATAATGAAATTTAACATTATATTATTCAACAAATTTTATATCATATGCAATTAGATTGTGTTTCATGAAGCTTTAATTAAATAAAAATTATGGGAAAAAAATTATCCATAGAATTTCAATGATAATTTAAAATATTCATCCATGATTCTAATGGAAGTTTTAGGTATTAAAAACATGTATTAAGTGCACCAAAAAAATCATCCATACATTAAATGAATGGTAAAAAAATTCATCTATAATGAAGATGAATGTGTACATTTATCCCCATGTTTGCTTTTAGGTTTATTGGTATAACATTCGTTTTGCGATTAAATTCTTAGGTTTTACTTGCATGTGTATAGGGGAAAAGACATTTTACCATCCCAAGTTCTGACTATAGGCTCTAGGCTTAAGTTCTAAGCTCATGTGGTAGCTTGTCTCTTTTTTTTAAAAACATTTTGGGGTTAACAAGTTCATGAAGGTATAGTTAACAAGCATAAGTTGATTTTTTTGTTAATTATACTTATAAAAAAGAGACTTGGGAATAAAACATATAAATTGTCGTTAGATCATACATTTTGAAGAATGTTCATCAATTATTAATGTTAATTGCGAGTTCATTTGTTGGTTGTTTTTTCTTTTTGGTGCCAATCATAGTTTATTTATGGTTAACAAGATTTTTTGTTTTCTTAGAAGGCCCAATAACAAAGGTTGTTCATTGCCTTCAGTTAAATTTCTAGGATTTTATTTTTTGTAGTCCTTTGATTATAGACAAACAATGAACCCATCAATTGGATAAATTATAAAGATTGTGGGATCAAGATGTCAATAGTAACTTTGAATCATCAATGTCAAATTAAATAGTCATGCAATTGTTATTTTTAAGGAGGCCATGATATTGAAAAATAGGACTAAGAAATAATTTGGATATATTTTGCTAGTTATTATTTTAGTATAAGGAGTGAAATGAACCATCTTCATCAAGTGTTCCACCACCACCACCACCAATGGTGAATTAAAAGGTGAAGGATCCATGATGAAGTCTATGAAGATTGAAAATCATAACAATGTAGAGATTTGTTGTCGTTAAAGGAATCCATGAGAAAGATGATAAGAATTTTTTGCTTAAACATAAACATCGCATGATCCAACAAACTCCTTCACTTACTTCCAAAACTATGGCCTTTTGTAATCTTGAGGTACTAACTCCATGATCTTGTGAATCTAAAATGCAGTTAAAGTCTCATGTTTGGCCTACACAATTTGGAGCCAAACAAAGCCATCAAGTACATATAAGCGCCCATCATGATATAACAAACCATCACGAAACTTGAGCTTATTATGATCACTTGAAAAAAATTTAACTTGATTTCAATTCTTCAATTATTTTCATTGTTAATAGCAAGGGGATCTTTTTTTTGAAAGCTTATGAATCTCACAAAAAATGGATTTATCATTAAAAGTTACTCATAATGCTTGAAGTTGAAGTGTTCCATCTTTAAGATGACATCGCATTGTTGATTGTAGGTTGCACTTTCCTCCTTAAACATGAGGTACTAGCAATGGGATAATGTGTCCAATTTCCTTTATTGATGCCTAAGACAATATTTGATGACATATTAGAGTTGAGGCAATAAAAATGCCCATTGAACTAAATGTCAATTCAAAACATGAGCGATCATGAAATATTAAAGGTTCTTGTGATTAAAATACACAAACATGCCATGCTGTAGTCCTTTTAGTAAATGATGCCACTCTTCAAAAACATCCACAATGGCCAAAAGTTTGTTGACATAAATTTCATTGTTAATTTCAATTGGAAAAAACTTATGAAAATAAAAATTAACAAGATGAAGATCATCTTTTTGAGTTGCATGTGAGAGCACAATGTTAATGCAAAATCAAAAACATCCATCTCCAAGATAAATATTCTAGAAGGGTTCACACAAATCAAAAATAGTGTAATTGTGAAGAACACCTTCAAAAATTGAAAGGAAATTTCAACTTCAACTCCCCATGTAGAAGGTTGATCCTTTTGAATCAAACAAATAAGAAAGATCACTACTGTGGAATAATGCACAATGAAACATTGATAAAAGTTGGCGGATTCAAGAAAACATTAAACATCATGAACATAGGTTGGGGTGGCCAATTCATAATAGTTTGAACCTTGCAAGGAACCATGCAAATGTTATCTTTAGATTTGATGTAACCTAGGATTTTTCCTCAATTTGATCAAATTTGCAATTCTCCAACTTGACATCAAATCCAATTTTGATTCAAGCCACAATAATTGACATACATTCATATAGAACCATCCTTCCTCTTGATAAACAAGATCAAGGAGCTAGCTAAAAATTTCAAATGAACCTTTTATCAAGATTTTCATTAATATATTCTTGAAATGAAGCAAATTCATCTTGTGAAAGTTGAAGATGGGTCAAATGGGGGTTGTGCACCTTCTTCAAGGTCGATTGCACGATCATATGGCTAGTGTTTAAATAATTTGTAAGCATTTTTTTTTCAAAAACATTTTTATAGTGTTTGTATTGAAACATGATCTCATGTTGTTTTATCCTAAGATCCTATGCCGTACAACATATATCAAGAATGCATCTCCTTTCTTTGCAACTTGCATGGGAGCTTTTGCTCCCATAAACAAAGGCCTTGAATGTTTGGATCCTTGCATACCACTAAAACTTTTATCTTGCTTGAAGTTCTACATGCATCAACCTCTCGTTGGATCATCTTTAAACACACCTAGGTGATAATCATGGTCTTCACGAAACATGTTTATGGGAGGGGCCTTGCATTTGAATGTTTCTTGTTTCAATGCCTTGAAATGAAATTTTCTTATATGTCAATCCATTTGTGAATTATTCAAGGTGAACCAAGATAACGCAATGATGACATGGTTTGTTGAGGGGTGTCTTCACAACCAAAAAAAGACTCCAAAAGGATTCCTTTTTTTGCAATTTAATTTTTTTTCTTGGAATTTATTGAATCAACATTATTATTTTTAGTTAAATTATTAAAAAAATAAATTTTACCTTGTGGCTTTAATTGTATGCACCAAAGTTCAACATGACTATTAAAAGTTCCTTAAAAAGTTTTTGAAAAAAGTCTTGAATGGAATCCCTTAACATGAAGAAACCTAAGGATGAAATGACATTGAAAACAATTTTGTTATAGTGTAATTCAATGGTAATTTTCAACACTTTGGTTTCATGTGTCACAAGTTCTAAAGAGAGACTTTGATTGTAAATGACTTCAAGTATTACCAATGTGATCTTCTTCACCAAGGAAAACTTATGTTGTACCAACTCCTTGTTAATGAAACACATAGATGCATTAAAATCAAACAATGTTTGAGTCTTCATTGTTGTGTATTTGTTACATTTGATCATGATTGGTAGTAGGAAACAAATTGTTGGGTTTGAATATAAAATGGGGCCATTTTGAACATATGATATACATTGAGGTTCAATCTTACAATCCTTATTGAAATTGGACATTCTCATTTTCCAAATTCTTTAAAGTACAAGGTGGTGAAGGAAATGGCACATGTTGAATGTTACCTTGCTTCTTTGGACAATTGCCAATTATGTGAACTAATTCTCCACAATACAAGCAACATTTGTTTGCACATGCATGTTATTTTTCGTCATGTGAACAGCTTGAATTAAGTCCTATCAATTTACATGGGGTGGTTTTTTGGTGTCGACATCACTAATTGGGATGGCATGGAGGGTGTGACATTCCTTTGTATTGGCAACAACTCCCCACACTTCTTGTAACAATGTTTGAAGAACATATATATTATCACATCAAATAACTTGTGCAATGGCCTAGATGAATGTTACAAGATTTTCCATGGTAAGTAATAAGTCCTTCATGTTGTTATGTAATTTGAATTAAAATTGGTTCATGAATGTAGATTCATCCCATGAGATGTTGCACATGCCAATAATTTGAATTTGGGTGCATATATAATGGTTGGGCATGACTTAACAACTAGCTTATCAATGTGCATGTTAAAAAAAACTATGGTGACCTCCTTTTAGGCCTTTTAAACTTTAATATTCTAGTATACACCTCCCAAAATGTGATGCATTTAATTTTAGGTTTGACTTTGGTGTTTGAATCTTAGGTTAATGATTTTCACAAAGTTATTGTTTTGTTTTTTAAAAATCATTTTTCTCATTTAAATTCAAAGTACCATGGGTATATTTATTGTATACATAGTATAACATAACTCATTTTTCATTTTATATTGCATCAAGTATTTGGTTTCATTAATCATCCAAATGAATGTTTAAAATGAATATTTATGCATTGGCATGATTCACAATGGTTATCACCTTCCATTTCAAAGTGATTTTTTTCCAAATTTTCAATTTACCACATACTTATGGTCAACACCATGAAAAAACCCCATTTGTGAAATGAAAATTATCAAACTTTTCACATGGTTCATAAACATGGTTCAAAGTAATCGGAATCACATGTGAAATAAATACAACAAAAATCATAAATGTTAAAAATCATTTCAATTTTTTTGTAGTATATTTTCATTTTTTAATACATAATTTTAAGTATAATTCTTCATACAAATTTGAATTCTAGTCTACCATGATATACATAGAAAATAACTATTTTTAATATTTTATTATTGGGTTATGCTTTACCATAAATGCAAAAAAATGTTTAAATATTTAAAATTTTAGCGTTGATATGGTTTAAGTTCAAAAACATTCCCAAAGAAAATGATACCATGTGACTAGATGAAAGGGGTTACCATAACTTGCTTTACTTTTATGTTTTTTATTTGGATTTATAAAAGTGGCATTGAATTATTCAATAAATGTTTCAAAGTCATTTAGAAATGGAGATTGACATTTTAATAAAAACACAAACCACATTAAAATTGTTCCCAATAGCAATGTGTTGATGAATTTGACTTGGGTTTGGGTCATTTGGGTAGCAATGAAAATGAAGTTAAATGACCAGACACATTTGATTCACAAAGCTTCAAAACTTTGATCATGTTCCATCAAACTTGTTCAAGAGACATATTTGTGACTCCTTCGCTTGGGGTTGTGTTGTGAAAACACATCCCATTTATGTTGAACTTTAACTATTTTATAGTTATGTAATGGATTCACAAAGTGTACAATTTTCTTGTTACATATGCCTAAGAATAATGAGTACCTCTTCCACAATTTTTTTTTTTTTTTCTTGAGATAAACATAATGTAAATATGCCCTTTGTCAAGCCCCGATAATTACCTCCAAGGTGATAGTAATATTGGTGAAAGGAAGTTCAATAATTCCTAAACACCTAGTTGACATCCTAACTTACTTTACTACAACTACTTACATAAGAATAACAAAATTTTATATGAAGTGAAATCATCCATTGGAGGGTATTCCACCTTACCACTATTATTACCTCTTAGTAGTATCTAGAAAAAAACAACTTGGTATGAAGATAGAATGACAACCAAAAGAAAGAAAATGCATAGGAATGAAGGGATGGTAATTCTACCTTGTAATAGAATTACCACCATAGGGCAGTAGAATGTACCTTTGTAAAACATTTCAAAACATAATGCCTTAGAAGGTATATGACTATCCTTAGGCTTTCCTATTATTTGTCCAAGTGTCTTACCATCTATATCATGAATTTACCATCTTATCATAAATTAAGAGATAAAATGAATCAGACAAGGGAGTCCCAAAAAATATGTGCATGTTTCTTTATTGTCATAGTGAATAAATATATTACCTTGTTTCACTATATTCTCCATCAACACAAAATAAAAAATAAAAACCAAAAAAATTAAATAGGCTAACAAAAGGAAAAAGAAGACAAGGTGGGTAGATTAAAAAGTCTACCGCTAGAGAAGGGAAGAGAGTCATCAGAGAAAGAAAAAAGGGAAGGAGGGGAAGAGAGATATAGAGAATCAAAGGAAAAAAAAAACATAAACTAAAAAGTCCCCCTAAATGACTATGAAGAAAACCAAAAAAAGGATCCCCCACATTGGAGGGTAGGGATCACCTTGTTCACCCCTTCCCAAGGGTCACTTGTCCCCTAACTACCAATTCCCCAAAGAGCATCTAAAAAACTTCCATTAATCTAGCTAGGACAAATTTCCTTTAATAGAATTCTTCCTACCATTTAAATAAATGATTAAGCAACCTCCAGCTTCTAAAAGGTTTTGATTGACTTTTCACCTACCAACCTAAATACTAACTAACTAATGGCATCACCTCCCAAGGGCGATAGTAATGAAAATTACTATCAGTAAAAGCATAAATACCAAGTTGCCCTTTTAATTAAACTAATGTTTGGGTTACGTAAAACTAACCTTAGGTTTAACACATAGCTACAAAAACATATTAAGTGTAACATTGACAAGAGGAATGTAATCCACAACTTTGATCATTACTCCAAGAATGGGTAATCGATAACTTGTTGACAAACTATTACACTTTTATGAAGAAAAGTAATAATCCACATTCAACTCCAAGTGAACCCAACTTCTAATTGATTTCAAAATTAAATGGCTACTATTGATGACCATAATAAATGTAGGCTTAATTGGGGTTGTTAAAATTTTCATGAACACATTTTACAAAAAATAAGGTTTTCCAAAATAAATGAATACCAAAACAAACTATGGCAACAATAGGCCTAAATCTAATTGAAACACAAAACATGAAAACCAAATATAAGAACATGAAATATGCAAGAAAAAAATAATATATATGTGTGTGTGTGTGTGTGAAACAATGAACATGAAATGAGGGTGAATGCACACTCAGGTGGCTCACTTTTTAAGTTATGGTGCCCATTTTTATAGAGTGCCTTTTCTTTGGACACCTTTAATGAATAATAAAACTTATCAAATTGAGAATTTGAAATTGATTATACATTACCATCTTGATTATGAAAATATTTATGTAATTATTTTTCAATAAAACTACACCCACTTTCCACAACAGACTTTTGAAATACAAAAATATGGATTGGTCAATAGATTGAAATAGTTGAAAATAAAAAGGTTCATATTGAATTTCATTCCAAATTATCTATAGGGACTCAATACATGGTGTAACATCTAATAATACATTTTTATGTGAAAAGTCTTCCTTCAAAAATCATAATCCAATTTTAATTAGGGACTTTTGAATGGTCAAAATTGAGCCATATTTTCATAAGTCCCTAACATAATTGATTTTATTTTTTTCAAATTTCAATTTTTTTTCTAGAGGTGTATATATTTGGAATATGTAGGTGGGCTCCTATTAATATGGATTTTATTGTTTTTGATACATCAACTTTATTACCATTGAACCCATGGTACTAAAAAATTTCAAAAATTTAATGTAGTAGAATGGACTTTTGTGGACTTTTGTTTTTTCAAAAAGTGAGCCACCTTAGAGTGCATACACCCATGAAGCGAATAAAGCTATGGTGTAAACCCATAATGTGTTTGTATTCTAGTTCAGTGTTTTCTTCTTGTAAATTTTGTCAAAAATTGTCGAGTTTTTGCTGAAAAAACTCACTATTCATACACTGAAGTAAAGTTTTTTCACTTTCATCTCAAAATAAATATTTCAAAATAGCAAAAATTCACCACAAAAAACAATGAAAATCTCTCATTCTGGTAGATGTCATTTTCCATATAAGCATAGCATTGAGTAGTGGGTATCATTTTGGTTTGTAAAAGAAAGAGAATCCTAGGTAAAAGCTGCACTCCAAATAAGCCTGAATCTTCCGAAATAAACTATGGCAAGGGGGCGCTGCATATATAGTGTGTACATAGCCATTGTTGGTCAGTCTGTTGAAAGTTGGACCATGCTTCTTCGAGGGATAATAGTACTGTTTTCATTAAGGATTGGGTTTATAGACAATTTCCTACTTTTCTTCAGGAGGTGGGTTTGTAGTTTGTTGTATCATTGCCGGAATGTTTGGAAGCTTTTCTCCAAGGATTTTCTTGTTTAAATTGCTTGTTTTTGGAGAAAGAAACAAATGGGACCCAATTTCCATGAATGGGTAGGTAGGTTGCTTTAAATTGCTGTTAGTTTGTAGGTAGTACCTTGGTACCTGATTTACACCAATTTGGCATGCCCAAGTTCATATGGAAAGTTATGTGGTGCGATTATGTAGTAACCTTCTCTTGAGAACACAAACTAGTTGTGAACTGAATGCAGATTTAATCAAACTACTAGTGTGGCCTGTGCCATTGGCCCAAGTGTTACCCCGTCCTCAACTGATTTTTCCTTCCAAAACCTGGTTTTTTGGAATTTATTTGAGTTTTCAGTGGCAGAAATCACTTAAAAATCAATATCTGCCACACTCTGAATCCAAAACTTACTACATAAATTCCACTAAATCCTGCTCATCAAGATCTTTCCAACAGCACCAACGGCACATTCCAATTCCTCCAAAAAATTTAGCTAAGATTTAATTTTATTTTCAGTGAAGAAATCATTCAATATTCAAGAACTTTTGCACCGCAAGTCCAAACGTCATGGAACCAAGCTGATGCACCCCTCCTGTTCGAGAGCTTTCCAAAGAGACCAAGAATGTGATCTGAAGCATCCCGGTTCAGTGGATCTCAGAAGTACAAAAAAAACAAACAAACTACCTTCCTTTATAGATAGATGTGAGGGGAATTTTACATATAGTAAAGGACGTCGTGAAACATCATTTCATCCATCTGTCTTGTCATCCATTCGTCCATCCATCTGGTCATCCATTCGTCTCGTCATGGTCTGTTTGCTCCGAGGGGGCGAAGAAAGAGTGGAATACAGACGCAACGCGGCGGAGAATAATACATATTAGTGTTGTAAATTTTTATTTTTATTTTGGGGTTTTTGGACTTAGGTACACTCATCCTGTCTCTTTCTCAACAACTAAAAGAGTTGGGTTGGGCTTTTTTTTAAATTTTTTTTTGAAATTTTATTTAGAATATTGGAAATTTTCAATGCCTTTTACATTGCCATAATTTTTTATTATGGTTCAATGGATGCCAAAGTGAGCAGCAATTAAGCACACTTTTATTAGATATTGGCAATTTCAAGGCTTGCATTTGCCATAATAATAATGGCAATGGATGTCAGTTGCCATTTTAGCACACAAACTTAATAGATATATTGGTAATTGCAATGATC
>Ga0209611_10011754_pt1 | contig 12500 bp, 10 predicted proteins | sample S1TSphgellanicum_3_FD_187693 | JGI IMG/M metagenome (GOLD analysis project Ga0209611, IMG submission 187693) | Host-associated microbial communities from peat moss isolated from Minnesota, USA - S1T2_Fc - Sphagnum magellanicum MG (SPAdes) (version 2) | ecosystem: Host-associated > Plants > Peat...
TCTTCTCGTATTTGTTTACCTACCTATCGGTCCAGCAAGCGATTACTCTAAGGTGAAGTCCAAGGCCTCAGGCTTTTACCAATCCTAAAGAAAATGACCGGGTATAAGACTAGTTAACATGCGCTCAAGTTACACTAAAAAAATTTGGAACATGTTCTTATGGATAAATTGATTGGTCGAAGCACATGACATTTGCGGGTCCTCTCCCTTCCTTAACCATAAGCTTCATGTCTCAACAAAGTGGGGTCTACGATTCAGTATTTTATAATAAAAAAGAGTGTAACATAAATAAGTGAAACCTTAGTACTTTGCTCTTATACTCCTTTCTTGAACCCAATTCAAGGTATTTGCACCTCCTCCTCCTCCTCCTCCTACCCCTCCATATCAGCATAATATCATAGAAAAAGTCGACATGTCAGAAAGTTGAAATTTTCAAAAGTTATGCGATTGTTTGTTTTGAAGGGCATAAGATAAGAATCCAAAGAAAACCTTTTTTTCACCTTGCAAAGAACAATAATAAACACTCTATACACCACAAGAAGTTGAACATGAAGGTGTGAGTACGGACCGTACCTACCATACTTTGAAACCATCCTTAAGATGGAATATTAAAATAATAATAATAATAACAAAAGAAGAAAAATTCAACTTACCATTGGGTCTTATGGAGAGAAGTGGTAAATGAAATTTAGTGAACTAATAATTCCCTACTAGTAATTTGTTGAAAGTCAATCCGGTGTTCTTTCTTTTTTAAGGTATTGCTTGCAAGTTCTGTTGTTGAAGAGACCACCCCCATGCACGCAAGAAGCTCAATGCATATTCAACACATGATCTTTACTACTATGTGCAATTGCCCTTCCTTGTTTTTGGTCTCCATTTTCAAATTTATTCGACCATGCCTTTAGGCAAGGATTACACGTTCATTAGGGTCTAGGGTCTATCATGCCTTAATGCTAGAAATAGCTTGCACCTTATCGACATAAATATGTGATCTTCAAGCGCACTTATCTCATAAAACATGTGGTAATTTAAAAATAGCTCAAAAGATTCAATTATTTGGACTTTAAGCTCAAATTAAGTAGGTGAGGAAAATGATTTGATATTTCACTTTTTTTTTGAAAGATCTATTCAATTGTTATGCATTTCATTTATTTCATTATTGTGCAATTTTGATTTAATTGAGTTTTCAAATCTCATATTAAGAAATAAAAATAGGCATTATGAACTTAAATAAAAAGGCACAAGGTAAGGAGGAAGTGTGCTATGAACTAGATTGATCACGTAGGCATTGAGCTTACATGAATTGACTTGATAAACACAAGCTAGCTTAATTCAGATTTCAACCATTTAGAGTGCACAAGCCTAATTGAAGGGATGGCATGTCACATGGAGTCTTTCTTTGTGTTGGTCCATGGAGTGTGGAACCTTCATCCATGGTTGAATTATTTGTTTCTTTGGGAATTATGTTGTGCAACACATAATCATTATTGTTTTTGAGGAGAGGAGCAATTTTTTTGCAAGGTGAGGAGTTGTTGACAAGGCCCATTAATATGGAGTAAATAGATGGAGCAAATACATTTTCAAAGTTGCCTTTGATTTCTTGTTTCTTGATTTTTTTGGCTTTGACAAACAATGTTGACAAACATTTGTACTACCAAATTCATTTTTGATCATTTTTTAAATGTCACTATGGGACGTCAAACAACACACAACATAATAGAGATATCCTTAAAGTGACCCAATCTCCCAAGTCTTTAGGTCTTTCTTTCATCCCCCAACCCCTCTTTCATTCAACCTCTAAACAATGTTATCTGCAAAGTAATAAAATTTTATTAAATATGGGTATAAAATGCTGAAACTCTAGATTAAATGCACAAAGTTTGAAAATATTTTTAGAACTCTGATGTCAAATCCATGTTTCATTTTTCATGGTTGAAAATGTTATTGCTGATCAATTGAAAGCTTTGCTTGTGATGGTGATATGAGGTAATTGTTTGTTTTGTGGGCAAATTCCAAACATGTGGTGTGGTGTATGGTGTTGTAATTCATGTGTATACTTGGCTGACCCATAAGTTACGGGTTGGAAAAACTCAAAATGTGATTCGTATGATGTAAAGAAAAATTGGGTTGTTTTGATTTCATGTGTTGCACGTGGCATGACCAAAGTTCACCATCTTTTACCAGATTTGTAGTGAACTAGAAAAAGCTTTAAAACCAATCTTCCGCAGACATCTCTTTTCAGGGACAGGGCATTTTTTTTATAAAAAATTGTGAAGCCTGGAGGGCCAGTCTTGTCATATTTTAAGCAAATTTAGGCTCTCTAGGCATAGATATGTTTTATTCTTGCACAATGCCATGCATAACAGGTATTCAAACATGTGATAACCGCGGGACATAAACCTGGGCATTTGCATTGGCACATATTCATAATTGACATTTTGTTTTTGCAAACAAAACAAAGCACCTGAATGAGTCTTTTTGCAAACATGGGTGTGAAATTGTCACACACAACTTACAAAAATTGTTCTAAACATTTGAGCTATGCTACATCAAAGACTAACTACCAGAACTGCAGCCTAGATGATGAAAGATGATGACAAGTTGGAGCTGATGCCACAGTCACACAACCCATAAATTTCCAAACCCTAAAACCTAGTGCCCTGCACATACTTACAATGTGAGATGCCTGCCCCACTCATGCATCTCACAGGCTTCACAAAAGAGAAGCCTGCCCAGCCCACCCATGTAAGGGCATCACCTGTGCATGGTAAAAGAAAGGCCTGCCCACACAGTGTATCTCAGATTCTTAAAACCAATGCCCTTCAGTCAGGTCAAACCCATACCCAGGTGTATGCCCCAGAGATACCCACCCCGCACCTATATACCCACAAAGCACTGCTTTAAACTCTCACCAACCATTTGAGCATAACAGAATTTGTCCATGAGTTTTTGCCCAATGTGAATTATGTAAATTTCAATTGCAGGGAGAAAGAATTGATACATGACTTTTAACCTGATGTGAGTCATGTGAATTTCGAATGTAGGGATATAGATCATACATTCAAAGCTATTCAGGATGCCTATTCAGGCTCCTTCCTGCATCTCAATCACACTGCCACTGGAATTGTCAGCAAATCAACTCTGCATCCATGATATGTATACCTCCAGTTTTAATATCAGACCCCCTATGACTAATTCTGCATTGTAAGCCGTCAATGAGATTCAATTGCTCCATCAAAGTCAAAGACTGAGTTAGACTATGATTACCTCACCTCGTGGACCTCTTGTGGAGATTTGAGGGGTAACTGGAAATTGCTGCGGGGACTACCAGAAAAGCATATGGCAATAATCATAACATCTTGTCACACAAAACAAATTGTAATGCTCACCAACACACCAACTTTTCTTTGATTGTGCCATGGATTTTATGGTACAACGACATTATTGAAAAACCACAAATTCCCTGAAACACACGTGATGCAATAGAAAGACAATCCTCAATGCCATCTTCCTGGCCTGGACTTCCAGTTTAATCCTTGTTGGCCAATAACAGTGGAAAAGAAGCTCTCAAGAGATCTACCAAATATCAGGCAAGCAACAAATTGTGATCCAATGCACTAGGGTGACATTTGCCCCTACCTTTTTGCATTGATACAGGTGCCGAATATTTCTCAGGAGTGGTTGAGCTGAACATACTGGCAGTATATGACCATGTAAAGAGGGTCATGACACGTGAGAGAGTCTCAATTGGTCAGGCAGGTCTAAAGTTTGGATACCCGCTGCAACTCAAGCTTGGCAATGGTGCCCAAATGTACCTCATCTGGGCCATCTGCAATACGTAAAGTTCGTGCACTTGCCCACAAATGAGATAGTGGAAAGTCAGAGCTCACGCCCCCTGCTCCATGGACTTGAATGGCATTGTCCAATACCCGTAGTGCTGTGTTTGGGGCTGCAACCTTCACATCCAAGACAACATGACCAGCCCTCAGAGCCAAATGAGAGGAGAAGGATATCCAGTTGACAGAATATTGACAAGCAGCAGGAAACCTTTAAAAGCACACTTAAAGCAGTGCCAGCTGTTTGCAACTCTCACATATCCTGACAATTGCCTTAGATCAGAACGCTTCATGAGAATCCCCAAAACACAAGCAAGTAACAACCAAAAGTCAGAGAGTGAGACATACTTTAGCCATAGCAATAGCACCTTTTGCGACCTTATTGCCATACAAGTCCAGTTCATTGGCAGCATTTAAGACAAGGAGCCGGGTCTGCTCAATGTCCAACCGACACTGCAACACATCCACAACCACTCGGTGAAGATAGCATAACCACAATCTTCTCACAGAGGATTCTGTATTGTTCATATGTATTGAAGTCTTCTAGCTCCCAACCCGATGGCCCAAACTCCCTGCCCTACTTAACCCAGTCAATCTGGTGATTCCAATGAATGGGATGAAAATGTTTAGGGTCATGAACCTTTGCAAGCATAGAAGAAAACGAGCCCTGCTGGGCAAGAGTCTTGCCAAAAGCTTTCCGCTCTTTAGCTCTTTGCACCATCAAATCCATGGCACGCTCAGCAGCCCCCACCAAGCGCATGCAGTGATGTAATCGACCAGGACCCAGTCTTCCCTGCAGTAAACAAACCACAGAATCTACCCTAAGTTGCACTCATCATTTTAAACTGCAAAAGTGACATCCAAGAATTAACAGCATCCTCTTACCAAGACCAGGGAAGAAAAAAATAGTATACTGATGGTCTTACCTGGGCAATTTCAAATCCCCGTCCCTCCCCCAGCAGCAGATTTGAGACAGGGACCCGAACATTCTCAAACTTAACTTCAGCATGTCCATGGGGGGCATCATCATAACCAAAGACTAGCAAAGGCCTCACAATTTTAACACCAGGGGTCTTCATATCCACTAGCACCATAGACTGCTGCCTGTGCAAAGCAGCCTTTGGGTTTGTTTTCCCCTGCACAAATTACCAAATGATCATCACATAAGCATGGCTTACAGGTGTTTCCATCCACAACATAACATGGCTTCTTATAATTTGCTCGTGCTGAAGCTGAGTCTTGATTCAGTTTTCAGGTGCAACAAAAATTTTGAGTACCAAATGATTCTCATTCTATGTCCACTATAGATCCAAATTGTTCTAAGAAATGCTTGTATTCAGTGGCAATCACAAACCATGACAATAAGCAACTGGCAACGTGGGTCCATGGCACCACTTGTCCACCATTTGTGGCCATTAATTACATATTCATTCCCCTCCCTGCATTGACAAAACACCCACACCATTTCTTCTGGATTGAGTCCTTGTCCAATAGAATTCACAATGCACCCTCCTATTGCATGGCCATTGCAACTCCCATTCACACAGATCCACCAGCAAAAACAAATTCCAGAATACGCCAATATCAGTGTGCTGCCCAGAAGGAAAGAAGGAAGACACATAAAAGCACTACAATAAAGAGGGTAAAGAGAAGATGTGAGTCATGAGCAGCAACATGCCAAATTTGGTTAGAAAAAATTGAAGTATCTTATAGCAACATGGAGGAAACAACTGACCTCACAATTGAGCACTCGATGTTGGTTGCATCAGAAGAAGCCACATTGGGTTCTGTCATGGCAAAGCCTGAACGTATGTTTCCTTCTAATAATGGCTTCAACCAATGTCTCTGTTGTTCAGCACTTCCATACCGTAACAAAACCTGTACAAAACTGACATGTCCAACTTAGCAAACAAGAATAATGGTGAAGAAGCTTCTGCAATTGTGATACCTGGACTCTAATCAGAAATCGACAGACAAATTATAAACCCCTGCTATCAAATGAAATTAGAAACAGAGAGTGAAAGAGTGTCAAAAGAAAGAAGTGAGAAAGAAGACACTGTTTTGAAGGGGTAAGAACCATGCCTCCATGTTTCCAGTGTCAGGTGCACTACAATTAAATATTTGAGGGGCCCAGACTGAGCGCCCCAGGATTTCACACAAGTGAGCATAATCCAAATTGCTCAGTCCTGCTCCCACAAGCGTCTCACCCACACCTCTGGTGCCCAAGACTTGGTTGTCCTCATTAAGCAGATCAGTGGCCAGAGCCGCACTGTCGGCCTACAAATCTCAAAACATCCCAGCCATTCCCTAAATTAAACAGACTCTTATATATTTTACACCATGTTTCAACATTTTTCCTATATCCATGCATGAGATCTAAGGAGAAAATGTATTTTGCTGGAGCACAACACAAAAAATTTGTTTAAGACAAGAAACCCAAGATGCATCAATGCCTGAACATCATCAGGTAAACCTACAGGTATCTAGTATTATCCAAATATGCACAGACTTTGCAGGAGCAGTTTCCATCATTCGATGATCTAATTGCACGGACAAGAGGAGGTGAACAGTGAGAGTAGTACAGGTATCCAGAGGTTCCATAGTCCCTCAGACTTGGCCATCTTCTTTAACTGTTCTTCAATGGGGTGAATTGTCCATTTCTTGTCTGAAAATGCAAGTGCAGATAGCTCCTTCTCACTGGGGTATATATGGGTCTCCATAAATGCAAGTATCCTCTTTCTCAGTTCTTGCACCCTTGCTGATGGTGCAAACCCAAATGTCTTTCTCTGGTTATCATCTTCAGCTCGACAGGCTGCAAGGTTCACAAATGACTCTGAAGATCCTGCTTCCAAATTCAACTCTCACTTCAAAACTCACATCATTGAATCCAGGCCACAAATTAAAGAAATGAAACGATAGTCAGCATAGACAGCTCACTTGACAGAGATTGAGGGGGGCTGGCAGGCAGCACTGAGCCTTGTTGTATCAACTTCAATGCAGTAGCTGCAAAGTAAAGTGCCATTTTCCCAGTGTCCTCAGCGCGCTTTCCTCCTGAAGCATTCCCCTGCAAATACAAAGGAATTCAAGAATATTTTAGGAGAAATCAATGTCACAGTCAGTCACTGCCAGATTAACACTCAGAGAAGAAAGAGAAGTTCATCATCTCCTTGTCATCTTAACACTCTTTTGAAGCAGCACACAACTCACAAAACTCAATGCATAATTGTCCTAGTCTAAACAGGCTGCTGCTGAAGACAGGAGGTCAGTAATCTCTTTAGTTTATTTCTTTAAAAATATAATGCACTGTCTAGCCATTTTCAAAAGTATCATTTTTCGGAGGTTATATTACCTTTATTCTTCACATCAGACAAGGTTTCCACATTCATAAAGGGGTTTGACATCAACCAAGGACTTGGTTGAGTAAGCTCATCATGTTCAATATGATTGCATTTGTATTCTAGAGCAACAACTATTAATTGGATTGCATTTGGAGCAAGAAGCATCACTGGAAATCAATATCTCAAAAATAAGAAACATGCCAATAAAGAATAAAGGACTTTTCTCCAACCTGTAGCATACGGAGGTAGACTCCGGCACAGATGGCACCATAGCGGAAAAGGGAAAGTGCGGTGTAGAATGTCCATGTATCAGCTGGCCATGGAACAGCCTGCAATGCAACCTCAGATTCAGAAACACAACTGAAACTCATTCCAAATAGTACATAAACTCATTTCCAACAAAGCAACCAGCAGACCTAAAAACAAGATGTTTTCACCATTCTCAACCCCAATCCAATGTATAGGATTAGCAATTGAGTAAGAAAGGCTACTGAAGATGGACACCTTCTGACTGCAGGAAACTGCCAAATGAAGGGCAACCTGACAACTTGGCCACACTGTGAATCATCATGCACAGAACCTGCTCACTGGGGAACAGTGATATCATCTCTGCCCTCAAGGTATCCAATTCCACCAGATCTTAATTTTTCAACATAATCCTGTCAACTGTACTACTGACAGCAAAGAGACAATACATTCTGCATGTCTTCAAAATCTTTGTCAAGGTCAGGTAGATTGATCCTTTCCACTGGACATGTGACTTACCGCCTGTTTGCAATAGTGGGCGAGGTATTCTGGTAGGGATGGAATTCCCTCTGGACTCTCTTCATCAAAGCCGTAACCTTTGGCAGATGGTGGAGTCTCATTATTCTTCACCACATAAGGCTGCACAAGTAAATTGCACAAACTCAGACATGAAGGTGGTGCCTGATTGAGTAGACAATCAAGCACTTGAAGATTATGCAAGAGAAAATGAGGTGCGAATGGGATTATCAGGGGACATTCTGATTCTAGGGGTCACAGGATCAATCACTTGGATATCTGTGACCTGATCAGTCTGGATTATTGGTTCTAGAAGTCAACAATTCTAGGTACTGAATTAGAGACACCATGAACATATCAACCATTCATCCCCTGTGACTACATGATGTTCTTCTGGCTCTTCTGAAGGTGTGTTTATCCATGCCATCAAGAAACACCCTACTAAGAACAGTGATGTCTAATGGCAATCTTTGCAGATTCATGGTCAAATGAATACTCATGCCGTAGCTGTTACTTTGTATGCCACATGCTTTTCACAATGCCAGGCTATTCTGATGAGGCAAACCAATGCTGACCAAACAGTTGTATGCAATATCTGACATCTGATTTCCAAGAGTAGACAGCTCCCAATCCAGCACTGCTATGACTCGGGCCTGCCATGCAAGTCAATACCACATGAGTAAGAAAACAGCATAATGAACAGACAGACCAACTTTTTGTCCACTGGTGCTCAACTTAAACTGGAAGCATGGAATGTGCAAAGTTTCCTTTCAGAGCACAGAATTGGAAAAGAACCATTTCTTAGTAACTTGGGTAACTAGGCCAGAATACATGCCCTTAAAAAATAGACCTCATGAGAAATTGCAGAACTCACTTCTGTAGGATGGAAGACAAGGTTATCAAGCCGGAAATCTCCATGCACAATTCCAGTCCTTGAACCTATGTGTCTATCTTCAGCAGGAACATGCTCCCTAAGCCACTGGATCAAGGCCAGCATGTTGGGATCTGGGCTGGGCTTTCCGTCCCCTGTTGATAAGTTGTACTGTGCTGCCCATCGTTCAACCTACACTAGCAAATAACAAGATATTTGTAAGCCAGTTGCTGAGATACTGACTCCAGCTACTGACTACAAGTTTCAGTAGGAAGAGCACCTGCAAAAATTTGAGAGCTGACATCTTGACAGCGACACCAGGAGAGCAGCACAAGGGCAGTCATTAGCTTCATTCAAATTCCAATTCTGCAGAAATATGTCATTTCATGTACTTGGTTCTAACCTTCAACATCATTTAGGGTAAGCAACTTACTTTAGATGGGAACAATACTGTATTCCTGGAACTCTAAACCAAAGGCAGTGCCAGTTTCTGCAAGGGATGCATACTACCATACTAGGGATGTGAATAAGGTCTTACCTGTCGTTTACAGTAATCTTCTCTCCGACCATACCGACCCAATCCAATGGAATCAACATCAGCCAAGTGAATGGCAGCCAAAGTTTCTGCCATAGCCCAATAGATAGCACAGCGCTCTTCAGGCTGCAGCTCCTGGTAGATGAAAAACCACCATCAACAACTTCAGAATCCCCAACCCTTCATCAAATAGTTTTGGCAAGTACAACACAGCATGGTCAAGTTCTAAATGTTTTTGTTGACTGAAGGACTGAAGCTTACTGGCAGAGAGGGGTTCAGGAAGAGGCGCCCCTCTACATGCTCCATGACATAGAAAGGGGTGCCTATCACACTTGAATCTGTGCACAAGCAGTATACATGTGGAACAGGCACCTTCGTCTTTCCATTGCCCAGTGCTGCCAACACCTGCATCATTCAGCTTTTGTATTTCAGCCTTCACCACCAAATGACCACCATCACCCCTAAAATGACCATGAGGCCAGGAAAGACCCATTAGTTTAGAAAAACTCTAGAATTCCAGCACAATGTTAGCGTTCCAAAAAGCAAAATGTGAGCTGTTGGAGGCACTGGATTTTTATTACAAAAAGTGCCAGACACCAAACCATAGTAAACCAATCTTGCTCCAAAGTGATCAAATGTGAGTGGATAGTTAGGCTTCATAACAAGAATCTTAAGACATCTGCTCTGCTTTCTGCCTGCTTTTCTAGAATTTTGTCATTCCCAGTCAATGCATGCAAACACATACAGTCCATGACCAAAGCTCAAATCGATAGCCTGCACTGTATGAAATGAAAGCTATCATGTCATATGGTAGACCAAAAAGAGGAAGCTCGAAGATACATGTCAAGAAGGAGAACCTCATATTCACGCTCAACAGCATGTGCAGATTGGAGAAGCTTGCCAGGTGGCTTCTTGCGTAGTACAAAACGTTTTTCAACTCCATTGAGCTCCACATGCAACAGGTAAGTGGGGTTGGATTGCCCATGACCAAACTGCATCCGCCAATTTCCAAAATTGCTGTTACTCCATCAGTGTACACGAGGGTGAAAGAACACAGGATGCTGTATTCGGGATGGAAAAATACCTGCAATACATGTAATGTTGCAGGAGGTGGCAAAAATCCAGGAATGGAGGCTTGTAAATACTGTAGAAGCCTGGCCTCATCCAATCGGTGGCGGGGATCCACGGGTACCACCACACTACTTGTTGTCGTCACCATAGTCACAATCGGATGTTGCTACGAACTCAAAGTTCAAGATTCTGCAACACAAAATGGCAATGACTTAGACATGAAAACCCAACCACATTTCCTTGTTTGGAACTACATTGAAGAGAAAAGGCACTAGGGTAGAGGTATGCTTGCTTCTTCAAACATTTCTCCCAGCGCCGTTTCTCAAACACATGTGTCTCTACTCCCTAGATTCCGGATTCCATAATACTTCCAGTTGTTATGGCACCTAAAGAAAACCGCACAAGTACGCAAACGATCGAAATTGCATAACCAAGCTCCTGCACTGAAAATTCACCGAACGTCTAGTAGAATCGAAAACTTACCTCTAAACCTAAGAGCTAAGCGAGTGTCACACCAAAACGGCGAGAATAAGAACAGAACAATAACAACAGACCGGAATCGAAGCCCTGAATCTTCAAACTGGACGCGATATCAAAGTCAATTCAAGACTTCAGGGCCTCGTACCGCACTCAGATGGTATGGAAATTGTATGCAACCGACGTGCTACACCAAAAAATTCAATTGCAAAGTTGAGACAACGAGACATAAAACTTGAAGGAAAAAGGAAGACTAACAAAGAAGAAAAAGAGAGACGGACACAGACACACAGAGAGAGAGATAAGGGATCTTACCAAGTTGTGAACAGACTGTTGCCGTTCCTGTTCCAGGATTCGAAACTCGAGGAGAAAGAAGCAATCCAGTTTGCCGAATTCGGGGCGCAAGTCGGTGCAGTAGAGGAGAAACCGGACGAGAGGAGCGGAAGTGCGCTTGTGCAGCATTGCAGCGGAGAGCTCGCAACTGCAGTGCTGCAGAGAGCTCCCTGCCCGTACACACACATGGGCTGCCCTTCTTGGATGAAAATGACGAGTGCAAATGTAAAACAATTTCTCTCAAAACCAAGTATTCATCAATTATCATCCACGTACATCCAAACCTCAACGTACGTGGATGTACGTGGATGATAATTGATCCTCAACGTAAAATCCCTTCGTAGGGTGTTCTTCGCAAGGGGGTATTAGCCAGTGTTGTGGGGGTGGGTATCAGAATTTTCTGATACCCGTTGAATCGGTTTTCACAAAAAAAAACTTACAAAAGGGTTTCGGTTTTCACCTTTTTTTTTTTTAAAAAAATTTATACGCCAAGCTAAGGTATCAATATTTTTTTTTTAAAAATTGAACCAGTTTTCACAATGTCGTTTTTCATAAATTTGAGAATAGTTCGATTATTGTTTGTTTGACGATTCTCACAAACTGGTTATTTATTTATTTTCATATTAATAAATAAATAATAACCAAAATCACAAACAATGGTATTAATTCTATTCCTTTTCTTAGATTAAAAATCAAAAAATCATAAGCAATGTTTTAAATAATAATAACCTATGGGTCAGTTTCATCATTAAATAATCCTCAAAATAGTGAAATGAGATTTTTTTTTTTGTGAAAATATGAAGTTGACATGTTGAAAATCATCACAATTATCATAGGCTACATTCTGAATCATATCACAATATTGTAGTATATGGTGGAAAAAATTATATAGTTTCATATTTTAAAAAGGAAATCACTTTTTGAAAAAAATTAAATTAAATTATTTGTTTTGTCAATGTGGAAACTGACCTTAGGCTCATGTAATGAATTTTGTTTGTTAGCTGATCTTGTGCTTCTTTCCAAGTTTGTACAATTTATTTTTTTGGACCCAAGAAGAAAAAGGAAGTTGGAACATTGATCTTGAACAGCATTATGAAAGAGGCTATTAAACCTGGCTTTCTCCAAAAGATGAAAATTAAAATAATATTAACAACCCACACTTCTTTGGCTTACAATTAGCCACCCACCAGCTCCCTCATGACAAATGTGTGTGTGAGAGAGAGAGAGAGAGAGAATGAGCATGTGTGTGTGTGTGTGTGTGTGTGTTTGGGCGGGGG
>Ga0209611_10011755_pt1 | contig 12500 bp, 9 predicted proteins | sample S1TSphgellanicum_3_FD_187693 | JGI IMG/M metagenome (GOLD analysis project Ga0209611, IMG submission 187693) | Host-associated microbial communities from peat moss isolated from Minnesota, USA - S1T2_Fc - Sphagnum magellanicum MG (SPAdes) (version 2) | ecosystem: Host-associated > Plants > Peat...
TCGAGCGGGCCGCCCCTTCGAGCTGGCCGTCCTCGACTCGCACATGCCCGGTATGGACGGTGTCGAACTCGCGCGCCGGATCAAAGCGCTGCCCGGTTCGTCGGTCACCAAGCTGCTCATGCTGAGTTCCACGTACGCGAACAACGAGGAGAGCGAACGGCACGACTTGCGGATCTTGCGCTACTTGAGCAAGCCCGTGCGGCGCGGCGACCTGTTTCGCATCATCAAGGGAATCCTGGCCGGCGCGCCGCTCGACGCTGGCCCGCAACCGCGGGCGGCGCGGGCCACCGGGCCGTTCGCCGGACGGCGCGTGTTGCTGGTCGAGGACAATGTGATCAACCACACCATTGCCGCCGCGATGCTGGAGAGAGACAGGATCACGGTGACTCTCGCCACCGATGGTGCCGAAGCGGTCGAGCTCGTCAAGGCCCATGAGTTCGACCTGGTGCTGATGGATTGCCACATGCCGCGCATGGACGGTTACACCGCGACGCGCCACATCCGCGCGTGGGAGAGTGCGGCCAAGCGCCCGCCGTTGCCCATCGTCGCATTGACCGCGAACGCCATGGCGGGCGACCGCGACGCCTGTCTCGCGGCGGGGATGACCGACTATCTTTCCAAGCCCATCACCGGGGCCGCGCTGTCGGAGATGCTCAGACGCCACTTGAGCGCCGCGCGCGACAGCGCGCCCGATGCCGCGCCGGCGGCGGGCGGGGCAACGGGGGCGGTCGCCATGTCGGCGCCGGCGGCCGACGACGCACCGCCGGTGTACGACGCCACGATGCTCGAATCGCTGCCCATGGTGGCGGACGGCTCGCAGCCGGAGTATGCCAACCGAGTGCTCGAGCAATTTCGCCGCCACAGCATCGACACGCTCGCGCTCTACGAGCGGGCCGGCGAGGCGGGCGATGAGAAGACCCGCTTGCGCTGTATGCACGACTTGAAATCCTCGAGCGCGCAGGTTGGCCTGCGAGCCCTGGCCGCGGTGGCGGCGGATCTCGAAGCCCGCCTCCACCGCGGCGAGACGCCCGACGCCAACAGCATGCTGCGCCTGTATTACGAGCACAACCGTGCGCTCGAGGCGATCGCGGAGCAGGCGGCATGACGGACAGCTTCGAATCCGCGCATCTATTGCTGGTCGACGACGACCCGCTGCTGCGCAGCATGTCGGCGGGTACGCTGAGCCATGCCGGCTTCGCCGTGACCGAAGCCTCGAGCGGAGATGAGGCGCTGGCGGCCATCGGGGAGCGGCCATTCGATCTCATCCTGCTCGATGTGGTGATGCCGGGAATGGACGGCTATGAGATTTGCCGCCGGATCCGCGCCATGCCGGCGCGCGAAAACGTCCCCATTTTGATGCTCACCGGGTTGAAGGACACGGCATCGATCGAACTCGCCTACCACCACGGCGCGACCGACTTCATCACCAAGCCGATCAACTGGACTTTGCTGTCGCACAAGGTGCGCTATGCGCTGCGTGCGAGCGCCGCCGCTGAAGCCATGCGGCACGGGCGCGAAAGCCTGGCGCGTGCCCAGCGGCTGGCGGCCATGGGCAATTGGACCGTGTTGCCGGATGGACGGATGGAGGCTTCGGCGCAATTGTTGCGCCTCTTCGGCCTGCCGGTCGTCGTCGGCGACGTGAGTTACGCGGATACCTTCCTAGAGATCGTGCTGGAGGAGGATCGCGAAACCGTGCGCCACGCCAGGGCGAAATTGCTCGAGCACGGCACGCCGTACCAGCTCACGTTTCGAGTCCGCCGCCAGGACGGCGCCGTGCGCACACTGTTCGAACAGGCCGCACCGCTGCAGGCCGGGCCGGGCGATCCGGCCCGCATCGAGGGCATTACCCAGGACATCACCGAACGCGTCCAGGCGGAGGAGCGTATCCAGCAACTCGCTCACTACGACGCCGTCACGGGTCTGCCCAACCGCGAATTCTTTGCCGAACTCGCGGCCCCCTCGATCGAGCGCGCCGCGCGTGGCGGCAGCGGCTGCGCGGTGATGCACCTCGATATCGACCGGTTCAAGGACGTGAACGATGCCCTGGGCCGCAACGGCGGCGATGCGGTGCTGAAAGCCGTCGCCGAGCGACTGCGCTCATGGACCCGCAACACCGACCTCGCCGCCGTCGATCAGGCGCCGGCGGAACGCGGCATGCTGGCGAGCGTCGGCGGCCCTGGGTTCACGCTGCTGATCACGGATCTCGCCGGCCAGGAGCAGGCAACGCTGGTGGCGCAGCGCCTGTCGAAGGCGATCGCGCAGCCCATCGTGGTCGAATCGCATTCGCTCGAGTTGACATCGAGCATAGGCATCGCCTTCTTTCCCAGCGACGCCCAGGATCTGCCGCGCCTGCTGCGCTGCGCCGAACAGGCGCTCAACGCCGCCAAAGAGGCCGGTCGGGCGCAGCATCGCTTTTTCGACGAACAAATGAATGCCCGCGCCGCCACCCGCTTGAAGCTCGAAGCGGACCTGCGCCGCGCCATCGAGCGCGAGGAGCTGCGCCTGCACTTCCAGCCCAAGGTCGACGCGAACAGCGGCGCCATCGTCGGTGCCGAAGCGCTGCTGCGCTGGCAGCATCCGGAGCGCGGCATGGTACCGCCGCAGGAATTCATCGCGGTCGCCGAGGAAACCGGACTCATTCTGCCGCTCACCGATTGGGTGCTGGATAGCGCCTGCCGGAGCCTGCGTGACTGGCTGAACGCCGGGTTGCCACACATCCCGCTGTCGGTCAATCTGGCGGCGCCCTCCCTCACGGGCGTCGCCCTGGTGGGCAAACTCGACGGCTTGATGCAGCGCTACGATCTGCACCCGAACAGCTTGATGCTGGAAATCACCGAGACGATTTTGATGAAAGATGTGCTGTCGAGCATCGCGCTGCTGCAGACCTTGCGCGACCGCGGCTATGGCGTATCGCTCGATGACTTCGGCACCGGCTACTCCTCGCTCAGCTATTTGAAACGCTTCCCGCTGGATGAGCTGAAGATCGACCGGACCTTCGTCATCGACGCGGCGGTCGGCGGCCGCGACAGCGCGCTGGCGGCGGCCATCATCGCGCTCGGGCGCGAACTGGGGCTGCATGTCGTGGCCGAGGGAGTAGAGACCAGCGAACAATCGGCGTTTCTGCTGCGCCGCGGCTGCAATGTGCAACAAGGGTACCTGTTCTCCAGGCCGGTCCCCGAATGTGAATTCGCGCTGCTGCTGCGCGCGGGCTTCATTCGGCGCGCTGCGGCGGCGGCGCAGAGCGGCGGTTAACGGCGCTCACCCGCGGCGATGACGCGCCGCGCCGTTTTGTTCCCTTCTCGGAATATGTGAGACACCCGGGCGCGCTGCCGGCGCAAGCGTGCTGCAATGCCGCCCATGGAAAATGTGTCGGAACCGGATGCCGCGGAGAAGCTGCGCGAAAGCGAATTGCTGTTACGCACGATGGCGGAAAGCATCCGCGACGTCTTCTTGCTGCGCGAGCCGAAAGAGTGGCGCTTGCTGTACGTGAACCCCGCCTATGAACGCATCTGGGGCCGTACCTGCCAGAGCCTGTACGACGATCCCGATTCGTTGATCGAGTCGGTATTGCCCGAGGACCGGCAGATCGTCATGAACGCGCGCGCGCAGGGCAGCGCGACCGGATTCTTCGAGGTGCAATACCGGATCGTGCGCCCGGACGCCTCGGTCCGCTGGATCGAGTCGCGAGCCTTTCCGGTCCCAGATGAGCATGGCAAGGTCGTGCGCATCGCGACGGTCGGGCGCGATATCACCGACGCCAAGGAAGCCGAGGCTAGAATCGCCTACTTGCGACGGCTGTACATCGTATTGAGCGGCATCAACACCCTCATCGTGCGCGTGCGCAGCCGCGACGAGCTATTTCGCGAGGCCTGCCGGATCGCGGTGGAGTTGGGCGGGTTCGCGGTGGCATTGATGGGCATCGTCGACCGCGGGTCGAAGAAGATCCTGTCGGTCGGCCTGGCCGGCAAGGACGAGGCCCTCTTGACGATGATCCGCAAGATCCTGTCGGCGGCCGACGGCAAGATCAACGACATGGTCGAGCAGGCGCTGCGCGAGAAGCAGGCCGTGGTGGCGAACGATTCGCAAAACGACCCAAAGGTCGCGTACCGCGAAACGCATGTCGAATTCGGCTGCCGCTCCATGGCCATTTTGCCGCTGATCGTCGCCGATGAGGCGGTGGGAGTGATCGCCCTCTATGCCAGCGAGATTCAATTCTTTCATGCGGAGGAGATGAAGCTCTTGATCGAATTGGCGGGCGACGTCTCCTTCGCGATCGAGCGTATCGCGAAAGACGAGCAACTCGAATACCTCGCCTACTACGATTCGCTCACCGGGCTCGCCAATCGCCGTTTGTTTCTCGATCGGGTTTCGCAGCACCTACGCTCCGCCGGCGCCATGGGCGCGCCGCTGGCCCTCGTGATCTTCAATTTGGAGCGCTTCAAGAACATCAACGACAGTCTTGGACGTGCGACCGGCGATGCGCTGCTGAAACAAGTGGCGCAGTGGCTGGCGCAGAGGTTCGGCGACGCCAATCTGCTTTCGCGCATCGACGGGGACCACTTCGCCCTGGTGCTGCCGCGGGTCGAGAGCGAGGAGGCGGTGGCACGCGTTCTGGAAGAGGCAATGGACTCATTGCTCGGGAACTCGTTCTTGCTGAACGATCGGGCGTTCCGGATCGCCGCCAGCGCCGGGGTCGCACTGTTCCCGGCCGACGGGGACAACGCCGACCTTCTGATCAAGAACGCGGAGGCCGCACTCGAGAAGACCAAAGCGAGCGGCGAGCGATACTTGTTCTATGCGCAGAAGATGACCGAATCGGTGGCCGGGCGACTGAATCTGGAGAATCAGCTGCGGCATGCACTGGAGCGGCGTGAATTCGTGCTGCACTACCAGCCGAAGGTGCATCTCGCGAACGGCCATGTCACGGGCGCGGAAGCGCTCATTCGCTGGAACGACCCGCACAAGGGGCTGGTGCCGCCGGCTCAGTTCATCCCGGTCCTCGAAGAGACCGGCCTCATCTACGAAGTCGGGCGCTGGGCGCTGCGCACGGCGATCGCCGACTATCAGCGATGGCGCCGCGCCGGTCTCGCGCCCGTGCGCATCGCCGTCAACGTCTCGCCGCTGCAGCTGCGCAACCCCGCGTTCGTGTCGCATCTTCGCGAGGCCATCGCCGTCGATGCCACCGCGGCGGCCGGCATCGAGATCGAACTCACCGAGAGTTTGCTCATGCAAGACATCAAGGACACCAGCGCTCATTTGCGGGTGATTCGCGACATGGGATTCAGGGTCACCATCGACGACTTCGGTACCGGTTTCTCCTCGCTCAGTCATCTGGCCAAGCTCCCCGTCGACATGATCAAGATCGACCGCTCGTTCGTGATGGGGATGACCGAGGGCCCCGAGGGGCTCGCGCTCGTGTCGATGATCATCGGCCTCGCGCGCACGCTCAAGATCAAGGTAATCGCCGAGGGCGTCGAAACCGAGGAGCAGGCGAATCTGCTGCGCTTGCTCAACTGCGACGAAATGCAGGGGTTTTTATTCAGCAAGCCGTTGCCCGCCGACGTGTTCGAGGCGCGCTACCTCGCGCCGCCGGTTGCGAAGTGCTGACAATTCAACTGCACGCGCTCGGTGCCGCGGTATTCGTTGATCTCCAGGCGATACGCGACCTGTAGCCGCGCGCCGTCGCGGATCTGCGGATCCTCCGCGGCTCCGCCGATGTAGCCGAATGCGATGGCATCGAGCGCGGCGGCGTTCGCAGCTCCGGGCGCGGCGGCGTTCGCAGCCCCCGGCGCGGCGGCGTTCGCAGCCCCCGGCGCGGCGCCGGCATCGGTCGCCGCGAGCTGCATTTTCAAGTGTCGGCCGCCGACGATGCGCGCCTCGACGATCCGAAACTCGCCGTCGAACACCGGCTCGGGAAATCCCTGCCCCCAGGGCCCCGCGCCGCGCAGCGCCCGCGCCGTCTCGAGCGATAGTTCGTCGCGGCCGAGTTCGCCATCCGAGGCAATCTCTCCCGTGAGCGATGGGCGGTCCGCGCGGGCGGCGATCTCCGCCGCGAACGCGCTTTGGAAGACGGATAGCTTGTCCTCGCGCAAGCTCATTCCGGCCGCCATGGCGTGGCCGCCGAATTTGTCGATGAGCCCCGGGTACCGAGTCGCGATGCTGTCGAGCGCATCGCGAATATTGACGCCGGCGACCGAGCGCGCCGAGCCGCGCAACCAGCCGTCCTCGGCGCGCGCGAACGCGATCACCGGGCGATGCAGGCGGTCCTTGATGCGGCCGGCAACCAACCCCACCACTCCCTGATGCCAGCCCTCATCGAACAGGCAAAGTCCGAGAGATTCGTGTCCGTCATCGCCCAGGCGGGCCGCGGCGGCAAGGCCGACGGCCTCGAGTTGCATACGCTGTTCGATCTCGCGCCGCTCCTCGTTGAGCTTGGCGAGCATACCCGCGAGCCGCGCCGCCTCGGACGGATCGTCGGCGAGCAGGCAGGCGATGCCGACGCTCATGTCGGTGAGCCGGCCCGCCGCATTCAGCCGCGGTGCAACCGCGAATCCCAGATCGGCCGCCGTCACTTGCTCGATGCGCCTTCCCGCCGAATCGAGCAGCGCGCGGATACCGGGCACGCAATGCCCGGCGCGGATGCGCCGCAAGCCTTGTGCCACCAATATCCGATTGTTGCGATCGAGCGGCACCACGTCGGCCACGGTGCCGAGCGCCACGAGATCGAGCAGCGTCGCGACGCGAAACTCCTCCGGGCCGAGATCCCGCGCCAGCGCCGCGATGACATAGAACGCCACGCCCACGCCCGCCAACGCCGAACTCGCGAATCGACAACCCGGGAGATTGGGATTGACGATGGCCGCCGCGCGCGGCAACTCCGCGCCGGGTAAATGATGGTCGGTCACCAGCACCGGAATTCCGCGAGCGCGCGCCGCATCGACTCCCGCCACGCTCGACACTCCGTTGTCCACCGTCACGATCAACGAGGGCTCACGGGTCGCCGCCAGCGCCACGATTTCCGGCGTCAACCCATAGCCGAAGCGAAACCGATTCGGCACCAGGAAATCGACGTGCGTGAACCGCATCGCGCGCAGGGCACGCACCACGAGCGCGGTGCTGGTCGCGCCATCCGCGTCGAAATCCCCGATCACGAGCACGCGTCCCGCGCGGTGCTCGGCGAGTAATCGAGCCGCCGCCGCCACGCCCTCGAGCGACCCCACCGGCAGCAACCGGTCCAGCGACAGATCCAAATCCGCATCGCAGTGCAGGCCACGCGCTGCATACACGCGACGCAACACCGGATGCAGACCCGCCCCGAAGTCACCCGCCGGCGGCGAAGCCGTTCGCCGACGGATCGCGGGCGACGTCACTCGAAGGCCTCCCACCACGGCCGCGGCCGCCGCCAAAAGCGCCGGCTCCAGCGGGCGCTGACGCGGTAGCACCGCGCCCCGGCCGACAAATCGAGTCGCACCAGCCGGCGCGACCGCAATTGCTCGAGCGCCGGCAAGAGCCAGCGCGATTCGATTTCACGCCAGGGCGGGGCGCCCGGCGACTCCGCGACCACGATGACGGCCGAGCTCGCGGCGGCCCCAGCGCCCGCGCCAACTCCAGCCCCAGCCCCAGCGCCAGCCCCCGCACCAGTCGCGTTTAAACTGTCACCAGCATCGAACAATCTGAAGAACGGGTCCCCGCCTCCCGCCACCCAGCCCCGCAGCGCAGGCATCGCTTCGAGCGTCGCACCCCCACCCCACAGCCAAAGCCCGTTGACCGGGACGAGCCCGTCCGCCAAGCGGCCTCGATTCACGGGATGATCGAACAGCCACATTTCGATTTCGCTCATGAGTTGCCGCAGACGCGGCGCATCCTCGCCACCCGGCAAATAACCGTCGATGTGGTGATCCAGGATCGCCTCGGGATCATGCGTCGCCGCCCGCAGCGGCCGGTCGAAGATGCACAACAGCTCGGCGAACTTTCCCACGACGCAGCGGACGCCGGCATCGTGCCACACGCGATTGAAATCATCGGCGAGATTCTCCGCTTCCCCCGCGCGCAAGGCCAGAATCCCGTCCGCAGCCAATCGTACATTGGTCATTTCGGCGAGATAGTGCACCGGCGTCGCCAGCAGCACCCATTCACCTCCCGCCGCGTATTGCCCTCCCACGGCGCTGCGGGCGGCGAACAACGCCGCGGCGGCCACCGCCGGCATGGCCTGTGCATCGGGCGCAATGGCGCGAAATGCATCGACGCGCCAGTCGCTCACCGCACATGACTCATCCGCGCGCGCCAGCAGCCGCTCCAACAAGGGAGAGCGCAGCCGGTCGGGCGCCGCGCGCGCGAAAAAACGCAAGTATTGGGTGGACATACGCTCCGGCGCCAAATTCAGTATCTTAAGCGCATGCGCTTCACCCAGGACTCGAGTTCAGGCAACCACCTCATCCGCGGCTACGCGGCGGGCGAACTGCGCATCGACGCCGCAGTCTATCGCGGCACCGTGATCGTGAGCGCATCGAGCATTTCGAGCGAGCCGGACATTCACGACCTGAACCAGCTCATCTCCGCCCTGCAGCCGCCGCGCATTCTCGCTCTCGACCCCGAAATCATTTTGCTGGGAACCGGCCAGCGGCAAATTTTTCCCGCCGCCTCTTTCGGCGCGCAGTTCCTGCGGACGGGCATCGGCTTCGAAGTGATGGACACGGGTGCGGCGTGCCGCACGTTCAACGTGCTCGTGGCCGAACAACGACGCGTCGTCGCAGTGCTGCTGATTTAGCTCGCGGGTGATTGAGCGGGCGGGGTCTTCAGAAAATAGCAGGGCGCTTACGGATAACAACTCTCACAGGGTAATCGAGAATTTTTACTTCTTCTTGATCTTGATCTTCTTGCTGTTTTCTTCTCTCAAAACCCCTATCAGCCTTCGGCGCCCCGCAAATGGACTTTCCCGATCCGTAGCCAGTAGAACACACCGCCTAGGCTGTCGCAAGACGACGACAATTAGACAATAATCCCTTTAAGCTAATAAATTTAGACACTTACCGAAGAAACGGCAGCGGATCCACCGGCCGACCGTTCTGCCGAATCTCGAAATACAGCACACACTCCCCCGCGCGCACCTCCCCCATGTGCGCAATCACTTGGCCCACCGCCACATCCTGCCCATCGCGCACCACGATCTCGCGATTGTGCGCATACGCCGACAGCAAGCTCTCCCCATGCTTGATGATGATCAGATTGCCATAGCCGCGCAGACCGCTCCCCGTATACACGACGCGCCCACCACTCGCCGCCCGCACGTCCTGGCCCAGTCGTCCGCGAAGCAGTATCCCCCCTCCCGGCACCGCAACCGGCCCGCCCACCGCATCCGTCGGCCACATCCATTTCTGCGCCGGCACTTGCACACGCGTCGTCGAACCACCGGCACGCACCGGTTCATTCGCCGGCCGCACTACTAGACCGCCGCCGCTGTCGCTGTTGCGGTTGCCGCTGCTGGTGCCGCTGTTTCCGCTGCTGCCATTGGGGCTGCCGCCGGGACGGGGGCTCAGCACCAAATATTGGCCCACCGTGATTCGATAGCTCGGCCCGATGTTGTTCCACCGGGCGAGGTCGCGATAGTCGAGATCGTGTCGCCAGGCAATGCTGTACAAGGTGTCCTGGGGCTGCACCACGTAGCCTTGCGGTCCCTCGCCGCCGGTCTCGGCACAGCCGCCGATCAGCAGGCAACACAACAGCGTCGTGCCAATCGCGCGCGCGAAGCGCAATGCTAGTCCCGCTTTCTCACTCGACCAGTGTAGCGCACGCCGACGCCCGCTTGGCCGCGCACCCTGCACGAACTCGAGGCGCTAAGCTGTAATAAACCGATGGCTGTCAAGGCGCATTTCTGGAGAAACGCACTGGATCTGCATCTTGACGAGAAATACTGAGGGGCGTCTCATACAGCTGACAGGACACTCTCCTGTCTTACTGGAAACCGTGAAGCGGCCCGAGTGCAAGGCCTGAGGGCGCAGAGAGCCTGAGGGAAACTGCGTCCGCGTCGTTGACCTCAGGCTCTCTGCGCCCTCAGGCCGTGCGCGGCGCTTTCCCTCAGGCCGTGCGCGGCGCTTTCCCTCAGGCCGTGCGCGGCGCTTTCCCTCAGGCCGTGCGCGGCGCTTTCCCTCAGGCCGTGCGCTGCGCGGCGCGTTCGCTCAGCGCAGCACGCCCGACAGCAGCGGCACGAAGCTCACCGCCCCGAGCGACCGCCGCTCCATTCGCGACTCTCCCTTGATGAAGCAAAGGAGTTCCTGGCGGCCGTCGGGACCGACCGGTGCGATGAGGCGCCCACCGACGCGCAGTTGCTCGAACAGCGCCGGCGGCACGCTGTGCGGCGCGGCCGTCAAGAGTATCCCGTCGAAGGGCGCGCGCGCAGCCCAGCCAATGTTACCGTCGTCGTGGCGAAAGTTGACGTTGCGTATGCGCAGTTCGCGCAACGTGCGTCGCGCGCGACCGAGCAGGGCTTGGATTCGTTCGATGGTGTAGACCTTCTCGACCAGCGGCGAGAGCACCGCGGACTGATAGCCGCACCCGGTGCCGATTTCGAGCACCTTGGAGATCCCGCCGTTCGCGAGCAGCGCCTCGGTCATGCGCGCCACCACATAGGGTTGCGAAATGGTTTGGCCGAATCCGATCGGCAGAGCCGTATCCTCATACGCTCGGCTGGCCAACGCTTCGTCCATGAACAGATGCCGGGGTACGGTGCGGATTCGATCGAGCACGCGCCGGTCGGTGATACCCCGCTCCTGCAGGCGCTGCACGAGGCGTTCGCGCGTGCGCGCCGAGGTCATGCCGATGCCGCTGAGGCGCGAGCCTTCCGGAAAGCTACTCATCCTTTGGAAATTCTCATCCCGAAATGTTGTCATCCCGAAATATCGTCATCGCTCTGAACACTCATCGTAGCGCTACTGACCTAGAAATACTCACGGGCGCTACTCGAGCTCGAGCCAGCGTTGCAGTTCGGGCAACGCGGCGTGCCGCGTCAAGTCGATCTGCAGCGGCGTAATGGACGCGAAGCCCGCGGCGATAGCGTGAAAATCGGTGCCGGGCCCCGCGTCCTGGCCGCTGCCCGCATTGCCCACCCAATAGACATTTCGGCCGCGCGGATCCTTGGCCTTGACGATGGGCTTGCTGCGATGGCGGCTGCCCAGGCGCGTCACCTTGATGCCGCGCAATTGGCCGTCCGGCAAATCGGGCACGTTCACGTTGAGAATGACCGGACCCACGTCGGGACCCTGCAACGGCTGCTGAGTCATCCGTTTGACCAGTTGCGCGGCCAATTGCGCGGCGGCGGCAAAATTGCGCGGACTGCCGGGTTCGACGCACAGCGACACCGCGATGGCCGGCAGGCCGAGGAATCGGCCCTCGACGGCGGCGGCGACGGTGCCCGAATACAGTGTGTCGTCACCGAGATTGGCGCCGTCGTTGACCCCGGAGACGACGATGTCATGTTCGAAATCGAACAGACCGGAGATCGCCAAGTGGACGCAATCGGTCGGCGTGCCATTGACGTAATAGGCATCGGTGTCATAACGCGCCGCGCGTATCGGCACATCGAGGGTGAGGGAGTTGCTCGCGCCGCTGCGGTTGCGATCGGGCGCAACGATGTTGACCGCGCCCAACGGCCGGATCGCGGCCGCCAGCGCAATCAGCCCCTCGGCCCGGTAGCCGTCGTCGTTCGATAGAAGAATTTTCACAAGAATTTACAGCCTGCGGCAAGCTGGCGGGTGTCGCCGTGCGGACTATACTGTATTCCATGGTCAAACAACGATCCCCTGATCGCAGCGGCGCCGACCTCAGCACCGAAACTCAAACCTTCCGGGACGCCGTGCGCGATGTGAAGCCCTTGAAGCACGCGCCGCGGGCCGCAGGCCTCGCGACGCCGAAGCCGAAGCCGCGCGTGCGCGTACGCAAGAGCACGGTGACAGCGCATGAGAGTCTCGATGAGGTCATGCCGCTGCTCGCTACCGTGTCGCCGGACGACGCGGCTGCTCCGGCGTTTGGGTCTGCGTCGTCATACGGGGGTGGGTCTGCGGAGGCGGTGACTGTCGGCGGCGAGTTGTCCTTTCAGCGCGCCGGGGTGCGCACGCAGGTGATGCGCCGGCTGCGGCGCGGCCTCTACCCGGTCGAGGACGAATTGGATTTGCACGGCCTCACGCAGATCGCGGCGCGCGAGCGGCTCGCGGAATTTCTCGAACGTGGCCGCGATACCGGCGCGCGCTGCGTGAGGATCATCCACGGCAAGGGCTACCGCTCCGGCGCGCGCGGACCCGTGCTCAAGACCGCCGTGAACCTCTGGTTGCGCCGCCACTCGGATGTGATGGCGTTCGTCTCCGCGCGCGCGATCGACGGCGGCACGGGTGCCGTGTACGTACTGCTGCGCGCGTGATGGCCGCTTACCTTAGCGCCCCATGCCTTAGCGCCCCATGCCTAAGCGCCGCATCCCTCATGGCTGCGGCGCGCCCTGACGTGACCGAGTG
>Ga0209611_10011756_pt1 | contig 12499 bp, 5 predicted proteins | sample S1TSphgellanicum_3_FD_187693 | JGI IMG/M metagenome (GOLD analysis project Ga0209611, IMG submission 187693) | Host-associated microbial communities from peat moss isolated from Minnesota, USA - S1T2_Fc - Sphagnum magellanicum MG (SPAdes) (version 2) | ecosystem: Host-associated > Plants > Peat...
ATGCTGAGTCCAGGCCGCGACCTCATGAGCTCTCAATTCTGATGCTTGCTTAATTTTGGGGATTGCCCAGCTTAATCTCAAGATTACTAATTAAACATCAAATCTAGCTCTTAATCATATGTAAATTAATCACATTGTTGGAGCAATTATAATTATTTTTGTTCCTAAGTCAGCATCGCATTGTTTAGCTGGAAAGTTAAGAATTAAACAATTGACCATTTTGAAGTTGAAAATTTGAAGAGAAACTTTGATTTTGGAATCACCAAATGATGTAATAATAAATATTAGTTAATTCTGAACTTTTGAAAAGTCCAAGGTTAACAATTGCTGTTTTGAAAATTGAAAAATTAAATTGAAACTTTGATTTGGAGATCACCAAATGATACAATAAATAAGTTAATTTTGAATTTTTAAAAAGTTCAGAACTAACAATTGCTACTGTTTTGGAAGTCAAAAAATTGAAGAAAAACTTTGATTTGAGGATCATAACGCAATGCAACGATGTATATTAATAATGTTTGGTTTCACTAAATAATATAATAAATAAATGTTAACAATCTTTTACATCAAAATTCAGTAAAAAAAGCTTGATCCTATGCATTAGGTGTTAGAAAAAGTCTAGAATTAACAGTTTAATCCAGCATTAATTGACTAAATACCTAAGTAGACTAATCTTGTGCAATTTCTTGGTTTTACATCATATTAATTGCAGATTTCCAAGCACACCATATGAAGCAACTAATATGATCTAAGTTTTGGGTGGTCAGGTGTTTTTTGGAGCAAACATTGTTTTTGGTGGGTCTAGAGAACACAACTACTTTCTTCGCATCAGCCATGCAAAACTGCACTCCAGTTTTTGTGCTATTAATTGCTGCCACTTTCAGGTAACTTGATCAACAACAAGCCTGAAATTTTGTAAGGCCTGCATACTGTTTACTAATTTCCAGACATAGGTTTCTCATGGAATTATATAGTAAATCTTTCCTTGAAGTTTTGGATTGTGATCTATGACCAATATTGTAGGCATTGTTCTTGAAGTTTTGGATTGTGAGATGACTTTGATATTGTCAGCATTGTTCTTGTTCCAGATCTTGTAGATCTTCTGCACAATTGTATGCAAGTGTTCTTTTCTATACTAACAAATGTTTGTTCATATTTCAAACAGAGTTTTGCTGTGTCCAGTATTTACTATGAGAACCCACCAATTGGCAAAGGATTTACAGGGTCAAATTGTGCATTTTTCAGGACAGAGGAGGTTAGATATAGGAAGCGGGATGGGCAGGCCAAAATTCTGGGCATAGTATTTTGTGTCTCAGGGGCACTCCTCATGTTGATATACAAGGGACCCGCCATATTAACAAGTTTGGTAACGAAAAAAGTTCCACCAAACTCTATTACATTGCAGCCAAGAAATAAATTTCTTATGGAAGAGCTTATTGTGAGGTTTGAAGGGACATGGGGGATCAATAGATGGACTCTTGGAGGTCTTTGCCTCATCCTTGGGACTCTTTCTATGAGCATCTCTAATAATTTACAGGTAAAGATCATGTTTTTCCCTCATTATGCGATGAAGACTTTTCTACACTAGAGGAAGGATGGTGGAGCACTACTATTTTTTAGTGTTTGAATCAAGAAATAGTGATCAATGATGTTTTCCCCCCTTTGTGTTTGCCTGCTCCACAAAACTGATAGGCCCTTTGAAGTTTTCCCCCCTATAGTTATCCATCTCGGAACTTTCCTCTGGCATACATACTATATTGAGGCAACAGAAATGGTTCCACCATATCATCCTCACTCCTCAGGCCTGTAGCGGAGTTGGCCATACATTATGGCCAGATTCAGTCATATCCAGACTTGTTCAACTGTTGTTACCAATGGTGTCTCAAACATGACTCGAGAAATCAAGATTCCAATTCCTATAAACCCATTCATGTACATATGCTAGTCTTGAGAGATGCAACTTGCCTGTTGTCACTCAATTCCTCACCTAAAATTAGTTGAAGTATAACTAAAGCCGCCCAGGAAGGAAATAGTCACAAGTAAAACTTTAACCACTGGTATTGATTTGTCTGCCAAGAGTGAAATATAATCAAACTAGGAAAACGAGTCTAGAGGATCTCCTTCATTAAATGTGTAATCTGATGAAACCCTGCCAAATTTTATAAAAAGAAAGCGACCGAAGAAAGTGACAGAAAAAGAAACAAGGGGCAAGGACCAAAGTCCAGGCAAGCAAGTAGCCCTAATGAGGCGGGCCACAAGGAGGAAAGCGAGGCACTAAGAACCCAAGGAGGAAAGGGAACCACCAAGAACCGAACCCTCCACCAGTCACATGAAGCATATCAACTAAAGAGAGGGGGAGGTAAACCCCATAAAACTCCAAGTCTAGATGGACCCTCCCTTGCAGTAACAGCCCGTCTCAAGATGGAGGCAATGTGTAATCTGTTACGTGTGGTTAGGGTCCATTGTGGGACATTGTCACTGAACCCATCAATCATATTTGATTTTTAGTTTATCAATTTGGGCTCCGCACTTCTCCACACTATCAGCTATGGTTGTTTATATTTGCTATTGAACACATGTGTCAGATCATTTTTTCATTACAACATATGCACATAGCAGTGTTGTGCAGGTGAATTATCTTTAATGTGTTCACAAATATGTAATAATGTACCTTGCAACATCTTAATTTTTTTCTTTACCCTTTTATTACCTTATTTGCATGCTAATTATTTTTTACTTGCCTTGTATTTATTTCACCTGACTAGTATATAGTTCACAGCTACCTGTACTCAAGAGGAGGATAATTGTTTTGAAGAGGGTAAATAAATGAAATTTTGTCGAAATTACGGTGACTAATTATTGAATATAATTGATTTGGCATCTCAATTTGCCTTGAACAAGGTAGATGTTTGTCCCCTACTTTTACCCTTACCTGGTCCAATTTTTAAAAAAGCTTATATACCTTTAGGTGGTTGATATATATTAAAAATAAATATACCTGCCCAAGATTAGTACATTTCTTTATACATATAGATTAGAATTGTTTTGCTCTTAGAACCTATATCTAGGAGGGCCAATATTGGGACTTAGCTATTTTAATGTTTGGAGTGAAAATTTCTAATTTGCAGAGTCTCCAAAGTTTGAGAACTTTATCAAAGAGGCTCATTGTGATTTTATTTTTTTGATCAAAACTAATTAATATGGAAAAAAAATTGATACCCTCATATTACCACAATAGTAGCCATAAATAGGAATTTAGACTTTCAACTCTTATGATGGGTTGTGCTTCCTATGTTAGGAACATCTCAAAATGACCCACCACAACTAAGTATTGGAACACAAGCGTGTTCTAGCTTGAGCAAGGACCTATGCAAGGGCTATGACATCTTCATGTCATGTGAAAATTTATGTCACTTCAATGTAAGAAAATACAAGTTCTTTAATATTATCATCCCGATTATTATTTGGCCCCATAACATCTACCAACAATCCGATGTATACTCAATTTCTTGGAAGGAGGGTAGGGTAGTGTGGATTGGTGTGAAATATCTCCTCAGCCATGACTTTCTTCGATCAAAAGTTGATCATGACAACCACCCATTTTGTCAATATCAATCCCAGAATAGACCATTGGCTTGTTATTCACTCCACTTTAGAGATCATAGACGCAAGCAAATTTTGTTAATCCTCAGTAATAATGTTCATGAGTTTGTGCGAGTCAATTAAATAGATATTAGTTCATTTTGAAATTATCTTTGACAAAAGTCTATTCAAACCCACCTAAAAACCCAAAAAATCAAAGCAAAAAACCCAAGACGGGAAATGGCAAAATTATTACAATTTGCCCTTTATTTTTGCTTAGCTACTTGGACTCTATGCTATTTTGCATTACCAATGATGATCAGTTGATATAAGGTTAAAATATTAAAACATCAAAATTTTAACTAAGTAAAATAAAATTTTAAAAAAACTAGTTATCACATGTTGATAATCCATGATTGTTCATGAAATCATTTCCACTTCCATTGATTCTAGCATATGAAATTTTATGTTCACCTATTGAAACATTAACAAATTCTCTAACACCCATGTGATGCCATTTCTTATGAGATATTAATGAATTTGATGTTTAGAATGATTTTTTTAAGTTTAACGAATTTCATTCACATAACATTGAGGAAAATAAATAATTATTAATTATAATTTAGTAATTAGTTTAGAATTAAAATTAGAATGAAATTCTATATTAGTTTATTTGCAATTTTGATTTTCAATACAAACCAAAATTTACCATTGTGTTGAATTTAGTGTTACTACTTGTTAGAGGTATGATCATTATGAAATTTAATAAATATCAAATCCATTACAAGATGTATGGATATAGAATATGCTTTAGTGGTTTAAAATGCACCAAGCCAAGTTATTTTCATATGAAGGAAAATGTTGAAATTTAGAACATCTAGGACAATTTGCAATCATGATGTGTAGGCCAAGAATGTTTATTATAATTTTACATTTATTTTTCAAGACATAAGTAATGTATTATTTAATAGGCTATTAAGCCTAAAAATGTAATTTTTGAATGAAAAGGTAAAATGCAAATGCACTTGAGTGTGAATCATGCATTATTAAATAATACCATGCACAAAAAAATTTCAAGGTTTTCAAAGTCTTGGTGTGATACATAGTGATAACATGTTGAGAGATTTGCGATCTGCGATTAACATGCAATTGATTTAACCAAATATTAAGTTAAAAATTGAAATAAAAAATGAAATGTTAAAAAATGTTTCAATTAAATTTTAATAGTGCCATGTGTTGCCCCATTATTAGCCTAAACGCTCCACAAACATAGTTGCGATATAGTTGACCTTGCAACTCAATCTCTATTACGCCTCAATTAATCCATTAAACATATCAAATCACCATGTGTTACTTCATTATTGGCCAAATGATTTTTTCATCGTAGTTATAACATAGTCAACTTTTCAACTAATCCTTTACTTTGGGTTGACTATTGGTTTAAGGTTATGAGTGTGCCACATGTCACCTCACTATTGGCCAAACACTCTAACCTACATACATCTAGCATAGTCGAAATTACAACTAAATGTGTGCTGACATCATGCCCAGTCAACGGATGAAGTTCATCCACCATGCAAAGGTTGTTAACAACATCCCTCAATTAAATTGGTGGAACATTTTGCTACTAAAATGGTAAGTAGTGGCTATTGTTATGGTATTGACACGTGGCAAACACTTCCAACTGCAATGACATTTTTGACTTGTATTTATCCACTTTACTGGTTTGTAGTTGAAAAAAAACATTTCCCAATTGCAAAAAATAATTTGCAACTATTTTTGTAGTTTCCAACTATGTTTGTAGTTGAACAATAGTTGAAAATGTAGTTGCAAAACGGGGGGTTTTCTATTAGTGCATTTGGTAACCATCTTGTGGGGAAATTTTTTTTATTCTTTTTATAATAGCAAGAAGGTTTTCTACATTTTTTGTTGTTGTATTGTAAATGAAAGGGTTCAGATGAGTGGTTTTTTTTTCAATTCTAGAATTTAAAAGGGTATGTTAGAAAGTATCAAAAGTCTAACTGGTTGATGTCGTAGGGACTGCAAAATGATCTACAAATTTTGAAGACAAAGGATTGTGAAACAAGATGAATCGGATGGTAATTCAAAATTAGTATTCTTTACGTCACACTTGCATCCCTCCGTTGCACTTGCATCCGAATGGCACTTTTTCCCGAGACTCCCAAAGTGGAGTCCCGAAACTGTCCCGGTTTGGACTCCCAGGACTTTGGGCGTTCATAACTTCTCGTTCTGACCTCCGATCGGGACGAGGTCTAAAGCAAACTTGTAACTCTCCTTGAGAGCTTTCCAACGATGTGTCGCACTCTACCTACACACACACCGGAATCAATTTGATTCCTGACTTTTAGTGGTCGGGAGTCAAACCTTTCCAATGGTATAAAAGACACCTCAATGCGAAGTGTTTTGACCCTTGCAATCGAGTTCTAAGTTTTCGGGAGTCCCAGAGGGCTCCCAAGTCCCATTTTCGGGAGTGTGAATGGCAACCTCACACTTCCTTCAAAGTGGGGTTGCAACACATGGAGTGACACTATTGGGGGACATGGCATGGGAAAGGCCTTCATGATGGGGTTGGAGGTTGTTTGAAACAAGTTATTGGAAAAGAGTAATTGAAGGCAAATGGAGTAATCATTCCTAATGCTTTGACAAATGTGGTTAATTTTTTGAGAGCCAACATGTCATTCCTTCATGCTACCTATGCAACAGCTAGACGACAATTTCAAGGAATGTTTCTAGAAATCAAGGCTGGGATGTAAATAAAAATCATGGTTTTGATTGTAGGATAATCATTGGTTTTTGTAGCATGCATTCAATCCGCTCAATGAGTCATTGCAACAACGTCTTTTCACAAGTCAAGGATTTTTTTTGCTTATGTTGCCATTAAATTAATGGAACACCAAGTGTTTGTGTGTCCATGGATTACGTCAAGCCTTGGAAGTTGGTCACTTTAAAGTCATGTGACACATTTGATGTTTTTTGTGACATGGAGTTGGATGACTTAACTTAAAGTATGGGAAGCAAAAGGATGGTTTAGCTGCAGATTTGGAGGTTGGTGATAATTTTGCAATAAGGGCAAAGGCATGAAATGAAGAGGGGCTAACTTTTACATTTTGAAGTGTTTGAAACCATTGCACGTTGTAGTATTTGATGCATGGCCAAATGATTGGCAACAATATGTTGAAGTGGGAGATGAAATGGTGATTGGCAAGTATTACAAACAAAGTGGATGGGCAAAGACCTCCTTTGTTCTAGTCAAAGATCATGGGTCGACATTCATCTATTTGCATATTATCATGGCCTCCAAGTTTCCTATGATACAAAAATCACATCACCGAAAGGGTGACTTCACTATGTATAGCTTTATGCAAAGTAGCTATGAATAGATTAAAGGAGTATTGGATGACTACAATTCTAGTGAGCAAGAGAGCAATGATGAAGACAATGAAGATGACAACAGAAAATCAGATTTTTGATGGTAATAAATGTTCAATTTTCTTTTTCTTTTAGTAATTTGCATTTTAATCTAGATGGTTTATATGGTCATTTGACTTTGCTTTTTGCAATTTCATATCCTAGAGGTGTTGGAATAGGAGCTAGAATACATAATTGATGGAGCTTAAGGATTTAAATGGAGATGTTGAGATAGATGGCATCCCTTCCAACATGCCTTCTAAATAGGTTGCACTTTCAAGATGGCTTACTTTTAATCATGATCCCATTACAAATAATGTTAAACAACCTTATTAGATTTATGTGTTAATGTAACTTGTGTGGGTTGTTTAGGGTTTGGTGGCCCCAAAGACGATGAAAACCCAACACAACAGATGGAGTTCAGATAACCTAGGCCAAGATCATAGGTGTCAAGAAAAGGTAAGGTTTTCAATTGTGTCTTTTTGTCCCCGTTTTATGATTTCAACTTGTTTCATTTTAACTAGTGTGTTTACACTATAATTTTTGTGGGTTTGTTGACAGATCTTTTACTATGAATGGTAATTTGAAAGCATACCATTGTTTTTTAAATGACAATTCTATTGTATTATACAGAAAAAACAAAGGTTGAAGAGAAGCTTGCAAAGGTTAATGATACTATATTATTAATCTAGAACCCATTTTGTCATTGGTTTCTATGGAAAATTAAATTGGGGAATTACTGTATTGTAATGCAAGCTGCATAATTGAAGGGGAAACTCGGAAAATCAGTCTATTATTACAAAAACAAATATGGCCTTGGGTATTATAGTGATTTTCTCGACCTTAAGTTGGAGTTCCAAACTCTAATTATGATAGGTTTGAAAGCCTGACATAATTATTCATGAAAGTCCATTTTTTTCTTTCATTTTTGTCACACTTTATATATTAAAAAGTTTCTCATTTGTTTCACATGGTTATATGAAAAGTAAAAACTTTTTAGATCTAACATGATCTATCTTCTTGTTTGAATTTGATTTTGAAGAAGTTTAATAATGTTCAATTTTGTATGCACCCCTAGAATATGAACAATAGGTGACTTGACAGAGATTTGGTGCAATACAACATGTGAGTCAATTTTGTGTGTAAGAAAGTTTTCCTCCTTGCCTTGAATGTACACATCAATTTACATGCATGGCATGTCAAATTTTGAACATGCCAATGATAATCCATATCATTATCCATCTTTATGCACATGTAGCTAAAACTTTAGACTAAAGTTGGTATTTTCAATGAAGCTAAATGTTACTATATTGTGCATGAACTTCATTGACCCATTCAAACATTATGCTTGTAGGGTGGGCATGGATCTTCATAAGAAGTTTTTTGCAAGTCCATAGCTTCTAGGTTTTAAAATGTACCTTTTTTTTCCAGTGCTGCCAAGAAATTTGAGCCCATATCTATAGTTGGTCAAACATTTACAATAACAAACATTGTATGATAATTTGATGCTACCAAGAAACTTGAGCTTGAATATATGATTTAAACTTGAAATTTTGTAATAACTTGAACTCTTATGTATGATTAATGAATTGATGTTGCCAAAGAGATTTGAACCCAAACATGTAGTTTAGTGGAAACATTTACATAGCAAATTGTTAAATGATTACTGTGATTATTGTGCTAAAGTTGCAAAGGAATTTGAACTCAAATACAAAAATTAATGGAAGCATTTACATATAACAAACTCTCATATGTTCATTGTGTTGACACTGCTAAAACAATTGAGCCCAAATATATAAATTTACATGAATTTACATACCAAACAATTCTATGATTATTTGAGTTGATGTTGCCAAGATATTTGGGCCCAAACATATAATTTAACAATAATTTAAATATAAAAAATTTATATGATAATTGTGTTGATGCTACCAAGAAATTTGAACCCAAATATATGATTTAATAGAAAAAATTACATAATAAGGGGTGTGTCACATTGTGGCCTTGCTAATTTCATTAAAAAGTATCATAAGGCAAAAGAAGAATTATGGAAACTCAAATATCTCACCATGTGAAAATATAATCTTCCAAAAAATCCTTTAAAAGAAACCAAAATCCTTCAAGATATGATAGCTTTATAACTAATTTCAAGTTTCAACACAAGCCAAATTATCATCTTTGAAAAATCCTCATATAAAAATAGACATGTTACCTAGGGGGCAAAATCCCTTAAGCTACTATACTTTATAATGAATCTAGACACAATATCCTTGCAATAGTAGGAAAGGCTAACATATTTGTTATATGATTATTGTGTTGATTTTTCCAAGAAAATTGAATGAGCAAATATATATTTTGACATGGAAACATTACATAACAAACTATCATATGTTTATAGTATTAGTGCTACCAAGAAATTTGAACCCAAAAATATAATTTAATTTCATAACATTTACATAAACTATATATATATTGTGTTGATGCTACCAAGAAATTTGAATCCAAATATATCATTTTAAATTTGGAAACATTTCACATAGGTAATCCTTATATCAAATTATTGTGTTGATGTTAGGTCAAGAAATTTGAGCCCAAATATATAATTTAATTTGGAAACACTTCACACATGTAATCCTTATATCAATTTATTGTGTTGATGTTAGGTCAAGAAATTTGAGCCCATATATATAATTTAATTTGGAAACACTTCACACATGTAATCCATATATCAATTTATTGTGTTGATGCTACCAAGAAATGTGAGCCCAAATATGTAATTTAATCTAGAAACAAATTTACATACACAATTGTTATATGATTATTGTGTTGATGCCACCAAGAAATGTGAGCCCAAATATGTAATTTAATCTAGAAACAAATTTACATACACAATTGTTATATGATTATTGTGTTGATGCCACCAAGAAATGTGAGCCCAAATATGTAATTTAATTTAGAAGAAAATTTATGTACACAATTGTTATATGATTATTGTGTTGATGTTACCAAGGAATGTGAGCCCAAATATATAATTTAGTTTGGAAACATTTACATGTAGTCTATTGTTATATCAAATCATTGCATCGATGCTACCAAAAAATTTGAGCCCAAATATATAATTTAATCTAGAAGTGTTTACATATATAACAAACTCCCATATGTTTATTATGTTGATGTTGCCCATCAATTTGAACCAAATATATAATTTAATGGAAGTATTTACATTTAACAAACTAGATAATATGATTATTATATTGATGCTCATGCTAAGAAATTTGGGCCCAAATATAAAATTCAATGGAAGTATTTACATTTAACAAACTAAATCATGTGATTATTATATTGATGTTCATGCCAAGAGATTTGAGCCCAAATATATAACTTACTAAAAAAATCACATAGCAAATTGATATACAATTATTGTGTAAATGCACTAAGAAATTTGAACTCAAATATACAATCTAATGGAAGCATTTACATATAACAAATTCTCGTATGTTATTATGTTGATGCTACCAAGAAATTTGAGCCCAAGAAAATTTCAAGCATGCCTATGTCTTTGATAGTGTGTTTTTACTTGGTTATCTATTCCTTGAATACTTATTGTTTATGTAGTTTTTTGTGGTAAGAATATAGTAATAAGACATAGGGTAGTCAGGCCGATCACTGAGCACTTAGTGTTTTAGAGGTCTGCAAATTTATAGAGAGTGCTCCTTTGAATTTCATGCCCAAAGAAAAATTGTAGCCTTACTATTTGCGCACCCACAAAAAGTTGAATTGTTGAAAAAGATGAAAAAATGAGTCAAACATGACCTTCCTAAGTAGGGGGGGTCAAATGTTATGGTGGAAAAACTTATTTCTCTTCTTGTTCTTTTATAGTTATTCCTTTGCCTTTGATGTTCAAAGGCAAATTGGAGAGCTCAAGGTAGCACCCCCATAACATTTTAAATCAATCAAAATGAAGAAGACATGAGGAGGAGGTTAATAGGCAGTGTTTGATCATAGGTTAGACCACCCTAATTGAACTTGTGACAAAGTAATGGAATATTGAAAGATAACATAAAGTTTTCTACATTCTTATCATCTTGTAATGTAATTACTAAAAAAACACATGCTTACATGCTACTCTCCTTCAATGTGTTTCATCAAAACCCTTTTGCAACTTTGCTTGCACATGTATCATTCATAGTCCCCCAAATCAAATGACATTGAAAAGCTTAAGACAAACAATGGGTTGAGGATCATGCACATCATTAAACCTTTGTAAACTTCTTCTTCAACTCTACCTACACACATGTAAGATGAAAAAAGAATGTGAATTCATATATAATTGAAAACATGGACAACATAATACTTTTCTACACATTTTGAATGCTTTCAATTCCAAAATTAGATTCAATTAACATGACCACAACTTGGTGCATAAGTAGTCAACAAATCATAAAAATAATTTAGAAGTGGATGAGATTAAGGGAGAAGAAACAAAACACAATGATAAAATAGATGAGTATTAAGGTCATGGCCAACTATTTTTCAAAATCTCTTGTTGACAAAATGGTGCCATGGTTTCTTGGGTTGGAATACTCCTTGTTTCTTGATATAACCCAAGTCAATGGGACACCAAAAAAAGTTTAATCCCAAGCAACAATACACCAAAGTTCAAAGGCATCTACACTACACATGTATGATTAATTCAAAGAGACATAGTAACACCCAAATATAATTTTCAAATCAAAACTCAAAGACACAAATGGATTGAAAAATCACTGGTACCATAAAAAAACCTATGGTCCTACTAGCAATTTGTTTTACACATGCAAAGAGAATTTGCATAAATTTGATGGTGTTGAATTACATTGCAAATGTAAGGTTCAATTTCATAATACTATTTACTTTTAAATATATTGGATGGGATATAATTAATTGTCTAGTTCAGTATTTCAAGGCAAATGGTGGACGATCATATGAAGCAAATGCTAGAAGCTTTGGTAGGAATTTGATCTAATGCATGTTCAATTTGTGGTAGCTTTTGTTCAAAACATGGGTTAGAGTTTTTGTCACCTGAGATTGGAATGGGCAAAGATAGATCTTGATTGTTGGCAATGAATTCCTCAAAGTCAATAGTTGAAATATAAACATTGTTGGGTTCTGCTACCTCATTGGTGGCTTCCCCCATATAGTATTATCTGTGACTCTCCGCCGCACTTGCATCCGAATGACACTTTTTTCCCAGGACTCCCAAAGTGGAGTCCTGAAACTATCCCGGTTTGGACTCCCAAAACTTTGGGCGTTCATAACTTCTCGCTTCGACCTCCGATTGGGACAAGGTCTCAAGCAAACTTGTAGCTCTCTTTGAGAACTTTCCAATGATGTGTCGCACTTCACCTACACACACCTGGATCGGGTCGATTCCCGACTTTTAGTGATCAAGAATCAAATTGTCAATTTGACTCATGGCCCTTCTTTCGCCTATAACTCGTGCTGCAGT
>Ga0209611_10011758_pt1 | contig 12499 bp, 8 predicted proteins | sample S1TSphgellanicum_3_FD_187693 | JGI IMG/M metagenome (GOLD analysis project Ga0209611, IMG submission 187693) | Host-associated microbial communities from peat moss isolated from Minnesota, USA - S1T2_Fc - Sphagnum magellanicum MG (SPAdes) (version 2) | ecosystem: Host-associated > Plants > Peat...
AAGGTATTTCATCCTCGTATAAACCGTTACATCCACATAAGTGCCCTCTGCCTCCTGCCTTCTGCCTTGCCCGAAGGGCTTGTCATCTAACCTTAATATCTATAGCCTTTACAAGACTTGGGTTCCCGGATTTCAATCAATTTCATTCACGGGTATTGGGCTTAACTGAACCGTATTGCCCCTTGTCCCTCTTTTTAGCAAGTAGATGGCTCTAGATATTTGTATTGGCCCCACTTAAAATTGAAAAGTCTTGCATTGAAATTGAAAACTCTTGCATCTGCTGTCATAAACCCAATCAGATTGGCAATGAGTTGCAGTTGCTGCACATCGCGTTCTGTGAACTTGTGGGACTGGAACGTGCCGATGTGCAAGACTCCGATACCGCTCTGCTTAAAGGATAGCGGGATACCAACGAGCGATTGCAAACCCTTGTGGCGCAGGATTGGGCTGACAATATCTACCTCCTGAAGGTTATGAACGATCATTGGTTCATTGCTGGCAGCGATTCGACCAGCGAAACCCTGTCCGATGGGGATACGGATCTGTTGTACAATCTCTTCCTCAAGTCCAAAGGTGGCATACACTGCCAGATTTTGCTGGTCTTTGACAGGCAGCAAGAGTGTGACTGTATCTACGGACATGTACTCTCGTAGCCACTCAAGTAGGTTTTTCAGGAAGGCATCCAGCCCAGCTTCCACGCCTATCAAAACATTCCCGTCTCTGTATAAAGACTTTGCTAAACTAGCGTTTTCTTCTCTTCGAGATTTAAGGTTGGAAGAGAAGTGGGACATGAAGGGGCGCTCAAAGGCTCTGTGGAATAAGTAGGCAACTAGTAGCGACAAAGGCACAGCAATGAGAAACCATTTGGTAGCCATCATTGTAGGAGACAAGTTTTGGCTTTGTAGAAATTGATACACCAACCAGACCACGGGAGCGTGTGTGATATAAAGGCTGTAGGAGAATACCCCCAGTGAAACCACCCACCTTGACTCCAATTGTCGTAGAACTGGGGGAAGTGCCTTGTCTTTGATCAAAAAGTTGGTGCAGTAAATTAAAAAACAAGCTGTTGCTAGGGCAACACAATAATGGACAATCCATTGTGCCAATCCTCTCATCAACCCAAATCGTAGCCACTCAGTCAAGAGGGCAAGGCTTGCAAAGATAGCAGCAAGCATACCCCATGGTAATGAGTTGTTGATCTGCATCAAAGATGGTTTTTGCGAAAAATTGATCTCTGCTGCTGCCATTCCTAAAGCAAAAAGACCCAGAAACCAAGGACAGACATTAAAGGAAAGTTCATCTCCCATCAAATAGTTAACTGTTAATCCTAGCAGGAAGGCAATTGCTACTGTGTACCATAAGCCTAAACGCCGCCATATTGGGATCAACAAAATCGCAAACACAAAGTAGATTTGCCACTCTACAGCAACAGTCCACGTTGGACCATTGATCTTGTTGATATGTAAGCCGAAATTTTGAATTAATAGAACATAAAAAAGTACATCATGAAAGGAAAAGTGAGGCGAGAATAAGCCATTGAGGGCGTTTAATCTTTCATTCCAATCTAAAGCAGTAGTTTGCTCTAGCCACAGTGTGAATATACCTATCAACACACACAACAGCAGTGCAGCAAAGTACGGTGGTAGGATTCGTCGAATTCGTCGTTTAAAGAAACCCAGCAACCCTCCAGAAAAATACCCTTTGTGAGAGCGAACTATCGGCAGCATTAGACAGTAGCCGGAAAGAACGATAAAAATGACAACAGCAAAAATTCCATATCTCAGGAACTTTGCCACAGGTAGCCAGAATAGGGCGGGTTGTAAACTAGGGTTAAAGTCCCAACTGTGGACTAGCACTACATAGAGAGCTGCCAAACCACGTATGCCATCTAAGTAAGCTAGACGGAGTCGCTGGCTACTTGATTTTTCATAGTCAGTAGTTGAGGATTCTCTGAATTGATTCATTGGAATCGTGGCTTTACTAATATCTAAAGGTAAAAGCTAGACAGACAGTGGGTGTCAGTATTCAATCATTGCAACAACTTGGGTCACCATGCCATTTTAGAAATTTTTTGCTGGAAGAATTTCTTTACCAACTTTCTCTCGTGAGTTCAGCAATCTGAGTCAGTTGATGTAAGGCAAATACAGCAAGGGTTTTACCATTAACGTCCGGTGACCCAAAACCCAGAGGGTTAGCAAGAAAGGCAGAGGGCAGAGGGCATTTAGGGGAAGGGATAAATCCCTTCCCCTAAATGCCCGAACCCTCGATCTCGACCGGAGGGAGCCAAGGGTTTAAGCCCCCCACCTTGCATCTCTGATTTGGTGGCTTGCAATCAGTGTGGGTCTGAAGCCCACACTGCATTGCATCCTTCTGCCTTCTTCACGATTGAATATGTATTTCTTAATACACAGTTGATGCTTGTCCTCAAGAAATCTATCCCGGTCGCCATGCTATTTCTTCCATCTTAAGGAAGAAATATAGTAATCCTATTACAAGAGTGAAAATTCCAGAAATACACGTAGGTAGGGCTATGCCGCACGTATCCGGGTTTTGGTGGGCAGTGCCCACCCTACAAAACTTAAAAACTCAGGACTATTTCATTCTACATCGGCACCGGCGTTTTGAACGCGCATTCGTGGCTAAGATATCAAGTCCGTTGAAACGTAACCGTTCAGGGGTGGGTCAAAAAAATGTCCGATATGAAATCACAAGGTTGGGAGTACGAAAACCAGTCTAGATGTGATTTTTTCCGGTTAATTTTGAGTAGTCAAAAGTGCTACACTGGTTTGGAAATCGTCGGTTAGATATTTTGAGTACTATTAGCGCAGACGATAGATAAGCGAAAATTTTGGAGATAGTTTTTCAGCTAATACTGGAATTAGTAGTAACTGAACAGGAGGTAGGAGTGCTTTTTATTAAAGCTAAGCATCTACATATTAAAGTCAGAAAAAAACTGAATTTAGAAAGTTTTAAAAGGATAGAGTTTTCAAACGTCAAAGGCGATGTTCTGGCAGGAATAACTGTGGCATTAGCGCTTATTCCTGAATCTTTGGCTTTTGCAGCGATCGCCAAAGTGGAGCCAATGGTAGCACTGTATACTTCTTTTTGTATAGCAGTCGTGATTTCCCTAGTTGGTGGAAGACCAGCAATGATTTCCGCTGCCACGGGTTCTATGTCATTACTGATGACCACATTGGTAGCAAAATACGGAGTTGAGTATTTATTTGCAGCTACAATCTTGACAGGAATCGTTCAATTCCTGATGGGAGTATTTAAACTAGGGAAATTTTTTAGTTTCATTCCCCAATCAGTTATTTCGGGTTTTGTCAATGCTTTGGGCATCTTAATTTTTATGGCTCAGGTGAGACAAGTTGCTGGACAATCCTTAGCAACGTATATTATGGTGGCGACTACCTTAGCAATTGTCTATCTCCTACCTCGTTTTACAAAGATCTTACCATCGCCCCTAGTTGCCATTATTGTCATGACTATTGTGGCAATAAATACAGATTTTCGTCTACGAAGAGTAGGAGATATTGGAAATATTACAGGTACACTTCCATCCTTTCACTTACCACATATCGACCTTTCCCTTGAAGCTTTTCTAATTATCCTGCCTTACGCAGTAACATTGGCTATCGTCGGTCTTTTAGAATCATTATTAACGGCAGAACTACTTAATGAATTAACAGATACCAAAAGTTCTAAAAATCGGGAAGTTAAAGGTCAAGGTATTGCCAACATTGTCACAGGGTTTTTTGGTGGCATGGCTGGTTGTGGGATGGTTGGGCAATCGATTATTAATATTAGGTCTGGGGGAAAAGGGCGTTTATCCACTTTTGTTGCTGGTGCTTTTTTGCTCATTCTGATCTTTGTTTTTCGAGATACAGTTAAGCAGATACCGATGCCAGCATTGAACGGTGTGATGATTATGGTGGCTTTTGAAACATTTGATTGGAAATCATTAAAATATTCACGAAATATACCCTTTAATGAATCGATTATCATGCCTCTCACGATGGCGATCGCCATCTGGACTAATGACTTGGCTAAAGGGGTTTTGGTTGGTGTGATTCTGAGTACTTTAATATTTAGTTGGAAAGTAACCCAAATCACAGCATTAAAATCCTTCGATCCCGACGGATCGAAACAATATGCAATATCAGGACAACTATTTTTTGGTTCAATCGCCAACTTTATGGAATTGTTTAACTATACTGAAGACCCAGAAAGAGTTGTGATTGACTTCCATCAAGCTCATGTTTGGGATCACGCTGCTGTTACTGCAATTTCTAAGGTCGTTGATCGATATCGGAAATTGGATAAGTCTGTGACTATTTTTGGGTTAAATCAGGAAAGCCAGTCATTGATGGATGAAAGGGGTGTAGGGTGTGGGGTGTAGGGTGTAGGGTGTAGGGTGTAGGGTGTAGGGTGTAGGGTGTAGGGTGTAGGGTGTGGGGAACTTTTTCTCACGATCAGCCGCAAAAGCAAGACAGGCCTTAATGTTGATCCCTAAGAGGTTGTTTGAAAAGTTGTTGGCGGTGACTTTAGGCACTTATTGATCCCCCCTAGCCCCAATACTGCTCGGTTAAGGAAATCAGGTAGGCTGAAACCCTTGAAATAGCGTTGTCTAAGACGAGTAAAAAGGGCTTAACCGAGCAGTATTGCCCCTAACCCTTAAAAAGGGGGGAACTGGAATCAAAGTCCCCCTTTTTAAGGGGAGCCAGCGCGGTCTTGGGGTCTCCCCAAGTGGAGCGACTGGCGTGGATTTAGGGGGATCTAAAAGTATTTGATACATCACTCAGGACTTTTCAAACATCCTCTTAACCGACAAGTATTACGATCGCATCTAAATTACAGTATCAAAGCAGAAAGCCCATGAGGTTAAGAGTTGAGCGGGGCGAAATTCTTAACCATCCTTCTCCCAAGGGGAGACGCTGCGCGAACAGGCATGGGATGAATGCGCCGTCGATGCGCGTCGCATTCAAGAGAAAAGTGTGCTACAATCTGATTGGTCAAGCATTGCACCTTAAAACCTACCCCCGGACTGGGGGAAAGTAGACGCCCTACACTCGAATTGACGAGGTTTGAGGAAATAACACTCTGCCCTTCGGGGTGAACGGGGTGTGCCGGGGAACCCGCAAGGGATATACAAAGCGAAATCTTTGTAGAATCCCACTCCTTCTAGGAGTGGGAGTGTCAAAAGGGCTTAATTGATTTAGCAGAGGATGTCAGAAACATCCACAAAACCGCCATGACAACGCACAACGTTTGCCACCTCAGAATACATACTGCCAACTTTGCCAGTTTGGTGAGTAAATAAATCGTGACAACCAACAATTATCAGTAGTTCTTGGGCGCGGGAAAAAGCAACATTCACCCGTTCTGGCTTCTTGGCAAATCCCACATCTTTATTGCTATTATTACGCACCATACTAACAATTACTATCGGGCGTTCCATCCCTTGAAATCGGTCAACAGTACCAGTGCGAATTTGCAGCGAAGGAAATAGTTCTGATTGAAGACGCTCATCAATTTTTCTCAGTTGAGCGCCATAAAACGTAATCACAGCGATTTCTTTTTTTGGTTCACCATCGATAACTCTAGAAGCCCACGCACTCTCGATTTGCTGACATAGACGTTCTATAACATCAATTTCCCGACTATTAAAAAACGAAGTTCCCTCTCGTTGTTCTTGAAACTCATTTTCTGTAGGCGTTGTTAACCAAAGAAGATGATGAGAATTTTGGATAATTTCACCCGCTAGATGATGTGCGCGTTTATTATCAGGCTCCAAAATACCACACTCTAGTTTACCGTCGTAAAACTGATTGATTGCGCCCATAATATTCGGGTGCATTCTATACTGCGTAGTTAGCATCTGCTTGATACTTTCATCAGCAGCTTCAAACTGACTTTTGAACAATGATTCTTCTAAAAACCTCAGATCTTCTCGTGTACTGCCAATTTCTTGCGCAACTTCTTCGACAGTACTCGTATTCAGCATGGGCGGTAATTGACGATGGTCGCCTACCATGACCAACTTTTTGCCTTTCAAGGCTGGAATTAGTAACTCTGGTGGAGTACACTTACTCACCTCATCAATGATGACAACATCAAAGTATTTGAATTCTTCGGAGAACTCCCGATTTGCCGCCTGAACACAGGTGATGCCGATGACGTTGGCATTATCTAGGTAAATTCGCCTCAAATCATTGCGATCGCCCTCTGAGGGGTTGCGTAGTTTGTCAATCCAATCTTGAACAAAATTTTGGTATCGGTTGAGATAAGTTTCTTCTTCTTCCAGTTCCTGTTGCCACGAGTCGAATTGAGCCTTGACTTTGCGTAAAAATTCCAGACTCAACAAACCTGTATTGGGAATATCAGGCTTGAATTTGTCAGGTATTTCTTGCCATACTTGCTCCCACCAATTCCGTTTATTTATTAAAGTTTCTGCTAGCTGCGGTTGTAGTTGATTCTCAAATTCACGTAGTTTTCTTTGGGATTCTTGAAGTGGTATACTTATATTCTCATGTTCTTGTTCTAACTTCAATAGACGCTCAAACAAACAAGTTTTGATAATTTCCAATACAGTAAAAGGCTCTAAGGCTTCAATCAAGGGTTCAAGCCCGATTGAACGACTTTTCCAGGAATCTACAAGGATTGAGAATTGTTGAGATTTCTCCCATATATATGATTGATTCGCCAGATATTGTTCTGCTAGAATGCGCAATTCTTCGGGTAAGTTTGTCTGTTGGGTCAGTTCCTGCAAAAGATTAATAACTCGGCTCAGTTTCTGGTCAGTCTCTTGCCGCACAATGTTTACCTGATCTTGTGCAGTAGATATTTGCTGTTGATTGATTCCCGTTGTTTGAAGTTCGTTTAATTGGTTTTGGAGATGCTGAAGCTGTTGTTCAGTTTGAGTCTTTCCAGGTAAAACACATTTTCGTGCATTTGTCAAGATATTTTCTAGCAATTCTTGTACAATCCGCTTGAGGGTAGACTCAATGTTATTTGGTTCCCATGACCTGCCATACACCTGTTGCATATTGCTTAAAAACTTCTGGGTATTTTTAACCAGAAGTTGCCGCTGAGTTGTGTCAAGTTGCGGATAGTTATTGAACTTCTTCGCCATCTCTTGCCACTGTTCGCGATCGCTTGTTGACAGCACCATAGGAGTCTGAGACAAACTCATGTGTAAAAAATAACCAAATTTGTACTGTTTACCTTGTAGGTCAACAAAACCTCCCTCTACCTCAAAAGACAACGCTTTACCCAATTTCACCCAATCTGGCAGATAATCGAGCCTGTTAACTTTGTAAATTGCTGGCACGAGTGCTAAGTTAGACGAACTAGCAATCTTCAGCAACTCTGATGGTAATCGCAGTTCTTGGTCTGTCAACAGTTGACCAGTTTGCCGACAATTGCTCAAGATTTGATCCAGTCTGGAATTGGCTGTAGACTTCCATTCCTTAACTGCGTTGATCGTTAAATCAATTTCCCGTTTGCGGTTTTCACAATTCTGGATTGCTTGCTTCAGGGTTTGCTGCTTGGTAAGGAATTGCTGATAATCTTTTTGGAGCTGATTAAAATAACCAGAGTTCTGTCGAAAAAGCTGAACCGATACAGCAACTTCAGACATGATTCTTATCGCATCCTCAGCCAAACCGAATGCTGTCCTAAATTCAGATAATCGAGCTGCTACAGTCTCACGCAACCAAACTGCCAGCCCAAAAGCACCACACGAAGGTCGAACAAAGCCAAGTTCAGTTGCCTCTTTAATCGCTTTACTGACATTTGCCAAAAAGGTTTCAACTAAACTGTTATCCCTCGAATAGGGTTTAAGACGCGGCAAAAAACTTATCACTTCTGGGGCCTCCCAGTTGACATTCGGCGCACCATCTAGCAAATTCTTCAACCCTTCTATGAGAGATTTAACCTCACTTGTCTGTGCTAAGCTTTCTCGATAAACTGTTTCTTGCTCTTTACAGGTTGCTTCTAGTTTTGCCTTCCCCTTCTGTAATTGCTTTTGTTTTTGCTGGAATTCTTCCTCAGCTTTTAGGTAAGCGGTAAATCGATCTAATGGTGTCAGCAATTGGCGGAAAAGTTCCACATTTTCCTGACGTTCTAATAGACTCTTGTCACAGTCGTTAGCAGTATTTTCCAGCCATGTGCCAACCACATTATCTTCTAGAAATGGCTGTCCTTCCTCCCCGACCTTCTCAGCCCGTCCCTTTCGCACAGCACGGATGACCGGGTTGTGAACTAATCGACTGAGGGCGTTATCAACTGCGAGGTTAGCTTGGGAGGCAATCAAGGTACGTCCACCCCGGAGGGCAACTTGATAGCAAATCTCGGCAATCACAGTAGTTTTGCCTGTACCTGGTGGGCCTTGGATCAGGACAAGATCCTTTGCTGCCAGCACTGTCTCCACTGCTGCTTTCTGTCCTAGATTAGCAGAGGATAACAACAAATCCTCTGGTTGAAGTTCAATAGTTTTTTGGATGGGTCTTGCTTGAGAAGCATTGAATAAAAAGTTGCCCAAATAGGGATTTTGAGTGTATCCCTGCTTTAATTGTTCCAAAGCTTCTTTTTTGCGCCGAATTTGTTGGATATCACCAGCCGCCTCAAAAAACAAGAATCCAGTAACTGGCAGTTGATAACGCCCAACCGCCATATTTTCAGCTAAGTCGCGTTCTAGCCTCACAGTGATCGTACAACGGTTGGGGTCAACTTCGTCAATAGACCCGAGTGGGCGACCACTTCGCCAGTTTCTGACTGTGGAAGCACTCTCGAAAAGCTTTACTTCTTCGTTTTTTGCCCGTTTTGCCCGTTCCCAGAAGTTTTCACACTCCAAGGAGTTTTCACTAGAACCATCAAGGGTAGCTGAAGCTACATCAACTTCAAAGGCGATCCACCTTGTACCTGAGCCATAATTGTGATTTGAAAAAGGCACACAAAACTGACGTGCTTTCGCAATATTTTCCTCTATCTGCAAAAACGCTTTCCACGCTTTGAGCTGATCTTCTGTTGGGACATGATCGCCGCAGACTGGTAGATCTGCCATGCGTGCCAATGCCGCTGGTGGAATACCAATATGATGCCGATGATTGGGCAACAGACGTAAGCAACAAGGTGCAGTATAGCTATCGGCGTGTCCTCGTGCAAGTTGTAGCAACTTAACAGATAGCAACCGTAAACCACCGTTTCCATCTTGTGATACAGCTACCAGCAAGTTCAACGTTTTTCCCAGCTTCTCAAGTCTTGTCGGTAACGGAAAATTATCGCGATCCGTCGCTATTGTCAACTCCCAAATTTCTTCTCCTGGTTCTTTCCCAATGCCTTTACGGCGAACATAAAATAGGCAAGGCTTTTGACCGACACATTCAGACATTAATTTGTTGGCATGCTCCCGTCGCTGCAAAAATTCGGGATATGATTCAACAGCCGCTTCACCTTCAAGATTGCGGATCAAATTATCAACTGTCGAACCCACGAAGGCATAGCCCCAATCTTCTGATTTGGTGGCCATTTTCAAAGATTTTGCTTGGAATGAGGTCGCAACGCTTGCAGATCGTTTCTTTGTTGCCACCCGAATGCGTTCTACTTCGCTGTTAGTGATAGTACTATTATGACTTTTTACTCCAATATTGAGCTGAGCGCAAATTGCTAATAGTTCCTTATTATCTAATTTTAATTCTCTTGATAGTTCGTAAATTCTAATTTTGTCGTTGTTCATCCACTATTGCCTTTGTCAACAAATATTTGTTTCTTCCCCCTTGCCCCTCTGCCCTTCAGAGTCCGTATTGCCGATAAACCTCACTAGCAGCACGGTGTACCAGGGAGTGACGCCAAACCAGGGATTTGATGTCATCAGCATAACCGCCACCAATAACGCAAGCAACAGGGTAGCCAGCGGCAACACAGGTACTTAAAACCTGCATTTCACGACGGAAGATGCCAGTGTCAGTTAGGGCTAATTTTCCCAGGCGATCGCCCACATGAGGGTCTACACCAGCATCGTACAACACTAAATCTGGCTTGACATCAAACAATAAATCTGGTATGTATATTGCCAAAGTTTGTAGGTAGGCATCATCCTCCATCCCCTCTGGTAGCGGTACATCAAGATTGCTTTTTTGCTTTGTGCCAGGGAAATTGATTTCACAGTGCATTGAGAAAGTAAAAACACTGTCGTCGTCCTCAAAGATCAAAGCAGTGCCATCCCCTTGGTGAACATCCAAATCTACAATCAAAATTTTCTGAACAAGACCGAGTTTTTGCAGGACGCGGGAGGCGATCGCCAAATCGTTGAAAATACAAAAACCAGACCCGTAATTAGGAAAGGCGTGATGAGTACCGCCAGCAGTATTGCAAGCTAAACCGTGACTGAGTGCCAGATGAGCAGTCAGAATAGTACCACCTACCGCCACACAGGTACGATTTACCAACGCGGGACTCCAAGGCAACCCTATACGCCGTTGCGCTTTTGCATCAAGGGTTCCCTCACAATAAGCTTTGACGTAATCGGGAGTGTGAACTAACTCTATTAACTCTTGTGGTGGGCTTTCGGGTTTATGAAATTGTTCTTTCTGCGCCACGCCGTCAGCTAACAGCAGTTCGGAGAGTTGCCGGAATTTGGACATCGGAAAGCGATGTCCTTTAGGTAGTGGGGCAACGTAATCGGGGTGGTAGACTATCGGCAAGTCCATCAAATTTAAATTTTTAACCGCAAAATATATGGTACACAGGATGCTTACCCCACAATATGTACATAGTTTGTCGTTCCTACGCAGAAATTAGGCACATTGAGCGATTTTTTGCGTCTTTAAGTTAGTTTAAGTCATAGGAGATTAAGGGAAGTTTGTTTAAAATATAACCAAACAAGAGACAATAGCAAGGAAGCCGAGAACATTTTTTACCGATTATGGAACAGAAAACTCTCTGGCAACAAGGTAGCAGCAATCCTGAAAATACCAAGAACCTAGTCACCATCCGCGAATGGTGGGCAAACCTCAATGGGAAAGAAATCACCTGGCAACAACGAATAATTCCCCACAGCGGCGAAGTGGGTGAACTCGATTGGGAACCACAACGTTTTGATGAGGTGTTTGCGATCAATAACCCAGAAATTCGTGGTATCACTCTCTACTGGCGTAAACTTGATGGGGCCCAAGAACGCAACACGACACCAAACAAACTGATACTGATACCGTTTCTTCATGAAGATGCGCCGAATTTTTGACCTTTTATGACCCTGAACTCTGGGAAAATAAAGCGCAGCCTCATACAGAATTGGTATGAATAGTATCCGCCAGTATTTATACATTTTCCCTCAGTCCCAAAAGGAAGTTGTAATTCGCGTGGGGTTTCCGTCCATCCCATATCAGACGATTTCCATGACAAATCCCCAGTACTCATACAATAAATCCGGGGAAAACTACACTCTCATCCTGATAGATACTATACAACAACAAGAAGTGAAAGTTACCCTTAGTTCAGAAAATCTCAAGCAACTCCTTCGCGAACTCACAAAGTAGAATTTTGACGATTACCCCAAATTACAACAACAGATAGACGCAGATACTATAAACAATTATCTGCGTTCATCTGCGGTTAAAATCCACAATCCAAGATTATGATTATACAATTTATTCTGCCACTTGTATTTATTCTAGCTGGAATAATTAGTGAGAAATTCGTCTTCAGCAGACTGAAAAAATTTGTTGCCAGTAGACAGATTCCAGGGAGTACAATACTATTTCGCTCCCTAAATCGGATGATCTTTATTTGGTGTGTGCTTGCTGGCGTATATGCGGCGATTATTAGTTATCACGCCGAACCAGAGATTGCTGATGTCCTGAAAAAAATTGTTACTATTGTCTTTCTGTATTCAGTTACAATAGTCTTTTCTCGACTGGCTTCTGGGTTTGTAAATCTTTATCTTCAGAGAAGTGAAGGACTTTCAGCATCACTCCTTTCTAACCTAGCGAAAATTATTGTTTTAGTTTTAGGAACATTAATCCTATTACAAACAATAGGAGTTGAAATTACACCAATAACTACCACTTTAGGTATTGGTGGTCTGGCCGTTGGTTTGGCATTGCAAGATACATTAGCAAATCTATTTTCTGGTTTTTACTTAATCTTTTCTAAGCAAATAAGTAGGTAGGCGGGAAAATTTATACCTATGTAACGAAATGTAAAATCGGCAGAAAGCTTATGAATGAATCGTTACAAGGATTTTACAGAACTTAACATACATTGATTTTATCGTGCCCACCTACTTAAGAACAGGAGATTATGTGCAAATAGAAGGTAGTCATGAGGGTTACGTTACAGATATCACTTGGCGAAATACGACGATAAAAGAACCATTGGTCACAAGTTAAGGTTATTAACCATTTGTCAATAAGCAATTATGCCTAAAATGGTGTCAAAAAATGGAGTTGGGAACCCAATTTTTGAGTCAGCGATCGCCTAATTTTGATACGCATGA
>Ga0209611_10011759_pt1 | contig 12498 bp, 8 predicted proteins | sample S1TSphgellanicum_3_FD_187693 | JGI IMG/M metagenome (GOLD analysis project Ga0209611, IMG submission 187693) | Host-associated microbial communities from peat moss isolated from Minnesota, USA - S1T2_Fc - Sphagnum magellanicum MG (SPAdes) (version 2) | ecosystem: Host-associated > Plants > Peat...
ACGTTGAGAGGTCCCTCGCGAAAGCTCTGAGCACTTCTCACAAATGTGTCAGTATATGCGTGTGTGAAGTACCAGAGAAGGATGCAATGAAGCAGACTGTGTTGTAGTAGAAAAACAGGCCTGCAGGTGAAGATTTCCCCTTTGAAGTTCAGCTCCATGAACACATACATAGTATGTATGCATGTGAAGAAGAGTAGGATGTACTGAAGAGTGTAGTTAGTAATCGCTTGAAGCTTTTGAGACTAAGAGTTTGTGATTTGTGGGAGTCCGGTGCCTGGATAAGCATCTACACAACTTGCGTGCATCACTTGTAGCCTGAAATTAATTCAGTTTCCAGCAGTGATGGCGGCTTCTAGTTCTGGTGAAAAGAGAGACATGGACGCACCTGCTTTGGGGCCGGATCGGACGCTGTGGCTCCAAAACGAAACGCATGTGGAGGATCTGATCGAGCAACTCACATCACTTGGGTGTGCCTTAGAGACGTTGGACGTGAGAGGCGGCTTTCAACTAGAGGAAGAACTTAGAGAACGATTCACAATTGCTGTCGGTAGAAGCAATCGTCTGAAGTCTTTCTATTATACTGGTGATAGTGACGGATCCTTTATGATTGATTGGGACAAGCTGTGGGACCTTCTCAAATCTAACCAAGTCCTCGAAAGTTTGGATATCGAGGCGGTCGCAAAGCCGACCAGTTACACTTTTCGTAAAGTGGTGTGGTATAGCACCAAATTGAGCATCCTACGATTGCCTGATATGCTGCGGGAGAACACCAAATTGAGCAGCCTACGATTGCCTGATGTTTTGTGCACACTTAGCGAATTAAAGAAGTTGTCAGGTGTCTTGTCCCGCGATGCGGCTACGGGCCTCCAAGCCAATGAAACCCTCCAAACACTCGCACTCCGTGTTGAGAGCTCCGAACGGGCTGAGGTTGTTGCAAATATGCTTCGCTCTAATCGGACAATACGACAGCTGGCAATCCATGGCTTCTGGTCGGAGTCGAAGGGTGTCGTCTCTTTCCTTGAAGCCGTAGAAGGAAACAGCGTCCTCCGATTGCTGGACTTCTCCCATTGGAATGTGCGGGAGACACAAGAGGTTTTTGACGCAATTCTAAACCGCTTGCAAACCAATCCCTGGTTGCACATCAACTTACGAGGCACTGACGTGTCACGTAGTCCCAGGTTTTCTATCATTGAACAAAAGTTGGAGCAAAATGCGTTGCTTTTCAAGAGCCGGAATCCATCCCTTGTCAAATCCAATGGTGCCAGATTGTTCCTTTGTGGCTCTCCAGGAGCAGGCAAGTGCAGTTCACATCCAATTCAAGTCCTATGTGATGTTCAAGTTTGAATTTTTTACTTACAATCTTCATAAGCTGTAGATATTGGCCCAAATCTTGAATTTTTCCAATTATGGTCAGTGTTTTTCTACCCCCCCAATGATTTTAAAAATAAAAGTAGCATATTTTCTTCAATTTACACTAGAAATCGAAAGTTTTTAATTCAAAATAAAATAAAATGGTTGCCAAGTAGCAAAAAAATTCAACAAAAATCATTGCTTGTGAAGATCCAATAGATTTTAGACCTAGGTCAAGAGGCATACACATCCTTATCATATCATGTGCAAAAATGAATAAACTTTGACATTTTATTGCAGGAAAAACTACATTGCGACAATCCTTAGTGCGAATTGCAGATCATCGTCGAATTCAGCGGAGAAAACCACTTCAATCTTTTTTTAATTTTTTTCATCAAATCAAAGCTTTGATTGGTAAAAGAGAAGATGGACGCACCCGAGGCATTGAAATCTCTGTGTTGACAGATGATGATATCACCATCTCCATTTGGGATCTGGCTGGGCAAGAAGAGTTTCATGCCTTTCACGATTACATGATGCCCAACTTTGGTGATGTTGTGATTCCTTGTTCCTTCTTATTTGTTTTTGACCCAATCATACACAAAGAACATCATGAGAGAAATCACCATCGAAAATATTGGAAGGAGCTTGAAGAAGATCTCTTATATTGGCTTCGATTTATTGCTTCAAACACTCCAACTTCAACAACTTTTCGGCCCCAATTGAATGTCATTTTGACACATGCTGACAAAGACCTTGATGCAAGTGGCCTTTGTATATGGGTAGAATCAAATGTGCTCAGCAACCTGCGCAAGCAATTTGAAAATGTTGTGGACATTTCTACTGAAATTCATGCCATTAATGCCCTATCCACAAAGCATGTGCAACCTGTGCTTGATTTTGTGTTCAAAAGCTTTCGAGATTTATTGGCCAAGACCCCACTCGTGTTTGAAGAGAGTGCAAGGTTGCGACATGCTCTTGTAGAAGAAACCAAAAGGTGTCCAAATCGACCATTAATGAGTTGGAGTGCTTTTTGTCAACTTTGCGCTCAAACCATACCAAAGGTTTATTATGTAAAGAATGAAGCAGACAATGATGAACCTTTTGATCTTGTGAAGAGCAAAGAAAGGGCAAGGGTTCTTGCTGCACATTTACATGATACTGGAGACATCATTTATTTCCTAGGTTTGGAATGGGTGGTCATTAATCCAAACTGGTTTTGTCATGACATCATGGGATATGTCTTCAATTTTAGAGATACCCAAAATTACATTCATGACAAGGGGTTTGCCACCAAAGATTGTATTGAACATATTTTAAACCAGTCTTTGTCCATGGTATCTAAACATACCCTTTTTGGATCAAATACAAGTCTTGGTCCTATTGACCTTTTACAATTCATGCTTCATCTTAACATATGTTATGAAAAAGAACCAGGAAACTTGGATGCCGGTGTTTTCATTCCGGCCACATTGGATGCAAATTTGTCCACTGATAAAATAACGACTATTAATGAGGGCAATCGAAAGTTACATTGGCCCATACCTACTTCTCAAGCACCAAAAGAAGCCGTCTTCTTGGGTCGCAGGCTTGAGTGTAATGATCTATTCCACACCTTCCTCACTCCTGGTTTTTTTCCTCGACTTCAGGTAATGTATCAATATATTTTAATCCCTTGTATTTCAAAATATTTTGAATTGATTACACACCTATGAAATTGAAGTTTTCTTTACTTCATAGTGACCCAATTTTTTTGACAAATGACATAGTAAAAAATAGTTCATGTGAATCACATTGAATTGCATATAACAACATGCCAATTGTTAATTGAAAATTTGATTGCAAATCATTTAAAATAAACCTATTTTCTTGTAGGTGGTGTTGCACATAACTTCACATGAGTTGCAAATAACAACATGTTCATTGTTAATCAAAAGATTTGATTCTAAATCACTTACAATAAATCCTATTTTCTTGAAGGTCAAATTGCACAACATATTCAATAGGTGTGCAAGCGCATATTACAACCTTGAGAAGGGATTGATCATTATTAACTTCAAGGGCATTGAAGTGTTGATAGAATGTAGTGAAATGGGCTACTACATTGATGTGCTTGTGCGTTCTTCCTTAAGCCATGATGAAACTTTGGAAATCATCAATGAAGACATTTTGAAGACCATTTTTCAATGTTGTGCTTCAACTGATGGTTGTCGAGGAGTTTGGCTTGTTGAAAGCATAATACGACCACAATGTGTACGAGAGTTAACTTTGTTGAAATATAGGTATGGTTGCACCACTCTTCAAAAGGATTCTATTAAAATGTTGTCAAAGTTTTGAAAGTTGGATATATGTCATTCATTCATTACAAGTTTTTGCACATTCTTTAATTTGGTTATATTGTGAACATCTCACATGGTTGTGGTCTCGATGGTATATATTCAGGAAGGATCAAGTTGTGGCTCTAGAGGCATTGAAACAAGAATTCCTCATGGCCAATTGCAATTTAAATTATCGGCACACTTGGCGAAATGTGCCTGGCATGGTAAACCAACATGATGTCCTTCCCACTGCCCATGACCTTGTTGTGGAATTATTAGGGGAGAAAGCTATAACAGCTCTCATGGAGTCACGATGGAATATGCTCACAATGGTTTCATCTATACTCAAAATTGATTTTCAAGAATCATTTGAAACCCCAAATGCACAAAAGAAACAAATAACATCTTCGCATGCTGCTTTTCAAGTGAAGATCGATCCATCAATGGGACGTGACTTTCAATGTTTGTTGGAGACTCTTCAAGAACAAACCCATTACATATGTAGCGAACATGAACATGGGGTGGAAAGAATCATTGAAAATCAAGAAGCTATGGGGGCAAGAATCATCAAAACATTCCATGAAGGTTTTACAAAGATTGAAAACTTTCAAAAACAACTCCAAAAGGAGTTATGCGAGAAGGTGGATACCCTCATGGAATTCAATGTGCAATTGCAACAACGAGATATTCCACGATTAGCCTATTTTGTGCAAAAAAAGAATTTGATGCAATCATGTAAGACACTAGTTACCTCCTTTGTACCTGGGCTTGAATGTGCACAATTACATTTGATGTGTGAGCACGTAGATGGAATTCATGTTGTGAAGGACCAAAAGGGGTTTGAAGTTCTACTCGGAAGTGAAATGTTTCAACAAATGCAACCACTTATTGATAAAGGGTTATGGATACTATCCATTCTTTTGAAAGTGGGGGCACACTTTACAGCTGGACTTGCTTCACAAGTCCCAAACTTGGATGTTGGTTCAATTATTGGTGGAGTGTCCACAATTGTCCGTTCCCAATTTCTTACAACAATGAATTTTGATGATGTCACAAGTGCAACAATTGACAACGAAATTGCAACCGAGTGGTTGGTGGAGACCATGAAGAAAGTCCCGAGCATTGCAAAATCTTTTGATTTGCACAAAGTCACATTTGTCACGGGACGATGTCAAGGCCAAGTGGCATGGGTGTGTGGAGACTGTAAGGCAAAAGACAAATCCCTTCGAGAAATTCAATCTAGTCATTATTAATGGAGCAATAGTAATCCATAAGTAGCATGAAAACATGATGTACACCATTGGCCTTCATTGTTGTGATGATGTAGAATTTTTGCACTTCTAAAAAAGTCTATCAACTTCAATCCAAAGTAAACAAAAGGAAATTTTTTAATATTCCTTATCCTATAAACATGGTGATGCTTCCATATATTTCTCAAATAGGTAGATTGGAATTTGATGCGATTAAAGTTCTAATGCTATATAATGTAATATTTAATTACTTCCATGCTTCAATAGCCTAAGTTTTGTAACAAACAAAAGTAAAAACTAGTAAGGTTTTGGATCAAGTATGTCATGTGAAACATACTTCATGATTCACACCCATGACTATGTATGAGACAACAATTTTAGCATTGGTGACATCAACATTTGTCGGTCCAATGCCATCATTTTTACTTCAACTCCACTTGCAAACAATGAAATGTGTCAACCCTTAAGTTTGGTTTGGACTTCACAAACTTTTTTTTTAAAAATGTAAGCCAACTTATAGACTATATTTGCCTACACAAACATTTCCTACATAAAAGAAAACACTACTTTTTTCACCTTTTACAACATCAAAGGTTTTTAAAACTAAACCAACAAAAATTATGGGTAAAATCCAATTGGGAAAGGAACATCAACAAATGATATGTTGAAATCATCATAAAAATTCATGATCTTCCTTGTTGGTGAACTAAAATACAAAATTATTAACTCAACTTGATTTTAATTTTTGGTTGGACACCCATTAGCCAAAAAATGTGGAATTGAAACTTAAAATCATTTCACCAAGAGATTCGCAAATTGAAAAAAAATCAATTATGTGAATCATTTTGCTAATGTATTCAATGATTATTTGATCACAAATGAAATCAAACAACAAAAATTTAACATCCATATTTTAGGTTTTAATAGCCTTAAGAAATGGGTGCAAAAATAAAAAAGTGGGCATCACTTGATATATTTGATTATTTCTTTCATCAATTTATTTACATTAGAAAAATTGTTCTCTTGTCTATTCAAAAGTTTATATGTGTAATGTCATGTTCTTGTAGTATGACAATTATGTGTTTCTTTATGATCCTTTTGCATAAAAGATGCCCATTGATAAGCAAATGAATCCATAAATGTTACACGATCTATATGTGGTGTGGTGCTTGTTTGTTCTTTTTTTTTTGCTTTGTTATGTTGCATTTAAAAAACAAATTGCATAGGTAGAGAAGAGAAAAAAAAAGATGGTTGAAGAGAAAGCAAAAACCTAAAGGCTTTTGTTATTGTTTTTGTTTATTAAGAAGTGTGACAATTGGGGAGTCATGTCAAGGATAACAAAAAGTTGATATGGCAGCTTAATAATAATAAGATGGGAAAAGTTTAGACAAGGTGAAGATGTAAATCCACACAATGATGGTTTAACTTTTGCATTCGTTTTCTTGTCCTTTTTCGACAACTTTGCAACCTTTTTTCCTCTTCTATTCCTATGAAAACAACTTTAAGCATCCTTCTCAAATATTATTTTCCAACCATGTTCCATCATCATCATGTATGCATTCTGAAATTTGTCTTTTGAGGAAACATAAAACTAATCTAGGAGTAGGAAGAAAAAGGAGTTATTTTAAATGTAAAGGTTTCAAGATATAATAACAATTACCCCTTCTCATTGTTGTTTTTTCAAACATATCCACAATAACATTCCTTGGTTTTATGAAAGCATTGCGGTTAACTCATCAAATGTTGACTATAACAAAAACAATAGGTTAGAGGGGGAGGGGAAAAAGATCATCACCATAGTGTAAAATTTTCAAGATGCCATATTGATGACCAATAATAAGAAATAAAATGTTGGTTTAAATCAAAACTTTTTAGAAGTCTACAACTTCTTTTGGGGAAAAAATGGAAACGATGAAAATTAATACCTATTGCATTATGAAAGTGAGAAGACGTCAAATGTTGAAGTCAATAGTGACATTTCAAAATACTTAACAATAGGGGAGCAACAAAACATTAACTTTTGGAATGATCTCAATAGCATTGATAGAAGAGGTAAGCTTGACACAAGAGTTTCAAAAAACATTGTCGTAAAGAATCCACCATAAGATGTGGGGGTGCTAATGATGATTACATTGATGTTGTGGTATCCATCTTTGATCCCATTATAGGTTAACAATTGGAATTTTTCTTGCTTGTTCACATCATTTTTCCTCACAACATTTTTTTATAGATTTGTTTATTATTTTTTGCTTTCATACTTTTTTCAACTTTTTAATTGATCACCTTGAAATTTATTACCTTGAAGTTTGAAAAAGAAGCTCATAATGTTGCAAAAAAAATGTCATCCATTGTATCAAAATGAATAACATTCTATCTCAAAGATTGGTTACAAATTTTACACACCTATTTTTGAATTCAATTTTTTGTTAATATGTTGATATTTTTTATATAGTTTTGAATGAAATTTAAGATATCAAGTTTGCAATTACTATGATAGACTATGGATATTATAAATCATCATTTTCAAAGCACATTTCTTAGGGAGGTGGTTTTAGTTTTGTTGTTAAAAAGAACCTTCCTTATACACTTAAGTTCCATCAACATTTTGTGGATGCATCCACTCAACTCGATCATGAGTTTTTTCTCACAAATGCAACCTTTTGTTAATAAAGGTCTTTTGATTGCATTACACCCACTCTTTATATCTACCTATCGTATATGACGCACTCCTAACCTCTTCAATAGATTCAAACGTGAGTTTAGGATGAAAACAACAAAAGAGTGGGAAGTTGGGGCACGCCCCGTGGCTTGTAACATTTTGGAGGTAGAGAGGTGTGCTGGAGCTCCGGGATGGGATTAGGAAGATTGATAAGCACTTCAATCATTCACACAGACGTGCACAAACCAAAAAACAAATTGGTTAGTGCATAGTTAGAGCACTTTTGGTGCACGGATGAATCACGGGCAAACTCGGACTCACAAGACTCACCACGGCCCGGACTTGGGGAAGCCACCACCTTCCCCCTTATAGTATACTCTGTGCTTGGCCACAAGACTGACATCCAAATGGCATTTTGTCCCAAGATTCCCAAATGGGAGTCCCGAAATTCTTTAAATTATAACTTCCGTGACTTTGGCGGTCCATAACTTCGTGTGCAGACCTTCGATGGAGATGAGGTCTAAAGCAAGTTGTAGCCCTTATCGAGAGCTTTCCAATAGTAAGTCGCACGCCACCTGCACGCAAGGAAATCAAGGAGATTCCCAACTTTTAATGGTCAAGAATCAAATTGTTAATTTGACTCCCGACCTTTCTTTTGGCCATAACTTGTGTTTTAAGTGTCCAAATGGGTGATGTGAGCCCATTTCAAATATCTAGGTTCCAAGAGTTTTCCAATGATATAAAAAACATTTCAATCCAATGAGTTTTGACCCTTGTAATCACCTTATGAAGATTTGAAAGTCCATTGGGACTTCAACTCCCAAAGTGTAAGCTCATTTGGGAGTGTGGGGGTTCATTCCCTCATTCTCTTACACTCCCAGGAGCATGAAATGTGACTCTCGGGCTCATTCTTGCCCCGCACCTTTACAAGTCCTTACTTTGGTCGCGAGCCCAAGGCTAGGGTTGCGACAATATACATGGTTAATTCTATATAAGTATATCATAGAACTCATACACATTATTTTTTATTTTGTATAAGGTAATCATTATGTTTGGTAGAAAGCTTTGCAACAATTTGACAAAATTATGAGTTTTTTAACTAACATTTTTTCCTTTATGCAACAACAAAGACAACACGAAATGGTGTGTTAAGGGTCATGGGTGTGCAAAGTACCGTAAATATCATGTGAAGAATCACTTGGAAGCAAATTTTCAAACTATAAAATATTATGGATATTGCAATGTGTACAAAGTGAAAAAATGAATGTTTTATGCATGTGTGCCATGTAGTCTTTTGTTCCATAGTTAATATCATATACATGTTTTAGAGAGGTCATTAGGTATTAAGTTATTAATTTTAGTTGTTGAAGTTATATTTTTAAGTTTCATGAGAAATTTTGTCCTTTAGTGACAATTGGAAAGAAAATTCAGGCCACAATGATGGATGGGTGTGTGCAACATTAGAGGAAAACTACTAGGTTCATGAATATAAGTGGTGAGTAATTCATGTCATGGGTGGTTACAATGAAATCAATATTGCTTTGTAAAGTGTCATTCAATACTAAGGTCTAATGTGTCAAGGATCATTTCATGCCTACGTTTCATGTGTTATGAACATTACACATGTCACACAAGAAGCTTGAAACCTTTTTCCAATTGAATGGGAGAGGGGAGGGGCATCCTATATCCAAAGTTAGATTACCACATCTCCAAAAGCTACAATAAGAAGACTCAATCAATTCAATTGTCATTGAAAACACATAATAAACAATTGTTTTGGGAAACAAAAATAAAGAAATTACAACCATAATGTTTGCCACATTTTTAAAAGTAATAGGACTTGACTCAATCATGATGTAAACCTATATGGAAAATACATAGCTAATAGGAAATATTATCCTCATAATTCAAACTACAACGATTACAAATTTGTACAATTTTTTGGAAGAATGTTTGTAGGTATGTAAATCCAACACATAGCTTTGTTATCAATCTTAGATTTGGTCAAAAAATCAAAGTTATCTAAAACTTTCCATTCAATGGTTTTTTTAGGAATTTTCATTTGGAACCAAAATGGCAATCATCTATAGAAAGATGTAGGAAAACTAGTGATTATCCTTAAGAAGATTTTGCCAAATCTAGCTATAAACCAAATATGAAATTTAAATATATAATCATCTTTCTATATATTTGGTTACACAATAAAAACCATATATACGGATCTAACTTTTTTTTCTCATTTTTGGTGATTGACAACCTTTTAAAAAATCCCATTTTTGAATTTTTGATTTTGAATTTCAGTTTTTGGCAAAATTTTGCTAGTAAAAAAAATGTTGTTTCCATTGCATCTCATTGCACATAAATACCCAAAACTTGTACCCTTTTTCTTGCCTCATCTCATTAATCTTTCATAATTTGCTACCCAATTTCAAGAGTTGTATAAGCTAAATTTAGGTCTTTGAAAAATTAATCTTATTGAATTATCAAATGTGTATTTGCACAATTGAAGAGCAAAAACCTATGTAAAGATGCCTCGAAAGTTTTGAATCATGATTGCAAGATTTGAGTTAACTAAAGATAAAAAAATCTTGAACTTAAATTGTTTTTGACATAGACTAACCCACTTTGAACAAAACATATTTCTTTAAACAAAAACTTTGACATTCATGAGAAAAAAAAACTAAAATCTTCTTATCTCAAAGTCTCCATATGTCTTTCAAAAGTGATGACATGTCAAGCTTCAATTAAGACCAAGAAATAGAACCTCTTCCCCCCTTGGGTTCAAAACCCCAAGATCTTCACGAAAGATTTTTTTTGGAGGATTGGTTTAAATCTTGCAATACATCATGTTTAAAGACTAGGCATTTGGATCAAACAATAATATTTAAAGATGATTATTAAAAACCAACTCTTCAATATTCAAATTTGAAATGCAAAGTTCTAATTCTATGTGCTAAGAATGATCATAGAAAAAAAATCAACAATGGGTTGTTGGCTTAAGCATTCCACATTCCACATTCTAGTCCTAAAGATGGAAGAACACTTATGAATAAAACCCCTTTTAATCAAGCTCTTATTTTGTTACAGTTACTTTACGTATGGTTTATAGGGATTTGGTATCTAGGATACCAAAAACAAACCAAACCATGAAGTGAAAAGAATTTTAAAATAAAAAAATCAATGCAACAAAAGAGGAAAACCAATCTTTGCAACCATAAGCTTTGCATTTGACATTGAACAATCCAAAACCATTCAACTTTTGTCGCATTTTGTGAACATCCATTTTCCAAGTTTTCCAAGATTTGTTTTTCCAAATTTTCACTTGCATGTAATGTTTTGGTTTCACAACAAGAAGAGTGAACAATCTTTCTTATGAAGAGTTATTGCATGAAATGAGGCATCAAAGCCCATCCCATGTAGTACCAATATCTATAGCACCTCATCAACTAGGTGAAGCTTCTTTCTCATTCTCCTTCCTAATCTTGCTCGACATGTCCCATACTACCTCATCTACAAACCTATTTACTACTTGTAGTACCTTGGCATCTCCAACACATGTATGTCAAATTATTAATTAATCTTGAAATTTTGATTTTGGCAAATAAAATATATCAAAGATTCAATATTTTCCTTCATCATTTTCGTTTTCTTTGAAAAAAAAAATTTTGAAAATTTCAATATTTTTGAAAGCAATAGAATGATTGTTGAAGTTCCCAAGGTATTATGGTATGCTCTAAAAATACTGGGTGCAATACCATAACTTAACCTTGACTTCACCAGCACCCAGTATTTTTTAGAGCACATTCAAGGCCTTCTCCTCAACAATGAGTAGAATTTTTCTGACCAAGCATGGTAATTGCAAGTTTTCTACTTAAAAAAACTGGTTTCCGTAGGCATGCAATGCTTGAAATTGTCTTCATGTAGTACCTAATGAAAAATAATCATTTGGCCATAAGGTCCAATTGATTTGTCTCCAGACTTCCATTAAAAAAGAAAATGTGAATAGAAAGTTACAAATTTTGTCAACTAAGTTTCACAACTGCGAAAATTTTCACACCAACACGTTTTTCTTGAGGGCTTCAAGAAGTCCATCTCTCCACAGTCCCCAATCAATGCCCATGGTCCCTAGTAGTGTTTCTTTTATCGGCAAATTTTCACCAAATTTCAACCTGAAAATTTATGATTTGGACCTAATCAAAGGATTTTTCATGAAAAAAAATGACCAAAGTTTGCCAGATTTTGAAATTTTCTTTTTCAAAATCGCTAGATTTCATGAGAAGTTCCAGTAGGTAGCTAAAAAGAATATAGAAAGATTCTGTAATTTTCTCTACTTTCATTTTGAGTATGTAGCCAAATTTGGCTAAACCATTTTGTGAATGATCGCCACTTTGGCCACATTACAAAATCCGGAAAAAAAACCCTGGTTGTCCCCAGTCTAGATTAGTCGACTACAGGTGCAATCCATTGGTAATTATAAACATGTGTGTGTCCACATAATACAATAGCATTTTCAAGGGAAATAAATGAATTCAAAGTAGCCTGGTAGTAGTAGTAGAGATCAAAACTAACAAGCCATTGAGCATGTGTTTGTTGAGCACTAAATCAATAGATATTATCATGATAACAGAAACAAAGCTCTTCCTCAGTCAGTGCTCCTCACCCATCCCTCAATGGATCTCTTTTTTGGCTTTGTACTTGAAGGTGGCATTAAAGTCTTTCTTCTTTTCTCTTTTTGCACTCCAAATCTTATATATAAATTCACTAAGTCCGTGGCGGTCGGGTGGGTGACTGGGCGTTCTGCTTACGTTTTCTACGGCAGAACCGGCCCGGCCTATAACTGACCACCGGCTAGCATTTTCTATGGCAGAACCGGCCCGGACGGACGGACGGACGGGTTTTAGTCCGTGCGTGCGTCTGTCCG
>Ga0209611_10011762_pt1 | contig 12497 bp, 14 predicted proteins | sample S1TSphgellanicum_3_FD_187693 | JGI IMG/M metagenome (GOLD analysis project Ga0209611, IMG submission 187693) | Host-associated microbial communities from peat moss isolated from Minnesota, USA - S1T2_Fc - Sphagnum magellanicum MG (SPAdes) (version 2) | ecosystem: Host-associated > Plants > Peat...
AAAATGTCCAAATTCACTCAAAAATCTAGTGAAACCTAGAGTGAACTAGGACGCATTTCCTAGTAGTGAATGGATAATGAAAATCAATATTTTGAAAAAAAAAAGTCCAAAAATCTTCATAATGCCACGTGTTAGATTTTAATAAATGGATGACAATTAATGACATCAACACGACATCATGGATGTAGTTATAATGGAATTTAATAATAGTTGAAAAGGAATTGTTTTGATTGGGTTGCATTGTATATATGGTGAATTGCAACTTTACAACTCATGCAACTTGTTTGTTAACACTCACAACAGATAAATATAGTGAGTTGCAAGTGTCCTTTTACAATTCAAAAATTGAGTTGTAAGGTTAATTACAAAACACCCCTTTTTCTCATAGTGGTTGGACCCTAGATATTGGTGGCCAACTATGTACAAAGATGTGCATGATTTTTACAGATCTTGTGATGCATGTCAAAGAATAGGAGGATTGGCAACTCAAAGTCTTGCAAAACTAGCCATAAATCTTCTAGAAGAACCATTCATGAAATCGAGATTTGATTTTGTGGAGTTAATTAAGCTAGCAAGAAGATATACATGGAACAAATATGTTCTTTTTATCACAGATTATGCTACCAAATGGGTGGAAGTAAGAGCATTGAGAATTAATATTGCAATAATCACATCAAAATTTTGTATGAGTGCATATTAACCAGGTTTGAATGTCCTTTGACTATAGTCATAGGTTAGGGAGTTCATTTCATTAATGATGCCATCAAGTATTTGACAAATCATTTTCTATTGAAACATGTGAGTTCCACAACTTATTATTCTCAAGGGAATGGTTAGGTTGAGTCTACTAACAAGGTGCTTGGGACACTATTGATTAAGTTAATGAGAATATAATAGATTAGGATGAACATCTTTCTATAATGTTATTTTCATACAAAATTGCATACAAAGTAGCAACAGGGTATACACTATATCAATTAGTGTATGGATTACATCCATTGATGACCACCATGTACATAATGTTAGTTGCTAGTGGAAATGAAAGAGAGAGTATTCTTGTGAAAGTTTTAACTAGTAGAATTATAAAGATGGAAAAGTTGTAGGAAGCTAAAATGTAGGCTACATAAACTATAGGAATTTAGCAGAGGAATAGAGCATTACGGAAATAACAAAAGAATCTAGAAAAATAGTTCAATTTTGGTGATTATGTTTTGTCTTTTCCAAAGGGCAATAAGTCACACCTAAGGAAGTTTACTAGGAAATGGTTTGGACCATACAAAATACAATATCCGTTGCCAAATAACACTATGTTATTGGTGATAATTGAAGAGTTTGAGACTAACCTTGTGTTGGTTAATGTGAATAAGTTCAAACCTTACAAATACATGGAATTTAAAGTTCACAAACAAGAACAATAGATGTTAATATATTGGGAACAAAGTGAACTTTAAGTGGAAAATTCTAATATGAAGGAGGAAGATGAAAAATAGATGAAAGATCTTGCGATCAACATAATATTGATTTTTGATATACAAATGACTAATAAATCTATGAGTAATAACTATAAAAATGAGGGATTTGGGATCCAAAGATTTGAGGATGATTTGTTAGGGGTATCAGCTGAATCAACAAAGGTATTTGCCCAATCATTAAGGGTATTTGCGCAATCATTAAATTTGTTGGTATAGTCAATAGATGTATTGTCATAATCAATAGATGAATTGACATAGTTAATAGATAAATGGGCACAATTAGCATAAGGCATACAAGGCAAATGAGGTGGAGTTAGTCTAATTAACGTAGGGACATTATGGGTGTGGACTAATCAGAAGATGGAATTTGAGGTGTTAATTTTTAATGATGAAGCAAAATGTTTACATGTGGTTGTATAAGGGTCACATAAATTCATAATGATGGGCTATATTAATTATAAGGATCATGAGTTAATTAAAAGACAACAAGTAGGTAAAAAAATGAATGTGACCGATGGGATGTTCAAGGATGAAAAAAAAAAACGGGTAACTATTGAAAACAATTTTCGTTTGTTGCTTGAAGTTGTGAATGTTTTCAAAATTTTGGAATTCAAAGTAACATGAATGTAGAGAGTGCGATTGAAAAACTACAAAAAATAGAAAAGGAAAAGGAAGCTCAAAAGAGTGAGCACAGATGGAGGCAAGACGAAGAAGCGATATTGTTGAAAAGAATAGAAGCAAAGAGGAGTTAAGAAGAGTAGAGCATGAAGGCATGTTGAATATTTAGCCATTGGATCAATAATAACTCACATGTCATCATTACCATGTGGATTTGCCAAATGGACATTCAACAATAGTATCTTTGTTTAATTCAACATAAATATAGAAATCTACCAAGGTTGGTGCGCCATGTGTTGAAGCAAAAAAATGTTTTTTGGCACCTTTATTCAGAATCTTGCCTTTAGTTTTAGACATGTCTTATGTGGCATAATATTATTTGTTAGCATAAGCATATTCTACATTGCCACATAATTTGTGGCCATTGTAATGGGAGACAAGTTAAACATATAGTTGTAACATGAACTTGTTAACAAAACACAAGTGGTACAAATATAATAATTATTTATACAATAGAAAAATCTTTTAACAAAAGATATTTCAACCATTCTAACAACATTATTATGAAAACACATTGAAAAATTGATTCATAGTTTGTAGATGTATCCTAAAAGGGTTAGGTAATTAAAGGCATCACTATAGGAATCTAAGAAGAGAATGTGAAAAATTGACAAGTACATTGTTATGAATACCTATCTACAACCTATCAATGCCACTCTCCATATAAAATCTAATTCTTGTTGTGATTAAATGCAATAGGTTTATGACCGTTGTTACACATGTAAAAATATTATTATAATGTAATGCAAACCACATTGTAATTATTAGAAAGGAGGGTATTTAATCCATGAGTTTTCATGCACACATTATTAACGTGGTGCCGTGAAATTTTTGCACAAGTTTTTTGCTTTCAATTGCTTTGCTCCATTTTGAAAAAGATAATAGACATGGCTTGTTGAACTCCTCAGGACTTAAACTTATTCCCTGTTGTTAGGAAGAAAGAAATGAAATCCATTGATGCAGAATACCAAGTATAAGTTGGATATTAGGTAGTAAGGAACCATTTGTAGGACTACAAAATCTATGCGATAATGATTTGTATGTTTGATGAGGACTTTCTAAACAATTTACTATAGCTTCCAAGAAATAATCCATGGCTAGCACACCTGACAAATTGGAATTACAAAATTTTACTCTTGAAGCAGTCTGATTATCTATTGGGATTTGTGTCTCCAAATAAGTATTCCCTCAAGATCACCATCAACAAAAAGTGGCCAGATAACCAAAGTGACCTAGAGGAAGACGAGTACAAATCACTAACATTTGATTATTGCAAGGACACAAACACAATGGTACCACTTGTGAAAGTAGGCCTTTAAATGCCACCTAGAATGCAGGGATCTTGGAATGACAATGACACCAAAAATGCCAAAAGTTGTGATAGAATCATGCAAGGGAATGGACAATGAACCAAGTCCAAACGTCAAAGGTTTTCCATAATAGTACCATAGACGAAGCCATTGACATCAATGACATTTCAAAACCATGAGAAAATATTTTAAAACTATAGGATTGTCATTTGCAAGACCTTGAAATGAACCAACATTATTGAAATGAAAGAGACGAGTTGGTGCAATATGTGTATTTGTCTATGTGTGTTTGGTTCTTTGATCATGGCCACTTGACAAGCAATGCATTTAAAATTTTCTTTTAGGAATTAACAAATGAAAGTTATGTTTGCTTGAACAACTACAACCAAAAAAAACCATAGGGAAGTAATTTGCAAGACCATTAAATGAACGAACAAATCCAACTAGAAATTTAATTTTTTTTGTCCACTATAATCTTGCAAATTTGTATTTAAATTAAGTTAGGATGGAAATTATATTCAATGTATGAAACATATTTTAGATAAAACAATTGACACCAGATTCCATAGAGATATGTTGAATATCAACGCGATGTCGGATATAGAAGGAGAGATGAAATATGTATGGCCATTTATAAATAATACAATTGGGAAATGGCTTCAAATATAATGAAAATTACATTCATAATTGGAAACCACACCCCACACAAGATTGATTTCAACTGCAATAAATATATAAAATAAAATTCCATCTCCTAATGTGGTTATTCACTATTTAAATTTGAAATTCATTATCAAGTAGCCACAAACTTTATTGGAAATTGTTATGTATTGGTATATATTTTTTAGGTATTGTTTAAGTATTGTTAGGTATAATTCCCCACTACAAGGCACAATAATCGTTAGAAATATTGACAATATGAATAATTGTATACATTTGTGTGTTAGATTATTAAATTGATAAAATTGAAAGGATTGATTTTATACCAATAGAAACATTTTGATATAAGTGACATCAACATAAGTTATTTTTTAAAATCTCCAATTCTATAATTTGAAATATGTTTCCAAAAAAATGTACATTGGAACCTTGGATAGAGATATTCTTAAACATTGAAAAAATGAAGAAAACATATAATCTCTATTTGGCATCCATATAGTGTGTACAACCCAATATGGAATTCCAACTGTAAATAACCCAATTTTCTTGCAAAATTTCACAGATGAAAAGGACGGTTTGATTTAACATTCCCAAGAATCATATAAAGTTTAAGATCATTTTGAAAGCAATGATAGATTAAATTATCTTCCAAAGAAGTAAAAAGTTTAAAATTCTCTTAGAGAATAAATTGTTTTTATGAGGACAATTTATGAAACTTTGGATTTTCCTTTATGTGTGTTTCAATCATTATAGGGTAGAGGTCATTCTTACAACCCAAATTATTTAATGTGGAAACCTATGAAAAAACAAAGAACACCTAGAGAACATGGAATTGCTGGGTAGAATATACAACTAACCCCATAACTAGGATTGAAATTAGAGAGGGCATTCCAATAGATAAAATTATATTATTAGTCTTGTTTGAAAAAGTTTTTTCCAACATTGTGGTATGTACAAGCTTTGACACAAATAATACAAGTGTTCCAAGAAGATGATTTAAAAGGAGCTTTGAGTGAAAATTGACATAAAAGGAAATTTAGGGCAAAACATAAAAACATCATTAAAGTTCCACCAAACCTTAAGACCACCCAACAAGTTCATAAACCTAGTGATCCACCCTTGAGCTCAAAAACAAATCTTAAACATCTTCTAATGCTTCATCATTGATGAAAGCTCCAACTCTTAGATGGTAACCTTGGGAAATTATCCGTGAAGGAGGTGAAGCCAAGGACTCTAGAGCCTCGACATATGATGGTAATGGAAAAGAAATGGTAGGATCTTAAAGCATCTCATCCTCCCCAAATGAAAGCAAGTTTTTTGGTGGAGAAGACATTTTGTAAATAAAAAGAAAGGAAAATATGAGGCACACAATAGAAAGAACTAAAGGAATGCATAATATTGATGCAAGTGGACAACTTACTCATAGTCAAACAACCTCTTAGAACATTTTTTAACAAAAAAGTCAATATCAAAATTGAACATGTTCAATGTTAGGCTCGAGCATGGCCATTTCAACAAGAAGCTTTAGCACCTCCATAAAAACCTCCATATCTAACTCCAAAGTCAAGATGTGGCACTCGAGGTTTTGACATGCCTTGATAGTGTTGCCCGCAAGGTGAAAGATGGTTAGACAAATTTTTTAATGCAAAGATTGTGAATGAATTTTTTGAGGAAAAACACATACATGTGGATGCAAATAAATTCGCAACAGAACATCATGTCTTGGAAAAAACATCAATTAAGGCTTAAATAGTAACATGATGCATTTCCTTTGTGGCCTTAAAGGGTTTGTTAGCCTTGGATATAGACATAAAGGCCCTATCCATCCAATTATATAATATGTCTTCATTTTAAACATCAATAAAGTTGTTCACAAATTCATTGGATGGTGAGGATAAGACAAATCTCCTAATGCTTAAAGAATTCACATTGGGGGCTTTAATAAGAAGAATTGCACGACTGAAGAAAGTATTGGAAACAACTTGAAAACAAACAAGAAATGAAAGATTCAAGGTTCATGAAATGGAACCATTGTATTAACTAATAAGAAGAATACAAAGGTTGTATGCTTCAAATGCTACAATCACAAAACTATGACTTGTAATAAGTAACAAAGCTTGAAGGTTCTATGTGCATTCAAAAACCATGAAAGGAGAGAATGAAAAACTACTCAAAACCATTCCATTATATACTATCTCCTAACCTTAAAGTAGTCGCCACTTAACCCTAACTTAGCCACCACCAAACCTTAACCCTAGTTGCCACTTAATCCTAACCTAGCCACCACCAAACCCTAACCTAGCCGCCACCAACCCCTAACCTAGCCGCCACCAAACCCTAACCCTAGTTGCCGCCTAACCCTAGCCGCCGCCAAGCCCTAAGTGGTTTCCACTTCTAAATCCCAACCTAACTACTACAAGGATGTGAATATTATTCATCCTTTTGATGAATGTTTAACACATTCATCAATATTGAGAATTAAAAACAAATAATATTTTTAACACTCCCACTCTATGAAGTTTCTAATCCGAACATGGTTATCAATTTGTTATATCGTTCTTTTGGTAATGCTTTAATAATCACATCTATCACCATGTCCTCTGTTGAACAATATTCGAAAGTAATTTCATCATTTTCAACACGTTCTTGAACAAAATGATGTTGCACATCAATGTGCTTTGTTCGAGCATGTTGCATGGGATTCTTTGTCAATGATATTGCATCTTGGTTGTCACATTGAATCACCATCGCCTTCTTCTCTTTCATGTACCCTAATTCCTTCATGAACTTTGTCATCCATATGGCTTCCTTGGTAGCTTGCGTATTTGCCATGTATTTGGCTTTAGTCGTTGACAAAGTGATTGTGGGTTGTTGTTTGCTACTCCAAGAAATGGCTCCACCTCCCATCATGAATACAAACCTTGTGGTGGATCTCCTATCCTCAAGGTCACTGACCCAATCTGCATCACAATATCCAACCAAATATTGGGGTGGCTTGGGGTGGTAATCTTCCAAAGCGTAATTTGAATTGCAAAATGCCTTGCAAGTATCGAAAAATATGCTTGACCATAATCTAATGTTCTAGGCTTGGATTGGCCATGTGTTGACTCACCACGCTTATTATTGGATATGCCAAATCCGGCCGAATACACACCATGGCATACATCAAGGATCCCACAACTTGTTGATAAAGAGCCTTCACCATTTCAACATCCTTGTTCTTGTTCCTCTTCAACTTTGTTTTAGGATCAAGTGGCATTCCGATGGCTTTGCAATCCTCCATGCGAAAGCATTTGAGAATCTCCTTGAGATACCCAATTTGGTTGATGTAAAAAAAATGTTGTGCACGATCCCTTTCCACTTCCATGCCAAGGAAGAAATGCAAGTCGCCAAGATCTTTCATTTCGAACTTTCGAGAAAGTTCTTCTTTCACTTGCAAAAAGCTTATCCTTATTATTGCACACTAAGATGAGATCATCGACGTAGATGACAATGAAAAATTTGACATCTTCAACTTGTGCAACGTACACGCTAAAGTCCGCATCACTCCTCACAAACTTGATGCTTTTAAAAAAAACATCTAATTTTTGGTTCCAAGCCCTTGGAAATTGTTTCAACGCGTACAATGATTTATGAAGTTTACACACAAGATGATCACCTTCTTGTATGAATCGTTTAGGTTGTTCCATGTAGATTTCCTCTTCAAGGTCTCCATTAAAAAATGCGGTTTTGACATCCATTTGATGAATCTTCATGTCTTCAATGGCCACTAGCGCAAGGATACAACAAATTGACACGATCTTTGCAACAAATGCAAAAGTTTCATTGTAATCAACTCTAAATGTTTGGGTGAAACCTCTTGCCATAAGTCTGGCCTTATAACGTTCAATTTCACCATCAACCCCATGTTTGATTTTGAACACCCATGTGCAAGAAATGGGTTTCCTATTGTTAGAAATACTATTTGTTTCTAATTCCCAATGTTGATGAATGTGTTAAACATTCATCAAAAGGATGAATAGTATTCACATCCTTGTAGTAGTTAGGTTAGGGTTTAGAAGTGGAAACTACTTAAGGCTTGGCGGCAACTAGGGTTAGGGTTTGGTGGCGGCTAGGTTAGGGTGAAGTGGCGACTACTTTAGGGTTAGGAGATAGTATATAAGGGAGTGGTTTTGAGTTGTCTTTCATTCTCTCCTTTCATGGTTTTGAGTGCACGTAGAACCTTCAAGCCTTGTTAGTAATTGCAAGCATAGTTTTATGATTGTAGCATTTGAAGCATACAACCTTTGTGATTTCTTGTTAGTTAATACAATCATTCCATTTCATGAACTTTGAATGTTTCATTTCTTGCTTCTTTTCAAGTTGTTTCCAATAGGTTATGGGCCCACACTAAACAAAAGAAAGGACATTGTGTTAGAACAAGAAATAGTCAAGGGTTTCGCTTGTATAACATAGAAAGGGAGAATCTTTTTGAGGGAAGGCTTTTAGTTTGCAAGGTTGCAAAGAAAGTAGGAGTCCATTTCTAAGTGAGTGGGAGGTGTGGAAAAGATTTCTTCAAAGTGTTGTAAGTTTTTCAAGCGTGAAAAACTTGTTTTTCAAGTTTTTTGAAAGTATCAAGTTTCAATGTGAAAGTGTGTGGAAGAAAGTTGTTCGATTCATTGAAAGTTTGAGGTGCGTGGAAGAAAGGTCTTTGAGTTGTTGAAAGTGTGAAATTTGAAGTGTGTCAAAGAGAGTTTTTTGCATTATGGCAAGTTTCAAGTGAAATTTCAAGCTTGTGTAATAAAAGATTTGCAAGTGCTATAAGTTTTTTCTTTTCAAGTTTACGTGAGGGGTCAAAAATTTCTTCCAAAGCTTTCAATCTTTTGAGAGAATGTTTGTTGTAACATTTGTGTTCAAAATGTCTTCTTTTCAAATGGAATCCTTGAAAGTCATGGAAAAGTTTGATGGTGCCAACATTCACCTTTGGAAGTTTAAAATGCGCATGATGTTTTCTAAACATGGGCTTTGGAAATTTGTTGATGGGAGTGCCACCTTGCCAAGTGAAGAAATTGCAAGGGCCGATTACAAAGAGAAAGAGACAAAGGCTTTTGCATTGCTTTGTGAACATCTCACGGATGCCCAACTAGCACACATTCAATATTATGATAATGTGAGAAATGTGTGGGAGGTTTTTTGTGATGTGCATGAAGCTAAGACAATTGGTAACAAATTGTTCCTTTAAAGGAGATTCTTCACCATCAAAATACAAGAAGGAGATGACATGTTTATGCACATTAACACGGTGAAAGCCCTTGCGGACCAACTACATTTCATCGAGGTGAACATTACGAATGAAGATGTTTTCATGGTACTCCTCATGAGCCTTCCTCCATCCTTTGATAACTTAATCATAAGCTTGGAGTCAATGTCCATAAAAGATGTAGACCTTCAATTCATTGTAACAAGGTTGCTTCACAAAGTGTCCAAAAGAAAAGAATGTGAGAGTTCCTAGACTTACGCATTAGTGAATGAAACTCACAAGTCAAACGAAAAGCTTTGTTTCTATTGTAAGAAACCTGGACATTTTGGGAAAAATTGTTTGAAGAAGAAAAATGATGAAAAAAAAAAAGTTAATCAAGCTTGTGAAGATCACGAGCAAATGTTTATTTCAGCATTGAGTGCCAATGATCATACCACGTATGATTAGATTGTTGATTTTGGTGCAACACAACACATGACATTCGAACAAGAATGGTTTACCACGTACGAATGCATTTCCCCAAGGAAGGTGTTCATGGGCGATGACAACCATTGGCAAGGGGAACATCAAAGCCACAATGCAAGTGGGAGGCAAATTGACACACACAACCATGACCCAAGTTCTTTATGTTCCAAAAATGAAGAATAGTTTCATTTTGGTGAGTAAACTCATTTCCGAAGGTTTCGAAGTGGAGTTTGACAACGATGGTTGTAAGGTCAACGATGCTTAAGGAGTTGTTGTGGCGGAAGCACAAAGGGACAAGAACATGTACCTTCTTAATGTGAATGTGCATAAGGACACGACATACATTACAAATTCTTTGGAAGAAGGTGCGATGCTTTGGCATGAAAGACTTGGCCATCTCAACATGGCAAGCCTTAAGGAGTTGGATGCCATGGTGGATGGCATGAATTTGAAAGAAGTGCCATTGCATCACATTTGTGAAGGATGCATCAAAGGTAAACATCAAAGAACATCATTTCCCAAGGATGGAACAACGAGGGCTTCACAACTTTTGGAGATTGTCCACATCGATGTGTGTGGGCCAATGAGGACTACATTGCATGGTGGAGCGCAATACTTTCTCATTTTCATTGACCATTTCTCAAGGAAAACTCATGTCTATCTTTTGAAGGCCAAAAGAGAAGTGTTTGAAAAATTTAAACAATACAAGGCGTTGGTGGAGAACAAAATTGGTCACAAAATCAAAGTGTTACGTTTTGACAACAAAGGATAATTTGTGTCTAAGAAGTTTGACGCATTTCTTGCGAAATGTGGAATTCAACAACAAACAAGTGCACCCTATTCCCCACAGCAAAATGGTGTTGCAGAACATGCCAATAGAACCATTAGGGAATGTGCAAGAAGCATGATTCTTGCACAAGGGTTGGAACTTGAATTTTGGGGCAAAGTGGTGAACACAGCAATGTGCATCAAAAATCGATGTCCAACCAAGGCTCTTGATTCCAAGACCCCTCAAGAAGCATGGAGTGGTAGGAAACTTGATGTGTTTCATTTGAGAATTTTTGGTTGTAAAGCCTTTGCACATGTCCTTGATGAAAAAAGGACCAAATTAAAGTCCATGTCCATGCCTTGTGTGTTTTTAGGATATTATGAAGGCACCAAAACGTATTGCTTGATGTGTGTAGAAACGAAGAGAATCATCAAAAGTAGAGATGTCATGTTCATTGAAGGGTCAAAGGAAATAGGTGGTGTATTCCATCCCGAAAAAGAAGAAAATGTAGTTGTGCATGAAGTTGATGGAGAAAAACCATTGACTTTTAATCAAAATACACCTTTGAATGAAACAAAAATGGAAGGTGTGCAAAGTGAATCCATACTAAGTTCTTCATCCGAAGAAGAATTTGTTGTTTCAAATGATAACCCATTTAATGAACCTTCACAAGATGTGTCGAGGGAAGACCTCAAAGGCAATGAAGGGAATGGCCTCGGGATTGGTGGATTGTTACCAAGGAGGTGGAGTGCGCCACCGTTGCATTTTTGGAAGAGCCCCAAAATATTGAAGAAGCATTGACATGTGAAAATTCTAAGGAGTGGGAGTGTGCAATGCAAGAAGAATATGATTCCTTCATGACAAACAACACATGGACTTTGGTAGCACTTCCTACTAGTAGGAAACTTGTTTCTTGCAAATGGGTGTTCAAAATCAAACAAGGCACAAATGGGGAGGTGGAACGCTACAAGGCCAGATTAGTGGCAAGAGGTTTTACCCAAACCTACGGAGTGGATTACAATGAAACTTTTGCGTCGGTCGCAAAGTTTACATCTATTCGTTGTATTCTGGCATTGGCGGCTTTGGAAGACATGGAGATCCATCAAATGGATGTGAAAACTGCATTTCTCAATGGCGAACTTGAAGAGGAGATTTACATTAACAACCTCAAGGGTCCTGCACCAAGGAGGTGAATATCTTGTGTGTAAGCTTCACAAGTCCTTGTATGGTTTAAAATAATCTCCAAGGGCATGGATTCAAAAGTTAGATGCGTTTCTCAAAAGCATCGAATTTATGAAGAGTGAGGCTAATCCTAATGTGTATGTTGCACAAGTGGGAGATGTGAAGTTTTTCATTGTGGTCTATGTGGATGACCTCATTTTGGTGTGCAACGATCACAACAAACTTTTGCAAATCAAAGAGGAACTAAGTCAAAAGTTTGAAATGAAGGACTTAGGGGAGTTGCATTTCTTTTTGAGGATGGAGGTGGAAAGGAATCATGATGAATGACGCCTACACATCAACCAAATCAAATACCTCAAGGAAATATTGAAGCGTTTTCGAATGGAGGAATGTAAACCCATTGAGTGAAGTTACAAAGGAATGCGAACGGAAATGATGAATCAAAGGGATTTCCATATTAACAAGCGGTTGGGTCCTTGATGTATGCCATGTTGTGCACATGACCGGACTTGGCATACCCAATAAGTTTGTTGAGTCAACACATGGCGAACCCTAACATGGAGCATTGGATGGCCGTGAAATGAATCTTTCAATATTTTGCAAAGTACGTTGCAAATGAAACTACAATTCAGTGCAACACCATCCAAGGAAGTGTTTGGATATTTTGATGCGGATTAGGGTGGTGATCTTGAAGATAGGAGGTCCACCACATGGTTTGTTTT
>Ga0209611_10011763_pt1 | contig 12497 bp, 8 predicted proteins | sample S1TSphgellanicum_3_FD_187693 | JGI IMG/M metagenome (GOLD analysis project Ga0209611, IMG submission 187693) | Host-associated microbial communities from peat moss isolated from Minnesota, USA - S1T2_Fc - Sphagnum magellanicum MG (SPAdes) (version 2) | ecosystem: Host-associated > Plants > Peat...
AGCACGCAAGGGAGGAGAGAGGTTGCTGGCTGCCATGATTGTTCTGCGTCTCTCTGGTGTCCCTCCATTTTTGGTTACAATACATTGTTCTACTTCAAGGTATCTTAATTAACTTATTATAAGTTTTAAATCATTTTAAATTAAATTATTCAACTAACTTTAAGTTATACCTTTGGTTATATTATTTTAAATTAATGTATGTTTTTTCAAGTTATACTTTAGGTTATTTGAGGTCATTTTACTTTATTTTATTATAAATTATTTTATCTTAAATATAATAATTAAAAAAATCTAAAATAAAATTTAACGGCCTAAGGTAAACTAGCCTAAAATAATTAATAATAACCTATGAAAATTAATTTAAAATAGTTTAAAATAAAATAACTACCAATAACTTATGATAATATAACCTAGAATTTTCAACAATAACTTATAATAAAATAATCAATAATAGTTGTAATATAACAGTCAAATATTCTCTTACACTAATATATATTGAAGGCAAAACAACATTAAGGTTATGACATTTTTGAATGGCTTAAATGATGGTTGAAATCAAAACCATACACATTCAAACAAGAAATACATTTTGGATCATAAGATGTGTTGGGTTGTAGCGAGATAGAGGAGGATTGCTTATTATGATAGTCATGCTAAGTAAACACATTGTTTAGGTGAACATGAATGAAACACTTATATGAACCTACTCCATAACCTTATGTTCAGAGTTTTTCAAGCTTCTGATTACCCTTCCTTTCATCTCTCTCCATGCATAACCTCTCCCTCTTTCTCCCTGTTTTTTCCTTATTTTTTTGCATACATCGTCTGGACAGAGAATGGTTATGGATTTTCGTCCATGTAGAGGAGGGTTATATGTTTTTTTCGCATGTCTGCAAGAACATTATGAAACATTTCATCCACCCACCAGATTTTTGTGGTGAAATTTTCACAAAAGACAGTGAAAAACTTGGAGAATTCACAAGTTTCCTCAGTGTAAATTGTGTGTTTTCAGCTTACCACTTCTTTGAAAGCAAAAAATATTGAGGGACAAAAAAAAAACCAACAAAACTACTTGGGTTGCCTCTCAAAATGCATGTTTAAGTTTAGATAAATATAGTTTTAGGCAGCCTTTTCATTAGTTGAAGCTTTACAACTTCTGTTCATAAGATACTAAATGTTATCCACCGATTGGATCAATGTTCATTCAAAATTGAATGATCATCCAAACAGTCTGAAATTTAACATACTAAAGGAACTTTTTTTTAACGAGGGGCATAATCATCTTGAAGGCTCACAAGGCACAAAACCCAAAACCTAAAATCAAGCCAAAAGCCTTAAATTGAAGGGTTGAAGGTTAACACATAAATCTAGAAGGAAGATGGCTTCTCAAGTGTAAAGAATCTTGGAGAAATTTCTTTGCTCTATCTCTCATCCCATGCCTATGAACAATGACATTTGACTTGCATGCCCAACTAACATTGACTTATTTGGACAATTGAGATGTGGGTAAAAGTAGTGGACACCTTCACCTCTAGACAAAAAGAAAATTCCCTAAATCTTAGAAAACTTCCAGCCACTTAAGGCATATTCATCCACTGTCAGTCCACCTCTTGCCAAGGCTATTGCAAATCCACAAGAAGATTTAGCCAAATTTGCCTACAAGCTAAATTTATGAAAATAAATTTTCTCAAAGACTCTTCTATATTTTTGGCTACCTACTTGAACCATGTATAGAAATCTGGCAATGTTTCTTAAATTTTTTGGTCAAGCTCTGGCTATTTAAAATCTAAAACAACTTGAATTTAGCACTTTTAATATATAATAACATTTTTTGGCCATAGATAGTTGGCAATAAAAATACTACTGCAAAGAGAAAATTTTTAAAATTAAAAAAAAAGAAGTCAAGATACGCTTATCACATTAAAAACTAGATAATAATCCAGGATTAAAACATTAGTTGTAATCGATAAGACATTATTTTTACATATTTATTTTAATCAATCAAACATAAGTTGGGAACTCTATATGGGTGGTGAAACACGAGAACACACATTAAAAAAATGCATGATCATCCAAAATACCTAAAGAAAGAAGCTCATTAAGTACTTGTTCTGCTCATATTACAAGACAAGTTGAAACCGCAAACATATGGTCAAAATAAGCTCGTAAGATTAAGAATCAAATTGCTTATTCGGCAACGCATGGTTGCACACACTAGGATGGAGTGGAGTAGGACTATCACCTTATTAACAAGTCACATAATGAAGATGGAGAGGAGGTCCTTGCTGAGTTTGATAGCAAGTGAGGAGCTTATTTTTCTCTCTTCTCACAAGATGTATTATGCATTATGCGTTGCATTTTTCTCTCTTCTCATGAGATGTATTGTGCATTACATGAGGCAATTTTCTCTCTTCTCATGAGATGTGTTATGCATTACGCGGTGCATTTTTCTCTCTTCTCTCGAGATGTATTATGCATTACATGGTGCATTTTTCTCTCTTCTCATGAGATGTATTAGGCATTACACGGTGCTATCAGTTATATGAATTGTGCGAGATAAGTGAGAAATTCCCTCCTTTGGGTTCTGGTCTACTCAGGCTCATTCCTTTGGTTTTGTTCTGTTCTCCTTGTGCTAGGAAGCTTGTTTACTTTTGTTCCTCCCTCCCCCCCAAGAAAAAACAAGCAAACTTGAAACCATGAAACAACATGGTTAAGTAATTTCATCATGAAATGAATTTAATAAAGAAAATGAGCTTTTAGCCTAAAAATTAGGGTGAAATGAGTCTCCCAAGTGTATGTAACCAACACATGAATTGAAGAAAAATAAATAAAAAATTATCCCAGCATCTTACACATCATGTTGCCAAGCCTCTTCCTTCTGGGCACAACCGACGATCTTAAAGTCAAAAGTACAAACCCTAATATGCTTGGACGATGTACGATGACGCGTGACCCTCATTTTTCAACTCAGCCAGTGGACAAAAAGTCTCCCCTTCGCCCCAGTTGAGAAAAAGATGCCCCAAGTTCATAACCTTCTCAGCAAAGCCTGGAAATTTTCTCAAAGGCTCATCATATACATGCTCTGGTTCTTAGGCTTCTCTGGGGAGGGTACCCAGTTTTTGGTGTTTGGGGGTAAGGAATTGGGGGAGGAGGAGTTTTATTTTTATTTATTTTTATATTATTATTTTGTTTTTGTGGTGTTTTTGGGAGACAGGTTGGGGGACCTGGGGAAGGAGGGTAATTTTTTTTTGGGTGTTTTGGAGTTGTGGGATGGGGAGTTTATAATGTCAATATTATTATGATGTAGAGAAAGTGGCAATGATCTATAAGAAGATTTAGCCAAATTTGGCTACAAGCTAAAATGTGAAAGTAAAAAACTTGTCAAACATCTTTCTTCATCTTTGGCTATTTGCTTGAACCATGTATAGAAAGCTAGTGAATTTTCTTAAATTTTGGTGAAAATATGGCTACTGAAAATCTAAAAAAACTTGATTTCAGCAGCACTTTTTATTTTTAATATAACTTTTTTGGCTAGCCAGCAGAAAAAAAAAAGGTAGGGGGTGGGGGGGGAGAGGGGGGTTGTCAAACAGCAGAAAACAAAATACAAAGGGAGGACGAGCCGTTTCTAAGAACAAAACACCCGCAGGAGCAGGCATTACGTTTTCCGAAACAACCCAAGGGTGAACAAAAAGTGCGGCTAACTAGGTGGGGTGTTCCTAGGAAGGGCTATTAAGTCCAGGCCAAATTGGGAGCAGGTGCTTAGCGGGCCGACCCCACTAGTAGGGCCGACAATCCCATCGATTGCAAATATGACGGGGAAAAGAAAAAAGAAAAACTGAACTAAAATAATCCGAAGATCGGACACTCAGCATGAATAGTCGGTAAGTATCGAACGGCCTCAGCGTTGACAGGGAAGACGGTGAGGATCCGACGACCGCAAACTGTGCACACGCTCTTATCCTTGCACGCGCTCGCTGGGAGGGGCGAACGGTTCGCCCTACAACCTTCGAACGCGGCGTTGCTGCCGACAAGTCGGGAGGAGGAGGAGGACGACGACGACGACGACGAGAATGCTGCTGCGAATTCTTCAGCTTAAAAACAGGTTATGTTGAGGTCGTAAGCAATTCATTTCTCTCATTGCTTCTTTTGATTTCTGCGGAGGAAATCGTCTCAATTGTCTCAATTTTTGGAGTTTCTAAAAGGTTTGGCCAAATAGAAACTTTCTCCTCTGAGTCGACGACGTACAGCAGCAGCAGCAGCCCGGGTTTGTAACTTGGGGGTGCTGACAGGCGAGTAGAGGAGGAGGAGAAGAAGAAGAAGAAAAAGAAGACATGTCGATAAACGGAACCCTACTCCACACACCGGGTGTTGTTGGAGTATGGAACCTTTCTCAGTACCCGTGCTTGGATTTCAGGAGCGAGGTAGTGAAGACGTTTTTCGTTTTGTGGCCAGAGATGCTGAATGGAGTCTTCAACTATTGCTGCGAAGACGGAGCTAGTAAATACAGTCTCGCGAATTTCACATACGGACTTCACCAAGGTCAATTAGATCCCCGTCCCTACTTCGATCTAGGCGTTGTAGACACGTTTCAGCCATACTGGCATTTCTGGACTTTCTGGCAAGTCCCCACGAAATCCATAAGTTTCCCGCTCCACTGCGATTACACGGATATGCATCATTTGTACGTGAGGAGATTCTGGAACAAGACCATTGTGCTAGGAGCGAAAACTGGGGCTGTACTTGTGGGGATTTTGCAACTCGCAGTTTTGGTATGGGTACTCTGTCTGTGGGTAGGGCCGTTTTTTCGTCCGCGTCATTGGATCAGTAGATCCAATAGATCGCAGCGCCTGCGGCCACGCTGGAGACGCGAGATGTTGAAGGCCTGGTTCTGCAGATTGGAATATGCAGATCTGATCACAGATTGGGCTCATCTGATTCTATTGGCGTTGATAGGGGGTTGTATGATGGAAGCTGTAGGCCATTCTAATCTTCATATGTGGCGAGCTTCCGTCATGTACAACGCCGGTGCAGTCTACAGTTACCTCACGGCAATGGCTATACTGACGTCACTCGTTCGCCAAATCGCAGTGTGCATTCTCCCTCGCGAATCAGTCGACGCTCTACCGGTTCCCAGAGACAGTGGGAGTCGAGTCACGCCCCGCGAATCAGTCGACACTCTACAGGTTCCCAGAGACAGTACAGTCGATGTCACTCACCGGGATCGATCAGGCCGAGCTTGGCAGGGTCTGAGGGAGGTCACAGACGACTGGCGCTGGCAAAAAGAGTTCGCCCAGTTGGGTGTGTTGATACTCATGGGCACATACTTGGCGTTGGTAGATACCGACGATGGCGGGGCTATGGACAATGTTGCGGGAATTGTATTGGCAGCGGTCGTAGCCGCTTGTATCTGGTCTGCTGGCGTCACATTTGTCGTATTTTTCCGCTCCGTTGCCTTCATGGTACTAGCGTGGATCTTCGTAAGACCAAACATTCTGGACGAGTACCTCTCCAGGAACCCGGACGGAGTCTACGCAAACGGATCACATGTCTGAGCGTCACACTTCTTCAAACGCGGTCAGCCTACAGACTTCGTAATCCAGTTGCAGTATTAACCCGGAATCCATTGAACCATGTAAACATAAGACTTACTTGAAGATTATAAACTATATATGTATCTAGAAAATTGAGCAAATTGGGAGTTGATTCCAACCCTTAATTTCAGTAAGCAGCTTGTACACTAATCTTGTGTTTTAAACCTTTACTCTAGACTAGATTCTAGATGGTTGTAACTTACTTCATTATATTTGGTCTTGTGTTTTTAGGGGGTTCTAATTCAAAGAGGAATTAGCAATATTAAGCATTAATCAAACCCCCTATCATGATGTAATATATATATATTGTACTTGTTGAAACTTGGGATCATTTTAAAACTTGAGCTGATTACTTTTTCTGTCTATTTTACCATGCTTTCACTAACTGCAGTTTTTCTTTTTCTTTTTCTTTTTTGGTCTTTTTTCCCTCAGGGGGACAGTGAGATTTATCCCTGGCTTTCTAAGAAAAGCCAGATTTCAGGGATAAATCTATGAATTTTTAAAATCACCAGATTTCTACAACAAGTTCCAGTAGGTAGCCCAAACATTGGATGATTCTTGAATTTTTCTACTTTCATATCTAATCTATATTAGCCAAATTTGGTTATATATTATCTTCTTGTGGATGATCAGCAGTTTGGCTGCATCACCAATATGAAAAAATGAACCCTGGAGTTCACCCTTGAATTAGAAAGATTGTTGAAATTGCAATTAGGAACATGGCACAGTTATGTATCATATGTCTGATCATATTATTGTTTCAGACATTGAAATTTTCATGTGTGCATTTTAATGAATTTGGTTCAAACATAACTTATGTGTACAAAGAACTCGTGCAGAGCAACTAGTAGCAAATTAGTTCCAATTTCTGAAGTACTTCTTTTGGTTTAGTATTTTATTTGATTTTTAAATCCTTTTCAGTTTTAGTTAGTTTGGAGTTGGATTTTGCAGTCTGCAGTTTTTGGTGTGGATTTGGACAACAAGGTTTTGGTTTAGGACTTAAACTCCATGTAAGTATAAAACTGTGTAAATATATTTTATGCAGTGTAAAGCAGTGTAAGTATAAAACAATTATATTTATGTGATTTTATGTGTTTATGTAAATAGTGTAAAAACATGTCATTTCTTTTGGGGGTGGGGGGCAGAAGGGGGATGAGTTTAGAATTTTTTTATGATAGGCCAATCAAAGTGGCCCATTGCAAACCAAAAAAAAACCTTGGAAACATTTGTGTTTTCAGCTACATGACAACCAATTAAACTAATTAATATAAATCATAATAAGTACCCAAACTCTTGTAAAAGTCCTAAGCCAAAACTGATGATGAACAAAGTTAGGAATAGAAATTCTACTCAAGCAATGACATGAAGCAAAAAGTACCCAATATGCATTCAAAATATTCCCTAAAATGGCACCACAATTTGTTCTATATCCTTGCCCAAAAGTTTGCTCTTGTATTGTATATAAGGGAAATACTACCATCGCTCCCTTTCTTTCTCATCATGGGAAGTTGTTATCTCTGTCTCTTTGAAAATTTGTGTGATCAATTGCAAATGAGCTGGGCAAAACTTTGGATGAAGAATAGATCATACAATGGAGCTTATATTGATTAGGTATTATGGTAACCTAAATAACATGGTTTTTTGTGGACTATCACAAAGAAGAGACAGGTAAAATTGGAGCAGATAGCCATGAAGGTATGGTCCTGAGTTTTCTCAGTCAGGGCCAGGTAAAGCAATCTTAGGAACACCATTGTGATAATCCCCTGTTAATATGACAACAGTAGTTGATCTCATTGCAGTTCTTAAACCCAATATCAGTACACAAGACTATGTCATGCTATGCATGCATATTATGAGATCCAGGACTGACCTTCAAATGTTATATTTAAAACCACAACTTAGATGGATGTAGAGAGAAATGGGAACCAAGAACTCAACTCATCACACGCTTCCAAGTGATGAGGAATGCAGGAAATCTGACATGAAAGAAAGTGCAAAATATTGGTGACGATATTGAAGTTATCCATAATGTCACCCTGTGTTTGGTCCTTAGTTTGACCCTATAATCCCTGTTTCATCCCCAATTTGATTGCAGACAACTGTGAACAAAACTGGGTATGGTTGATGAAACCATGTATTTTGTTCACAACATTTGCAGGGTTTTACACCGACAAGACTTGATTTAAGTAATGAAGAACATGGGTAGGAGTGAAGTTGCAGGTAAGGCAAATAAAGAACTGGGTGAAACTCCTGTGTGGAACAATTTGGGTAAGAAAATCCATTTGATTCACTCTTCTTCTTTTTTCCTGCGCATTGTTTTCATCTTGACTTTTGATTTCATCCCCTGATTTGTCAAAACTGGGGCCCAGTACCCCAAGTTTGGGCTACTTTACTACCAATAATTCTATTTAATATCTGACACTTACAGAAGCAAAATCAGCTGATCAAAATACCTGCATAAAAATACATCCTATGTAATGGTTTTTGCAGTCATGTATTTTTTTTGTTTCTATTTCGTTGCTGCTCTTGTTTTGAATTCTGACCAGTTTGGGCAGTGACCAGAAATGGCACCAAACTGAGGTTCTGAGAGCAGTTCTTAAAGACATATAACCCCTGCTGTATAAAATCAGAGAACCAGTTCTGCTATATAGCTATGGTTCTCAAAAATCTAAGAATTGATTCTGATATACAATTGCATTTCAACAAAAAGTTTAAAAATCACTTCAAATATATAACCATGGTTCTCAAAACATCCAAGTTCTGGTCAAAATAACCTTTCATAATTGTTGACTGGTTAGTCCATGGAAACCATTGGCACATTCAGGGTTTCTGAAAAAACTATAAACGGAGTTTCTTTGAGTTTGAAATTTTCAAAAGACCATCAAACCAAACATTATGGAAAAATTGAATATGGTGACGACTCCAAATTTTCAAACTTCAAAAGTTTATTATTATTAGCAAACAAGTTATTTATCAAAAAAGAATTTGACATAAAAGTTCATAATCAAGTTGTTAGTCTAGATTCAAGTCATAATTAATATATCCAAGGACATATTAATCACCATATACATTTGGACAAAAGGTACTAAAAAAAAACACATTTCCATCACAAAAGTGAACCATCATACCTTGCATTTGTTCTAAAAGTGTTAGTATCATTGGTCAATTAAGTCATAATTAAATTAATTTTAGAATGGATTAATGTAGCTAAATGTGTTTTAGTTCAAAAATAGCTAAAGTGTGAATTGGGTTTAAGATATTTTGTGGATTGGGTATAAAACCAAAGAATTATGCTGATATAATGTTTATTTGTTTGCAATTTTTCTTATGTTTTATGCAAGTTTTGTTTGTGCATTTTGTTGTGTGGATTTTAATATGTGTTTTGGGCTTGGATTCTTATTTGTTATAAATGAGCAAATCTTTTGGTTTGAAAGTGATGTGCTATTCAAAGTGATTTTATGTTATTTGGTTTGTGTGTGAGAATAATGATAGTTGTAAGTGTCAATATCGTAGCACATGGCAATTTATCATAAGACCTTTTAGGTTTTTTTAACAAAGATTCTTGTTGACTCAAGCTACATGGCTTAAGAACAAGTAGCAACTTGAAATGGAGACAATTGAATGAAATTTTTTGCAATACCATTGCCTTAATCAAAAAAGAAAAATTGGAATTGAGAATCTTCAAGAACTTTCAATGAGGCCATAAAAAAAAATCAAATCAAAAAGGAAAAATAAATAAATTTGACCCTTTCAAATTGAAGATAGCCAAATGCAAAGGAAATCAATTACTTTCAATTTGAAGTTGCTTTTAAATTAAAGAAAAACAAACACTTGCAATGCAAAATCAAAGAAACACAAACATTTAGAATGGAAGAAAAACACACATCTATTGTTATGGGTTTTGCCATTGGGTTTCAACATTTTTATATGTGTCAATGTTACATTTTTTGAATCTTTTAGAGTTGCCATGAAATTGCAACAAACTCCCACCCCTTCTTCTAAATCCATTTTATGAATTTGTAGTGACAATATTACACCATCATATTGCAACAATCTTCATATCCAATTGTTGAAAGAACAAAATCAAGAAAGTGGTAATGAATGTTCAACAACAATTTACTATCACCATCTTCTTGAGCTTTCAAGTTGCAACTTGCAAAAAATGAACACATTTAAACATTGAGCAAGCATACTTAGCATGTTACAAGTTTAGGAAAAACAAAATCAATTAAGTGAACTTGGGTTTTGGATGGTTGTAATTAGGTGACCTAGGAAATTGTAGGGTCACAATTAGGCTACCTACAAAATCATATGATCACAATTTGGCACAAAAAATCTTATGGTGTTTCCATAAAGGTGAAACCCTAAATCCCTAAAGGCATTGTTGGTAATGGAATCTGAAGACACACATCACATGTCAACAATGTGTACCCTAATGTCATTTGTTTTCTTAGCACATTCATATTAAAATACAAGGGCTTTTTGGGCAATAGCTTAATGGCAAATGATGAGGGGTACAACAAGAGTATTATGTAAGCAAAAAAGAAGAAAAAACTTGTAAATAAAAATCAAGGATGTGAACCGATGCATAAAAAATACAAGGCAAATGAAAATACAAGTAGACACAACTTTATAAAAAAAAAAAACAAACAAACAATCAACAAAAATTAAGTAAAGACCCTATGCAAAGAAAACCCATGGCTATGAAATGAGAATTAACAATAAGAAAGAAAATGTAAAATGAAAAAGTTGTCTTTTACCGCAATCAACCGGGGACAAAGGTGCATTAGCTATGATGTGTGGAAGAGATGAGGAACCTCGACCAAGTGCAGTAGCTTGCTAAAGATTTACTATGACTTGTGCACATTGTAGGGCTATGGACATGCATTGTTAATAATAAGAAACAAACATCGAGGGGATTAAAGAAAACTACCAATGACGCACCATAATGGTCTATGCACAAACAATCAAATATGAATCAAAATGAATGGACACCCATACGTCTCAATATCAAAAGGAATGAAGTCATTGCTTGGTGCTCATTCAACATATGATTGTGCCTTTTCTTGAGTAGCCATCATCACTACATGTGTTATCATCATCGATGTCCATTGCACCATATTTGTGCAAGTTGAGTTAATAATGACGACGTCCATTAAGGTCCGAAAGTTGTTTCTGGTGATAAGGATATCCACTTGACATTGGGTGTGACGAACGAAAAGGTAGGAGACCTCCCTCTAAACATGTGCTCCACTTTCCAAGGTAATAGTATTTCAGAATGTATCATGGGTTGTTGTATGTTCACCCCACAAGGGCACCAAAACAAATGGGTACCTAAATCTTCAATGGCCTGACGACATTGACACTGTGACAAATGGGCAACCATAGGATGTGGTAAATCAAGACAGGTACATAGTGATGTAAGGAAATGGATTGAAAATAGATGAAATGCAAGTGTCACAACCCTAACCTTGGGCTCACGACCAAGGCAAGGGCTTGAAAGGTGGCGAGCCAAGAGGGAAGCTCGGGGTCACATCTTTTGCTCCCAGGAATGCAAAAGAGTGTGAGGGAATGAACCCTCACACTCCTAAATTAACTTCCATTTTGGGAGTTAGAGTCCCAATGGATTCCCGAATCTTCAGAAGGCAAATGTAGGGGTCAAAACCCATTGGTTTGAAAAGTTTTTTATGTCATTGGAAAGTTATTGAAACTTAAATGTCTAAAATGGGCTTGCATGACCCATTTAGACATCTGAAACACATGTTATGGCCAAAAGAAAGTTCGGGAGTCAAATTGGTAGTTTGACTCTCGACCATAAAAGTTGAAAATCGACCTGATTTCCTTGCGTGCAAGTGGTGTGCAACATATTGTTGGAAAGCTCTCGACAAGGGTTATAGCTTTGCTTGAAACCTCATCTCAATCGGAAGTTTGCACACAAAATTATGGGGCCCTAAAGTTGCGAAAGTCCCAGCTTTGGGAATTTTGGGACAAAATGCCATTTAGATGTGGGCTTTGTGGAAAGGCACAAAGTATATTATAAGGGGGAAGGTGGTGGCTTCCCCCAAGTCCGGGCCGTGGTGAGTTTTGTGAGTCCGAATTTGCCTGTGGTTCGTCTTAACACCAAAAATGTTCCAACTATGCACTAACCAACTTGTTGTTTGGTTTTGGGTAGGTTCGGATGAATGATTAAGTGCTTTTCATTCTTCCTAATCCCATCTCGAAGCTCCAACATGCCCCTCTACCCCCAAAGTGTTGCGAACCAGGGGACATGCCCCAACTTCCTACTCTTCCGTTATTTTCATCTTAGATTCACATTTGAGTTTATTGAGGAGGTTGGGGGTGCGTCATTGGGGGTTGTTATATGTTCACCCCACAAGGGCACCAAAGAAAATGGGTACCTAAATCTTCAATGGCATGACCACATTGACATCGTGACAAATGGGCAACCATAGGATGTGGCAGGACAAGACATGTACGTAGTGATGTAAGGAAATGGGTTGAAAATAGATGAAATGCAAGTGTGGTAGGATGAATTAATAACCAAGCGCCTACCCCTAGACTCGCACATGAACGAAAACATGTTCACACAATATTTAAAGGAACATCTATTAGAAACAATGCAAATTCCTGCTCATGTAGGCGATCTACCAAAAAAACCTATAATTGGGGATAAAATTGAACCACTAGGCTTTCAAAGGGTGGGACATGAAAGCGGACAACTTGGGGTAACATGGCTCATGTATTTTGTAATGTCATCTAAAACAAGAAAATACCAATCTCAACATGTGTTACTGCATCCAAAAGAATAGGGTGATCATCCTATTGAAAATGAATGATAAGTGCAAAAGTGATTAGTGCCCAACATCCCAAAAATGTGAGGACAGTAATCCGAAAAAAAAAAAAAAA
>Ga0209611_10011764_pt1 | contig 12496 bp, 9 predicted proteins | sample S1TSphgellanicum_3_FD_187693 | JGI IMG/M metagenome (GOLD analysis project Ga0209611, IMG submission 187693) | Host-associated microbial communities from peat moss isolated from Minnesota, USA - S1T2_Fc - Sphagnum magellanicum MG (SPAdes) (version 2) | ecosystem: Host-associated > Plants > Peat...
GATTGAAACAAACGACCAAATTATTTCTTACAACCAACAACATCGGGAAACAAGTGAAAGAAGACCATTTCTGTGCAACAATAGCTGAATGCACTGTAACAGAGGACGAGGACCAATGCTGTCTACTAAATAACAAATGTTGTACATAGAGCCCTCGTAAACCTCTGAAAGACATTTGTAGCTCATCATTCCTCGAATCCAGAAGCTGTTTTGTTGCTGATTTTTAAAAAAAGTTCACCTCTCGAGATCTTCGCCATTGGCGCGGTCAAACTTCATTCACTTTTTACAAGCCTCAAATGCAACTATGTTCCTCCAAAAATCAAAGAAAAGACTCCGGAAACTACTCATTAACAAAGCCAGAGACAGACAGGAAGTTCACTGTAAACAAACAGTTTGAAGACAAAAAAAAACCTTCAGATCCAAATCTCAACCGAAAAAGAATAGAAAAGCAACACTACACATCAATACAGATCTTTCAGAGCAAGGAAACCGCTTCAACAATACAGAGATCTATCAACATTGACCAGTAAAAAGTTCAATATTCCCGGAGCAAAATGCAATATCTAAGTGGCAAAAGAAACATTTCTTTTTCGTCGAACAAAAATGAGCGAAAGAGGAAAAAGCAATAGTATCTCCAGATCGCGAACACACACCAACCGATCCACAGCAGAAAAACAAACAAGCAAAAACAAAAACAGAAGCGAGTTTGATCAAAGCATTTCTGACACGGAGAGCAGAGAAAGAAATGAAGAGAAGTGCTACAGACGGTACCTGATCTCCGTGTGAGAGAAAAAGGAAAGACAGAGAGATGGCGAGTGCGTCGCAGCGGCAGAATCCACAAGCACAAACCACGAGAGCCACAAAACACAAACTCTGTACGAAAGCAAAGAGACACAACACGACTCTATAAAGAGAGAGAGGAGCACGTGAACCTACCTAACTCTCTACCTACTCCCTACTCATCTACCTACCTTCCTACCTAGTTACCTACTTATTTTCTTATTTACTTACTTACCTGCTTTTTCTTTACCACGAAAGTGAAACAATTTTCTAGTCTGTAACGTAGTTTCGGATGTTTCAATATCAGATTTTATATACCCTCCGGTTCGACCCAGATACCCGGATGTCGTGCCTATTAACACCCTGGTGAAGTTTAACTACCATAAGGTTATCAGGTAACTATGTAGGGGAAATTTAGTACTATTACGGCGGCTTGTGCCTCTAGCTATTACAGTTGTCACGCCATTCCTTTTTCTTTACCCCTAACATTTTTTTACATTATATTTTGTTCTGGAGTTTCAGGTCTTCGAAAGCAGTCAGTACTTAACGGGTATACGTTGACTTGTTGATATCTGGGTGAGCAGTGCTAGTGATTTTCTCTTAATTACCAACCAAACTTACCTCAATTGGCAAGTTCGAAAATTTTACACTATGAAATTTGCTGTCTTCTACCATTTGGGTTAGTAAGTAGTAGGCTAACCAAGGCTGGAAGTTTTTCCCCTGGCCAAAACCGTAGACGCAAGTTTGTATTTGACCTGGTAGGTATGTTGTCAAGTCAGAAGGTGGGTAGATAAACGTGCCCAATGGTTGTTCCTTTTTCTTGTTACTTTTCATTTTTACTCTGGGCCTGTGGCTTGTGGTTGCAGGCTGTGTGTCAGAGTGGCGTGGGCCGGGAGTGGTCACCTTAAGACCTGAGCTCAGGTGCCTGCCTACCAGCCATTTTTTATTGGCGGAATTTCGCCAAAAAGGCGAAATTGAAAAATTAAGAATTCGAAAATGTAGTGATTTTGAAGGTTTTCAATCGCCAGAAGTGAGGAGGAATCATGGGGCCAATGATCGGAAGTATACCTATTGAGTATTTTGGTTTGCTGTTTGGTCTCAAGTTATCTATGAAACAATGGTTTTCCAAGCTCAATTGGTTCATGCATAAAACTCTTGAGGCCAAGAACTAGGAACCAAGTCTTTAACCCCTCATATGTTCTCATTATTTTTCACTTGATATTGTGCTTCATCTCACCTTTATTGCTTTCCTCAAATTCGACTCTAAAAATAAGAATGCATCATGAAAATCCCCAAAGATTCACAAGCGTGCATGCCGATGGGAAGATAAATGTGCAGGGTAAAGCCCCAGGGTGAGGGCATTACTGAAATAAGGGTGCAGAAGACAAGAGCCAAGCACAAGCCCAACCTCAATAATGCTCTTGCATTGGGCTTTACACAGCATAAATATCAATGCAACCTTCAAAGAGCAGGGCATTCATTATGTTTTTTGCAAAGCCTGTCACTAGAATAGAATGCCTGCATTGAAAACAAAATGGCCACTCAGATGGAAGAGGAATAATTGCACGCTATAACATGCCCTCCAGGTGGACTACAAAAATTGCAAGAGGATTTTTTATAGACCTGAAAATGAAAAAGAAAGAAAAAACAAAGGAAAAAGAAGGAGGAGCTGAATTAGGATTAAATTTGATCACATGTTAGAGATCTCAAGCAAGAATCACGTTTTCAAGTAACATTGGCCCCGGGGTGGTGAGTTGGTTAATCCAAGTTGAGAGTTATCATTTTTCACCATTGGGATGATTACAGAGCCAAAATGTGATGTAATTAAAAACGCATTTCTGCGAGAAAGTGTTTGACGTTGACTTTTAGTGGGAAGTCGTTTGGAGTAGTTCCACCAATATGCTCACTCCATTACGTGACCTTGACCTCAAACCATTGTGTAAAGTTACTTTTAAAGTCTTCATTTCCTAAGCCCAAAGACGGAGATGATGAAGTCGCATGTCACTTGGTTAGTACACAAGAGTTGATCGCATTTTTGGGTTGGTGTGTGGTCATCTGGTACCACCTATGTTAAAAGCCACAGAGAACCAACAGCCACTGGTCCGTCAGGCATTGGAAGCCTGTTTTGACCTACTTATGGATGAAACCCCAACTCAGTTGATGTCAAATTTCACCTGGGTAAACCATGCTGTAAAGGATAGGTCCTATAAGTAGGTATGTAGGATAATAGGTGATTATTACATAAGGAGATAGATGCATGTAGATTAGATGTTTAGTACATAGGTAAGAGCTAGTGGGTTAGTAGTAAAAACAGAAACCTGGTGATATTATTGTTGTTTGGGACTTTCTCACACACACAGGCCCTACAGTTTTCTGAACTCAAAAACTGTTAACACATGCTAACCATGTTAGTGGCCACTGTGACGTGTTATAGCTGGCTCTGACATGTCAAGAATAGAAGCTATTTACATGTATAGAAATTGTATATATATATAAAAGAGAAAATATATTTTTAAAATATAAATAGGTGATGATAAAATTATGGTGAGCAGAGACCAAGAGAGATCCAAATATGAAAATCGTGTGCCACAATGTTTTCACCCAAGTTGCAATCTACCTAACTAACATGGGACCCATTTTAATATTTCTAGAGGCAACTAGCCTACCTCTCAAATACAAATAAGAAATTGCATCATGCGCTTCTCATGATTTAAAAATCTGGGTGAGCGACATAAAATAGAATCCACATACCTCCAGCAAAAATCACCCTTTGCCAGTTGTTGAGGCAAAAATAAATGTACCAACGCGTTGTTGTCATAACAGATCATCAATCATGTGCCAAAGCACTAGGTAGTGAAGTGATATAGGTATTTTGGCTTCCACCAAAAAAGATAGGTAAGTATTGGCTGACAACTGGCCTTGAACCATGTACATCCCATGATGTCCAATTTTCTTTCTAAACTGAGCCAGTTTTGAGGGTTTTTGATTACCTTATTCAAAGGGGGCATTATTGTTGTGGTCAGAGTTTTTCCTTACAGTGAAGCAGGAAGCACCAAGCCCGCAAAACCCAAAAATAAGTCCCGGATTTTTATTTATAGTTGAAAGATCAATCAGTGTGCTTTCCAACAAGAGCAGTGACAGGTGACAACTTACAAGCATAATCTATTATGGAATTCAGAGTTGGCAGGTGATTGTCTCCCATTGCATTTGCACTAGCAGGTATTTCAGGTTGAACGTAGCCTTAACATCTTATTTTGATGGGTTATTGTTTTCTTGCCCTTCATAACAAGGGGGATTTTTTTTGGGGTATGCAATCGAAAGACCTTTTGGTAAGCATTCATCTTTCATCTAAATGACATTTAATGGGTGTGAAATGTTTTGTTTTTATCTTTGAAATCACCACTTATTATGATAACACTAATTTCAAAGGAACCAATGAGAGAAGAGCATCTTTCATTTACCTTTGATGACCCTTTTACATATCAATCATTTATCTTATCTTATTGCTTATGTGAGAAGTTGAGAAATATGAGAAAATGTGACGTAAAGTGCAAGGAGGCACTCCACAAAATTAGTGATGGTCCAGGTTAAGGTCATTTCTTGACAAGCACTAATCTCATCAACAAACCCTCCAAGTCAACCACATGTACACCTAACACTCAATGTTGAATTTCAAATTTTTTTTATTAGCATTAATCTTATTGAAATAAACACATTTCTTTTCTTAAACAAGTCCAAGTTCTTTAGCTATATAAATATAAACTTTTGAAAAGGAAAAGAACCAAACCTTCCATGCTATGTATGTTGTTGATATTAATTGATTATACAAAACAATCAATACAATATCTTTTATATTGAAAGTTGTGCAATAGTTGGACAAAACCGATGTTTTGTTAGGCCTCAACCCCAAAGGGGGAGTGACTATCGCTTCTAGTTAATAGCCAAGGTTGGATTTGCTTGACAATAAATTGTTTTATTCGCATACGCATTTGTTTGTGATATTTCATTTGTTTGTTTTGGGGTTGGATTCACATTGCAGGTGTTTTATAAAAGATTGTTGTGTTCATACATGAGAGGTAAGAGGTAAATGATTTTAAAGTTAGGTTTTGGTGGGAGGTAATAGTTAATTATTGTAGGTGAAGGTTGTTTTGTAGTTTTTATTCATAGAGATTGCTATTGCTTTGCAAAAGGGAATTATGGTTTTATTATTGTCATTGAATTTTGTTTGCAATTATTGGGTTTCCATTGTGTTCTAGCAAGGTTTTCTTTTCGTTGTTTTGCATTTGAAAGTGGTGATGTTGTGACAAGAAGGTGTACACTATGTATTTTGGTTGGGAGGAACGACGGTGAAAGCCTTCAAGAGTTGTACATACACAAATTTTTATTTATTTATTTTTTCTTTTTTTTATTTGATTCTAGTTTTGTTGTTTTGTTTGTTTGGCTTATTGCAACTTGAGGGAATACTTGAGGTGCATTTTTTTCCTTTTTTTTTGTTTGACCTTTGATATTATATTGTTTCAATAGATTACAACTAGAACTTTTTTGTTTTTTTAAGAACATCACATCAAGTTAGGCTTTTCTATGTCTTTGGTTTTTTTCATTGTTTTGTTGTTATGGTTTTTGTCATCCATAGAACAAGCATGTTTGTTTTGTTTTGTTTTGTTTTCTAGTTTGGTGACTTTGTCTTTGATTACTACTATTACCCTTCATGTTGACAACTTTTTGTTTTTTATTACTATTGTTGTCTTCACATTTTGAGTTTGTGACCTTTGGTATTTTTGTTTTCTTCTGCTAATTAATAGCATCATCTATTTTATTGTTCATAATTAGTTGTAAATAATGAACTTCTACCATCATTTTTGGGACATTGACTTCATTTGTGACGATATGCATAAGGCTTTTACCACGTGCCATGATGTTATTTACTTTTGTTGTCATTTTTTTTCCTGAAGAAGAAGTCAATTCTTGCAGGGTGTATTCAATACAATAGCATCAAAATTCAAACTTTTATTAGACCAACAACCTCAATTTCGAATTTTGTGAAGTTTTTTCATGTATTTTTTTGGTGGCTTGAGGTCAATTTGGTACCCAACTTTGTGTTTTCATGCCTTATTTGGTTGTGTTTTTTGTTATTACATAAGTTTTCCCATTCATGTTGGGGTTATGTTGATTTTAGATCTATGTGGAAAGGTTTTGATTGTAGATTTAACTTTTGATGTTGACTTGTTAAATTTGGTACATGATTTTTTTATATATGCTTCTAATTTTTGGAATGTTTTGGTTAGAGGTTGTAGGGAAGTTCATGATTTCCACTAGGGCTTCATGTTTGGAGAACATTTGTTCAAAGTGTCACCTTTCATCCTTGACCAATAGGGATGGTGGTTATTATTATTTTGCTTGTAGATAGATCCTTTGGTTTAATATGTCCATGATTCCCTATTCTTGCAAGTTTTGGATTCAGATTTTGGAAATGTTTAACAAATCTTTGCCTCACATTATCTTCAATAAATGGATATTCATTGATCTGATGTCGAATATGATGGCAGTATGTGCAACGTGGAGAATTTAGTCTTGGAACTTTATTCACACTATGAATTCTTTTATCCCAATTGTCGTAACCTTAGTCTTGGGCTCGCAACCAAGCCAAGGGCTTGCAAGGTTATGGGCCAAGAGGGAACCCCGAGAGTCACATCTTATGCTCTCGGGAGTGTAGGAGAGTGTGAGGGAAAGAACCCTCACACTTTCAAGTGAGCTCCCACTTTGGGAGTTGGAGTACTAATCCTAATGGACTCTTGAATCTTAAAAAAATGATTACAGGGGTCAAAACTCATTGGATTGAAGCGTCCCTTATATCATTGGAAAGCCCTTAGAATGTAAATTTTTGAATTGGGTTTGCATGACCAATTTGGACACCTAAAACACAAATTATGGTCAAAAGAAGGGTCGGAAGTCAAATTGACAATTTGACTCTCGACCACTAAAAGTTTGGAATCGCCCTGATTCCCTTGCATGTAGGTGACGTGCGACATAGCGTTGGAAAGTTCTCGACTAGGGTTACAACTTCGCTTTAGACCTCATATCAATCAGAGATTTGCAAACAAAATTATGGGCCGCCAAATTCACGGGAGTCCCAACTTTAGGAATTTTGGGACTCCCATTTGGGAATCCCGAGACAAAATGACAATTGGATGTTGGTCCTATGGCCAGGCATAGAGTATACTATAAGGGGGAAGGTGGTGGCTTCCCCCAAGTCCGGGCTGTGGTGAATCTTGTGAGTTCGGTGAGTCCAAGTTTGCCCATGGCTTGTCCTAGCACTAAAAGTGCTCCAGCTATGCATTAACCAACTTGTTGTTTGATTTGTGCAAGTCTGTGTGAGTGATTAAATGCTTGTCATTTTTCCTAGTCTCATCCCGGAGCTCCAACATGCCTTTCTACCCCCAAAGTGCTATAAGCTAGAGAGCGTGCACCCAATTCCTTGCTCTTCCGTTATTTTAATTTCAAACTCACATTTGAATCTATCAAGGAGCTTGGGAGTGTGTCATTCTACCAATTATTTACCAAAAGGATAAGGTGTAGTATTTTAACAATAAGTCTATTATGATAATCTCCAAAGCATATCGTGGAGAATCTGTTAATTAGGATGCAATCATGTATTTTCAATTGGTCAAAAAATTAATTAGATGGGACAAGTGTCAAAAAAATATGATTGATGGAACAACCAAAAGAGAACCAAAAAATGATGTATGCCATTTTGCCATAGTCTTAAAAGTTTTGTTTTAGAAGTGGTTTCCATTAGAAGGAGTAAAATCACAAGAGAAGAAAAAATAGGCAAAATAACCTCAAGAGGACAAAAGAAGAAAACATAGTCTAAAGGAGAGGTTCATTAATAACAATAGGCCTTTGAACCCTACACAAATCTCTCCTAAAAAGGAGAAACCATAAGAGACTAGGACAACCAAAATAGTAATTTTGATGTTTTAGTTTGATGATGATGAGGAGAAAGAGACTTTACAGAAGAGGCAGATAAGGCAGGAGGATACTATAATAAGAGGTAATATTAATCCTCAATAAGTGGCAAAATTATTGAAGAAATAATAGTAACAAAATCAAAAATAGAAAGAGAAATCCATATTTCTTAAATTTGATTTGAGACTACCCATTTATCCTAAGTAGTAGCAGAAGTTAAATGGGTAGGAACATCAGAAATGGCCCAAGAAAGAATTAGAGTCTCAAGCTCAGCAATCAACAAAGGAATAAATATAAGATTTTGACTAGGATCCACTAGAAGTACAACAATTTGTTCCATCACCATTGAATAATGAAGGTATGCTACCTTCAAGACTAAATTTTGTAATAGGCATGAATGTATTTAGAGAAATCTGGACTACACATAGGAGTCTAAATTCATTAGGTATAAGTTCCAACGGTTAGACTCCTACGTTTCATACACTAGGGTTTGTGCAAGGGATAGAAGCAGAATTGGATGAGCACAAAAAAGTTGTTACTATGCTTCAATAAGCAACAAAATATAGTGTTCAAATGAAAAATATTTTGCTTAAACTTTTTGATTTGAAATCAAGAACAAATAAATTATAGAGAAGGATAGATATGTTCAAAATTTGCAAAGAGCTTTAAAGAAGGAGCAGAAGCTTAAAGTAGAGTTGTAGGATAGGAACAATGAGAATAGTCAGGTATTAACATAATTCCAAACAGTCAGACAAAAGATCAGTAACATGGAGAAGTAGAACAAAGATTTGGAGAACATCATAATAAAAAGGGATTCCTTGTAAACAACTTTAAAGGAGACACATGCCAATTACTCAAATTTAAAAGCAAATAAAGATATTTTGAGTATAAAGCATAGCAAACCTGAGAAAGACTACAAGAACATGGAGGTAATTCTTTTGAAGCAGCAAAAGCAGGTGGAGGAGCTCAGAGTGGACAATGCCAATGCATATCAAGTTAAGAATGAGATACAAAGGTAAGTTAACTAGAGGCATGCATATATGGATAGAAATTTGCAAAAACATATGGCCTTTAACGAAAAATTAAACAAACTTTTGGAGGAGACTTAGAAGAAAAAACCTTTCAATTATGATACTATCTTTGGAGAAAATAGTGAATTCAACAAGCATAATATTTTGCTTCAAGTAAAACTCAAGGCACTATCAATGGAGGAAAAAGATGTAGACTTATGGTGGGATGTAGATCATGACATTGTTTAAAAGGATATTGGGAAGGTTTACGAAAATTATGAGAGGAATGAAAGGTTACACAAACACAAGATTTCTCAGATGGAAAAAGTTATGTCATCATTTGAGTATGAGCCTTTAGTTATGTCTCTAGACTTAAAAACTTCAGATGAGGAAGAAAATAGAAGGGATACAAATGGGGCAAGACCATCAGGTACAAGAATAGCAAAGGAACCAAAAGACCTTAGAGGAGGAAAGGATAGCCATGAGAAAGAGGCTGCTAAAAAGATTCTAGAACAAGTAGAATTTGTTTTGCAAGAAATCAGTTATCAGGAGTCTGCATCTGCAACCTCAAAAATAGGGGAGAAAATATAATCTGAAGAACATATAATTCAAGAGGATTAATAAGGTCAGATTAAGCTTGTGCTAAAGCTGCAACAACATGATCAGATTCAAATTACATCAGATTTGCAATAATAGGGTCAAAATTAGATCACATCATATCTACAGTTATAACAATAGTTACAAGTGACAATAAAGTTACAATCACAAGAGCAAAGAACAACCTATAATAAACAATTGCATAATTGTTAATATGGACATAAAAAATACAATAATAAACTTTGTATATAGTAATTAAACAATGTTTCGATCTGAAGTATAAGAAGAGCAAATTGTAATATAGTCAAAGCAGATTGTAGTATAGATATATTAGATTTTTGAATCATAAGATCAAAAACAACACATTTAGCTTTCTTAACACATTTTTTATCCAAAATTTTAAAACATAATTCAGAGTACAGGTGGGGTAATGTTAAGGGAGTAGTTACTTGTGGTAATTAGTAGTTAATATATTTTTATTTATTTCGTTACTGTTTTAAGAATTACTAGCTAGATTACATAGTTTTTATCACCATTTGAATTTGAATAGAACATAAGATTGTTTTTTGTGGAGGAATATCTTGGGAGAAAAGGAAGATATGAATGCCATTATATCATTGTAGAACATCGAGCTTTAATAGAGTATGAGAGAAATATATTTTGATTTTTGGAAAACTTTGTTTTCATAGCCAGAATTTGTTGTTTTGATGTTTTCAATCATACTTCATTATTGTTTTTTAATTTTGAAACTAGTTCTAAGTAGATCCGAATGAGCAAACTTTGTTAATATTAATTTTAATTGAATTTCAATCCAAATTTTAGACTAGAATATAAAATTAGAAATTCTATATTTACAAGTGGAGTCTAATCTTATTGTTAAATACCTTAATTTTACTTATCAAGCTTATTGTTTCTATGTTTTTTCGATGGAAACATGGCGAAACGTGTGGAGTCCATGGTATTTGATGCCATAGGACAAGGCAAATAAGGTGGGATACAAGTTTTGCAACAATTTCATTTCATACTGTAAGGATAGAATGCTTTTCCATTTGGGTTATCAATATGATGGCAATGGGTGAGCTAGAGTTACAATGTGTTTAAGGGCACATGCATGGGTGAAGGCCTTATTTGTTTAATGTGGCAAATTTGTCTTTCTACCATTAAACAACATGGAAGTACTAGCCCATTTCCCTAATGAATGAACAGAGGACATGGCCATTGAAACATTGAATTTTTCAATGGAAGGAGAATATGTTTCGATGTTTCAGGTGGAAGGGGCTCCAATTTGCATCCCATTTACAAACAACACAAAAGGTTTTAATAGATCTATAAATAATGACATTTTAACCTTTTCGACAAGTTTCATTGCCTTGAGGGATTGAATTCAACTAGGAAATAAAATTTGGACAAGAGGTGGGCAATTTTCTTTTATGAAGCAAATATCCCTTTCAATGTTGTGCAACACTTGATAATATTAAAAGTTGTGAAAGCAACCTCCAAGTTTTGAATTTATTACAAACCCCCATCATACCATGAATTTTGCAGATATTTGTTAAAGCAATCGAAGTTCAATTGACCAAATATGTAACTAAAAAGATGCGACATTCGATTCACAAATATGGAACAACCATTTGTTATGATGGTTGGGACAACATTGCATGATATCCATTATTGAATGTAATGTTTGCTTATCCAAGTGGTGATGTATTTATAGGTTCCATTGACACAATTGGGGAGCAGAAGGATGCCTATTACATATGTAATGTATTAGCTGGATACATCAAAACCATTAGAGTCAACAACATTGTACAAATAATGTTTTGAACATGAAAAATGCAATTGATTTTATAATCCATCATTTTCCAAGTCTTTACTTTTAATGTTGTGTTGCTCATTATTTGGACTTGCAATTGGAAGATTGGGGGAAAGCAACATGGGTGAAGAAAATTGTGAAAAAGGTGAAAGCTATTGTTTCTTTCATATGACAACACCATGTGCCACTAACAATCTTTTGTTGTTTTGAAATCAACCTAATGTTTTAAAACCCCACCAAAACATGATTTGCAACCATTTTTTTAATGGTTGAAAGGTTTTTCAAACTAAGACCTGCCATTGAACAAAATGTTGCTAATCCTATTTGAATTAACTTTTGTCAACACATTGTGTGGCACCCATCATTAGAAGTACCAAGGCGAAAGTTGTTCAAGGTCACATGAGGAAGGATGAATTTTGAAATACTTGTGCCAACTTTGTGCACATGGTGGAACTGATTTTAATGTTATTAAGGGCATTTGATGGCAAACAACTTTACATGGGTAAAACATGGTTTCTCATGAAAACATTGGAGTGACATGTCTTATCATTATGAGAACCACCATTTGAATTATTATCAAACCTTGTAGATGAGATCTAAAATCAATTTTACTAACGGTGGAAGATGTTGACAATCGACTTACACTATGCAAAGGCCCTTTTTAATCCATAGTTATTGGGTGAAATTCACCTACATGATGATGTAGATGCAAAAGAGGTTTTAAACAAAGTTTTGCGAAAAATAATTAGTATTTCAACTACCTATGCCCAAGCTTTAAAGGACTTCACAAATTTTATCAAAAGTTGGGGTCCTTTTTTGACAACCCCTTAGTGAATGACCTCAACTTGCTTCCACATGAGTGGTGGGATTTGATTAGAGTTGATGGACACACATTCGCACCCATTGTTCATTACATTTTGGTGCAAGTGTGTTCTGCATCATCATGCAAGTGAAATTAAAGTTCATATTCATTTTCCATAGTAAAGCACAAAACTAATTGACATTCGATTGGGCAAAAGACTTGGTGTACATATATACTAATAGCAAGCTCTTGCAAGAACAACCTAACATTAACCCCAAGTCATGGTACGAGAAAAATATGTTGTCTAAATTTTGATGTCTAATGTTTATGAAAATGCAAATGAGATTGAGTCATTGAGTAAGGACCCTATAATGTTAAATGAGGATGATGACCAACATGACCCCTTTGAATTCCCTAATGATGACAACATTCCATTTTCAAAATTATTGTCTGATTCGACAATGATAATGCAAATATGAACATGCCTATATTTGACAATTCTATTCAAGTGCCTAATGCACTCCCCCC
>Ga0209611_10011767_pt1 | contig 12495 bp, 8 predicted proteins | sample S1TSphgellanicum_3_FD_187693 | JGI IMG/M metagenome (GOLD analysis project Ga0209611, IMG submission 187693) | Host-associated microbial communities from peat moss isolated from Minnesota, USA - S1T2_Fc - Sphagnum magellanicum MG (SPAdes) (version 2) | ecosystem: Host-associated > Plants > Peat...
TATTTTTTGAGTTCACAAAAACTATGAGGATAGGTAGTTCACCTTCAAAAGTTTCAAGAGGTTGCAGAACATTTCATCATAAGACTACAACAATCCTTAAACTTTTGGCATTTCAAGAGTGGGAGGAGGAAAGACTTATATTGCCAACTTGGGAGATTTTTCTTTTCCAATAACTTCAAAATCCTCACACAGGATGTGAGGGGTTTGCTTCCCCCCTTCATTATGTGGGGTTCATTAACTCATAGAAGAAACGTTCAACCAGCCATTGATACCTTCCATAGAACCTTCGAATGTTTGTTACCATTTGCAACATCACAACAATAAATGCAAGACAACAAACTATAACCTTTCATAAACTTTGCATGAAGTGCACTAAAATGAAAAAGAGATGCCCAAATGAAAAATTTCACCCCTTCGCCACATTCACAATATGTACCCAACAATAAATTAAACTTAAAACATCAAAAAGCTTGTGAATAATGCTTTGTATTAGCCTACCACACCATGCCCACCTAACTAGATGCTTTTGCACACTACACACAATGCAAAAAATTGTAGCATCAAAGGTTCAACAAATCCACATCCTCACCAATGTTTATAATTAAAAAAACTCACAAACTTTGCATCAATTACACCAAACATGTGGTTGTTGCAATGATGCCACCCATCAACACCCTATGACCATACCCATTACACATCCACTCAAACAAAAAGACACATAACATGCAACTATGACAACATTGTTGTCATTAAGCAACTCATTCCCTATCCTTTGTTCCATGGTACTTGCAAAAGATAATATATTGGAATATCCACTGGATCTTGTAACAAAGTAGTTTTCTTACACCTTTGTGCGTGAAAGTGTATGGTGCATCCATTTATTGTAATAATAATTTAAAGGGATTCAATGTAATGATTCAACTATGTTCACTTTCGAAGAAAATAAATAAATAAAAATAAATTATATATATATATATATAAACATTTCAAATGGGGTAGATTTTAATTTTATGACATGAAATGTAACAATACAAAAAAAGTGTGCATATGGACTCACAATTTCAAAATTTGTAATGATGAACTCATTTATTAATCAAAATTAATAATAAATTGGTAACCCCTGCAAGTGTCGTAAGCAATTCAAAATAAGTGTCTCCAAACCATTTTCAAGATGACATGGAAGTATAATTTTTTTTTAAAATTTTTATGAAATCGTTTTGGACATGAATTTTTAAAAATTTAGATAAATATGGGTGGAAACACACTAGGGTGTCCCATTTTTGGTAGACCAAAGTCCATATTTAGTGTAGTTGGAAATTACTTTAAAATATGGATATTTACGTGTTATTGAAATTAATATCTTTTCGAATTTCAAGTCATGATGTTATAAGACATTTAAAAAGGTTCCAAAGGATAGTTCAAGAAAATAATTAATTTTTATGATTCTTTTTTTTCAAAAGCAAGTGTAGTTAAAATGTAACTATAGTTTTTGGAACCTTGAAAAGTTCATAACACAATAAATTTAACTCATATTCCATTCATTCAATGTGTCTTTAAACATCAATCATGCAATATCCCAAAGTTTCAAATACATGGGACTAAATACATTAGAAAATAAAAGTTCATATTTGTGACTTTTACAAGTGTGATGAAGATTGTTACCAAAATTCGAAAGTTAATTACTTATTATATATCCATAATTTAGATGTGTTCTTTGCATTCTTGAAAACCTAATTGCCTTAGCTTTACATAAGTGAGTCTTGGTTTATATATATATACCTAAAAAATACATGAAAAATTGCCAATGTGATATATCCATATAAGGTCATTGTAGTGTGCTTTCACCCATTTGTTCAGAAATCTTTTACCCTATAATGTTTACCAAGTGCTAAATTAGTTTTTTTTTTGGGGGGGAAAAATGATTATTTCCACCCTAAATACAAAAATAAAAAATTGAACATTTTTTAAATTTGTCAAAATATATTGCAAAAATACCATTTAAAAATCCTTGTGTGCCATTTTTGGTCTTAAGGTGTTTTTGCCACATGTTATACAATGAGTGGTAAAGCAAATCTACTACCACCTTAGTAGTTCAAGAAAAAGTGACCTTAACACGAGAAAAATCTAACATGAACCCCCTCAAAATTTAGTGAAAAAATCACCCCCACTTTAGTAATCCCTCTCCCAAGGGGTAGAGCACAAAAATGAACTCCTTAATGTATTAAAAAATAATATTATATTAAACAATATTTTTTTGTTAGTTTGAAATGTAAAATTCCTAATGCCCAAGTATGCAACAACATTTTTCTTTATACATCAAACCATAATAGTTACTATTCACATAAAAAACCACATTTGAAATTTTTTCAAAGAGAAACTTAAAAGGAGTAGTACCCAAATTATGAAGATAAATTCCTTTTTTTCCCCCCATGGTTTAATGGTTCCGTCCTTTAAAAGATATCATACCATTTTTACTAAGTACTATTTAAGTTACGTATTACATTGTGTTTATTACAAATTTGACATGCATTACTTTCTATTCAAGTTGTGTGAAGTTTTTTTAGAAAAATAAAAATAAAAATTTCCAAATTGAAAATCTATGGATACATATTCTTAAGAACACAAGACACACTACTAAAATGTACAATGATTTTACCCTCATTTTTATTGCTCTTTGTGCTCATGAATAAGTGATTCGAAATGGTTGCAAGTCCAAGTTTGGTTGAATTAGTATCAAATATTAAAGTGTGGAGATGCTCGAAACACATATCTAATGTATGCATTTGGGAATGCCTTCATTTTTGAAAAAGCAAAGGATAATTTAGAATAGGCAAACCAACATTGAAAACAAAGTCATAAGGGAACTGCAAGTTTCCATTATGAATGAGCTAACAAATATGTTCTTCTCTGCACCATTGGATAATCCTCCAAAGATCTAGACTATGGGAGAAAAATAAAACATTCATTTGCATTCCTTTGATTACCGTCTTCTGGGAACCTCTTTTGGTGATGCTGACAAAAACCTAAACATGATGGAAATCAAACCCAATTCTGGGACAGAACAGAGCACACACAGCATCCTATGTTTATTGAATTATTATGGTTTCTTTGAGAACACAAACATGCAGCCCTTCTTCGTGCAGGGCCCTTAGAATGATGAGCTCAAACGTGAGAGTCAACGTAGCTGAAATTTGACAGTTGATGTTGCATTTTCCACAGGTGGTGTGCTATGGTAGTAATTTGTCCTCCAGAAGCCAAAACCAAGGCCATGTATCCATCAATATTGGAGCAGGTCACAGTAGTTTTTGGAGCCTCAACAGCAATGTCCCTGGTGTCACACACATGTCAAGTTCATGAGCAATGAAGAAATATTGAAAGTGCTATTGAGTGAAGTAACAACAGTTCCTATGCATTGGGTCCTATCCTAAGTTGCGGAGAACCCAAAAAGTACTGAGCAGTATATGAGGCTTGTAAAGACAACTCAAGAGATATCTACTCTCAGTGCAGGTCCTGCTTCTGGTAGGGTTGCCAGGCCAAGCCTGCTCTGTACTTTTCCAACGGGCACCTTAGATAAGTACACTTGAGAGCAAAGTGCTGCTTGTGCCAGGTGCATGTGTGACCCCCCTGGACCAGCCAAGGTGCTTGATCACATTTCCTCTTTGTGACAAGTGTAGCAGTGATCTGCTAGCTTAGGTGCAAGGAAATGATCATGACTGTCAAAACAGCCATGTCCCTAAACAAGCACTTTGTAATGGATGCAATAGCTTGGATCCTCTTATTCCATATAGATGGAAAGCAGCTTACAGATTGTTGATTTGTCTCTCAGAGTTGGTTTCACATTTGGTATTGAAAGAGGTTGGGTAGGCACAGCAATGTTAGAACAAGCCAGGAAAAACTTTTGTAAATGCCAAAACTTGGCATGATTCTAAGAGGATCTTGAAACCTGCTCTTTCACTAGTTCACTGCCTAAATGAGAACAGGTCTTTACATTACACATAATAGTCCACTCCCATTTGGTTTTCAGCTTTCCAGAAAGGGAGAACCTAGTCAAACACAGTGCTTCCATCAGCAATTCTGCAGAGGCAAAGACTCAGAGATCATTGTACTTGTACCTTTTCCTTCCTTGTACTCAGGACGTCAACAAGCCAAGGATCCTTCAGGTCTTCTGGCCAATTATATTTCTGCCCACATACAAAGAGTAAAATCAACATGCATTAGGAATACCTTTCAAAATTACCACCTGGTTCAGGAGGCACAAACCATGACTAGGGAACCTTTTTGAATGTCCAAATGAAGAGTTTCTCCTGACTCATGATTTTGTCCTCAGAGTAAACTTATACCCTAAAGGTGCTGGTCATTGACTACCATTTGTCTCTTCACAATGATCACACATTCACTTCTCATATATGTAAACTTTTCTCTAGCAGGATACTGATGGCAGAATGCAAAATGTTGGACTCTGCATTCGAGCACATAGCCATGTGAAAGGAGAACCGAAGATCTTACTTTAAGATGCTCACACAGAGTCAAAACAAAGTGGTTTTTGGTAGTCCCTGATGATGAAAGAACTAGACGCTCAAACCGTCCCTGCGATGATGGAACTATGCGAGCTCTTATTGGGTGATGACCTGGCCGTCCAGGTTGCTTATATACAAAGTGGCAGATTTTTCCTGGTGGATATAAGCGACGAGGATCATCTGAATGTGTTATTAGGAATGCCTGCTTTACCCAGAGGATAAAAACAACCACCCCTGTCCTGCACAAAAGAGCATACCCATCGCCTGCTCTGAATACATTCATTTCAGCTCACTTCACCCAACAGAAAATCAACCCATGAACATAAATGTACATAGACAAGAGACAACAATTGTACAGTGGTGGTGATTGTTTTGTATAGAGAGGTATCATCAGGTAAGGAGCAGCATCTTGAGAATCTTGATGTATACAAACTCACAAGGCAAATGTGGCGATGAATAATTTCTTCATAGACTCTGTTGAAACCCTTGGAAAAAAGTCATCCTGCAGTGTCCAAATCCAAAAGAACACAAAAGCATGTCTTTTCAAACTCTGAACTGAGGAAAATGGCATGGAACTGGATTACTACATGAGCATATTTGAAGGCCAGCCAGTGTAAAAAAGGAGGATGATAAATAAACCCCCCCAGATTCAGTGTCAAAAGCTGGAAAGAAGATCCACATGCACTTGCCTGGTAGACACAGCTGGTGATATAAGGGGCATACTTGATGGAAAGATCCAGGGACATTACTCGAGGTGGTGCAAATCCATAGCTATGAATCAGTTCTGGACTGATCCCACCAATGAGCTCTGGATTCTTGACAAGCAAAATTGTGAACAAGGGAGCAACTCCTGCCCCTAATGAATGCCCTACATTGGTAAACCGATACCTGTCCAATCATACCAAGTGTGTACAAAAATACAGATTACCTATAGAAAAAAAACCGCATACTGAATTACAGCATATTTCTGGAAGACCAGGAAAACTCAGTTATTTCAGGTTGCACAAATCTATGATTCTTTGTCTTTGTCCTCCTACTGTCCTCAGCTTCATGGAGAATTGAGAAACTGCTAAAATCTAACAGCTTAAATCCCTCCAGATACATAGCTGAAATCTATGATTCTGTGTCTTTGTCCTCCGACTGTCCTTGGCTTCATTGAGAATCAAGAAACTGCAAATCTAACAGCTAAACTCAAACCCCAACTTAATATAACAAGTTAAAGGCATGGTTTCAAATGAGCAGTGCAATCCTGCTCCTCAGTATGTGAACAAGGGTCTGATGAAATTGCAAGGAAACCTAAATGAACGTACAAGCAGATCATGTTACACAACTATGGATTTTTCTTTATCCAATCAATTTGAATTTTCACATGTGCATAGTTGGAATGCATACCCCTTATTAGCTAATAGAAGCTCTTTGAGCTTCGGAGTGATATGCTTGGCACTCCACTCTGCAGGTTGATACATTCCATGATGCACATAGCCTCCATCAAATGGCTACAACAACCATATGCCACCATGAATTGATTCCATCAGAGAGAGGATCATCCTTCTAACAGCCACCAGTTCAAGATTCTGATTCTGGCAGTAGTGCTCAATATAAGAACAAAATCAAAACAATAGGGGAAAAAGGGTTTTAGTTAGAAAAAAAAGAAGAAGAACCTGCACACCTGCTCATCCTTACGGTTATTCATGAGGGTGACATAATCCTGCCGATGTAAAAGTTGTAGGCCACGGATGTACAATGCCAGCTCCTTCCTCTCATGGCTTAGGTATATAAAGTATGGTGGGCATGCTCCACGTTCCTGTGGATGCTGAAACTCAACCACCCCATGCGGATCGAAAGTTGGGTGGTGTTCTCTAATTAGCTTTGTCAATTCTTCAAGGTTCTTTGCATAAGCTCCCAGAATCTGCAGTTACCCAAAATGATATACATTCAAAAAAACCAACAAGATCAACCAACAATCACCTCCTCCTCACCCCATAACTGCTGAAGCTCAGATTCCTATTGTACTTATCTGCAGGTGGGTGTAGAGTAACTGACAAGTAGATCTATGGAATTGCTGCAGAGAAAATCTCCACAGCAACAATGTGAAGGTGTTGTTGAGCTCTCACTCACAGATCTCAGACCTTCATCATCATCATCATCATCATCATCATCATCACCTTGTTGATCAGGAATAGAACAGTGATACTAATCAAGCTGCTACCATGATATTTATTACCGAAGGAAAGTACTAGGCAGAGTAGTATAGAGTTCAAAAGACCGACCATGAAGCTGTGATAAAAGATCTCTTTGATTTCCTCAGTTGAGGCAGGTGGACATCCCTGCGAGTCCAACGATCCCTTCCAGAAAATTCTCTTTGGCAGGCAGCAACAACCATGCACATCTCCTAACAAATCTTCATCTCCTACCTGCTGCTCCCAGTTGCTGGGATCCTTGTTTGCCTTTTTGTTCTTGTTCTTGTTCTTGTTGCTGCTGCTGATGAAATTCCTTCTCCACGACTGATCCCTTTTGCATTTCACAGATAGACTTGGTTGAATCCCTGGAGGAGTCGTCACCTGACTTCCTGCTGCAACTGGAGTCTCCTCCCCCTCCTCCTCTTCTTTCCCCTTGTCGTCATTATTGTCGCTGGTGCTGGTGCTGGTGCTGTGGCTTTCCATTCCAACAACTTGAGGAGGAGTTGTGGCGGCAACAAAAGTGTTCATCCTTCTTCTCTTGCAGGTTCAGCAGCAGCAGATTCACCACCAGTCTCCTAGATTCATCTGTTGCTGCTGCTCCGAGATGCAACACATGGAAAACAGCAACCAGTCCATGCAAGTGACGAAAGAGAAGAAGACGAAGAAGAAACAGTGCTGCTGCACCTGTCGCCTTTCCCTGACACATCTTCGCAGATCATGCAATGCAAATCCTTGCCGAAACTGCTGCTTACAAGGAAAGCTTGCTTTTCCCCACAAGGTGCTTTCTCTCCTGGCCTCCCCTCGAGTCCCGTCCCCGTCTTCATCGTCCAACACACAACAAGACAAACGACACTTCGCTCTCTCCCTCTCTCTCTCTTACACACACACACCTCATCTCTTTTGCTCGCTGGGGGCCATACATGTGTCGCTTCTTCATGTCGGCGCGTTGCCTGTGGAGCTTGTCTGGAAGGTAACTTTCTTCCACTTTCTGCAGCACTTCCTTCATACCCCTAGACCTCTCCTGCAACGCCATGTAGGTACCTCGTATGCGCGGCTCATCAGACAACAGCGGCCACACACCCACACACACACAGAGTTGCAATCATCTTTAGAGCTACCACTCTAGTGTTCACAGAAAGAAGAATTTGACTGTTTCGTGTGTCTGTTACATGCGAAACACCGAGAGAGAGAGACAGAAGAGAGACAGAGACAGACCTCTTCGGATACAGAGCTTTTGCAGAATTGTCGTTCTTGCCTCTGCATGTTGATGATGAAGATGGACTTCATCAACAACATATGCCGTGTTGTTGTGATGCAAGCTTGTTCCATGCATTTCTCTCCATCCTCAGACAGATGATGTAACAAAACAAAGGGCAGCAGCAAGCAAGCGAAGAAGCAAAAAGCTCTTGAAAGCACACCTGCCGGCCTGATCCCTCCAGGAATGCAGTTTGGAGCAAGTCTATTTTGTTGTGGTGAATGAGACCATAATGCCTGCTGTTGGTTTCCTTGCCATTTCAGGACATGGAGCCAATCTCAGAGAACAAAGTTGTTGTTGATCAATCAAGGTTGTTGAGAGGAATCAATCACAACAGATTGAGAAAAACAGCAGGAACCTCAGACACAATGGCATCAAGAAATCATGTATGAGACAAGAAACAAAAGCCTATATCACATTCCTCAAATGTCATCATGATGAATCACAAGACAGACAAACAAACAAACATGTATGCATGAATTGAGGAGGAGTTTTGCATGAATTGTGCAAGGTATGGAGTTACAGCCATCTGTCTTGGACATGTCTTGGAAGAATGCCAAACTTCCATCAAGCAAGTGGCAGCAAACTTGGGGTATGTTTGAATTGAAGTCAAGGAAAGCTTCAATTTTGCAAACTTGGGGTACGTTTGGATTGAAGTCAAGGAAAGCTTTAATTTTGCAAACTTGGGTATGTTTGGATTGAAGTCAAGGAAAGTTTTTTCACAAACATGGGTGTGTTTGGATTGAAGTCAAGGAAGCTTGAAAAAGTGACAGAAACTCAATCTTTCTACCTGATGACCATCATTTCTAGTGTAATAAGCTAGAAACAAACACTCAGCTAAAAATTGACATAGGAATCATGGCAGTTCTTGGTATGTACTAGCCAGAAACTACTGCACTCACTTCCCAGGCTTGCAAAACAGCAAACCTCAATATACCTGTCTCAAGGAATCTCAAACAGCTGATGTCTTCTTGATGGATAAAGACATGTATGTAAGTCAATGCCTTGATGCATCAAGACACGTATGTAAGTCAGTGCCTTGATGCATCAAAATGTGTTGTGAAGATGAGAGAGTTTCACAGATACAATCCTTGTAAAGCAATCTCTCTGTGTAGGAAGAAGAAAATATCGTTGTCACAGAATGTGACAGAACAAAAAATGGAATGTTATTAAAAGAGTAAGAGCAAGCTAAATGGACTGCTGCTGCAGTCTTGCCTTGAGCTCTGCCTGAATCTATCCTTCAGGACAAGGCCGACAAAGCACAGTTTAATCTGAGACAAACAACTGCAAGTTGGAGAATTTTAGTCCTAGAAACTTTGGGGGAGCTTCAACACTTGAACTTCATAAAAATGCTATTTTGCTGGGTTTGAATCTGATATGCAACTCAATTAATAATATGTGTAGCCAAAAATAAATAAAAAATTGTTTTCATGGGCACGAGACTTCTTCTTCTAAATGTACAAAAATAAATTTGAGGAATTCTCAGGGAATAATTCTCAACTTTATGTTAATTGTAGATTGTGCTTGAAATCTTTTAGAATCCTGCAATGTGTTATGAGCCACATTTTTGTAAGTGAGCCACCTGATCAGCTTAAAAGACTGATCAATATCAATCAATCCTTGGTTCAGTTCTGGGGGCAGGTTTTCAGGAAATTGAGGATGATGCGGTTATACTCCTTGGGATTCTCCATTTGAGGTACGTGCCCACAATTCTTCATCACAACCAACTCTGCTCTGCTTGTACCTAAGTGTCTGCATCCCCACAAAACAAATGACAATGATCAATCACTTGCTCAGATTCTAAACTCCCAGTTTGACAAAGTATACAACAACTATCCTTGCTTTGAACTCCACAGTTAACCCTAAACGATTCACATGGGTACCAAGACCATGGGCTCAAATTTGGTGTATAAAAGAATTGTGGAGAGTCTCTCCACCACGGAATGGATTTCTTTTCAAGAAAAAATTGAGATCTGCAGTTGAGGAAGAGCAGAAAGAAAGAGGCCCAGTGAATCACTTTTGAAGCTCGTATGCCAAATTTATGTTGAAGATCTCATCGTGCTCCCCCCACACAATTAAGAACTTCTCCTGCAACACTCAAGCAAACAAAAGGAAATCACAGAAACATGATCAGAACCCTCTGTGGGCAATGATGGGCAGGAGAAAACAGTCTTGACATAAAATGGGGATTGAATAAAATGGGTTTTGCACAGGCTATTTTGAGAGAGAGAGAGAGAGAGAGAGAGAGAGACAGTGGAGTTGAAAGCTTGAAAACCAAAATCAGGAAGGTTGATTCTTTTCTCCAGCTTTCAGAACTGGTAATTTTCAAGCTGTTTTTTTGTTGCCCCAACAAATTTCTTCACTCAGCCAGGCAAGAACTTATAGCTTCAGTGTGGAGGAAAAGCTTACAAACCTGTGACAATTGTGGAAGAGGCAATGCATCTTTGGTGCCAAAGATCATGTGGTCCAATAATTGTTTTCGCTCTTCTCGATTCTCTTCATACAGCACCTGTCATCATCTCATAGAGGAAGACTTACAGACATGTTTGAGATTCCAGATGTTTGAAATGGAGATGTGGTCCAAAGATTTTTTTTGGGATTACTGTTGTCGCAAAAGATACATACGTACTATGTACATGATGATGATGATGATGACTCCAGGAAAGTTCAAAGTCTTGAAACAACCAATTCTCTCAATTGGATTTTTCAGGTTTGTGATAATGCATGATGATGAGTTAAACTCACTTGGAGCATATCGTGAAGAATGAAATTCGGGAGCCACATTGCTTTGTATGTCACATTCGCAAGGAAGACCTTCATTCCCTTGACTGAAGATGGCAACAGGAGCTCTGATATGCTGGACAGATTGCTCCTGGCAAGAAGAACGTCCAAGCTAGTCGACATGAAACCCACCCCTGAGCTGGAAATCACCACTTTCTTCACAAAATTTGGATACATCTCCGCCATCCGGAATGCCACCATGCCACCATAGCTGGTTCCCACCAATTGTATCCGGTTCTGAACCCCGACTAGCTGCAGCATCTGCATCAAGCACTCAGCTTGGAAGGACTCGGTCCATCGCTTCTCTGTCAGCTTGGTGGTGGAATTCCCAAAGAACAAGAGGTCTGGAATGTAGACATCAAACTCCTTTGTTAATGTGCCAACCTGATTCTCCCAGCAAAGCAATGCATTCGGTGCAAAGCCATGGATGAGCATCAAAGCTGGTTTCGTCTCCAGCTTGTCTGATGCAGCAGCAACTGATGAGGACTTACAGCCCACTTGACCATTCTGTGATGTCAGGGTGGATGCAGGCACCCAGCAATGAATTGCAGTATCATTATCAAGATTTACAAGCTGTGATCTAAGCCCACAAGCTCTGAATCGATGCTCCAGTTGCTTGAGCTTAAATTCTATGAAACTGAATTGCAGACATGATAATGATCCCATTGAATTCCCAGCTCCTCCACACCCTATAGACTTCCCACCAACCCACAAACAAAATTCTTCTCAAAGCTCAGGAATTTCAATCAGCTATTGGGGGGTGGCTAGAGGGGATATCAATCAGCTTTTTTGGTTGCTTAACAGCTCCTTGAACCTTACGATATGTATATGTATATGTATATGTGTGTGTGTGTAGATATATCTTGTGCAACAAAGCTAGCTTGTTTGCACAGACACCCAAAGAAATATGTATTATCAAACAGATCACAAGCTACCCAAATTTATGACAAAGTGCAATAGAAAAAAGCAAGCTTGCAACAACAACAACAACAACAAAAAATGGGCGCACAAACTCCTCCTCCTCACTTTCTCTTAAAGCTCTAATCCCTAGGACATTGATGATTTGGTAATGAGAAAGAAACAACAAGACACTGGTGCTCTTATAGTTACCACAACTCTCTCTCTCTCTCTCTCTCTAGCTGGTGTTTCTGTAGTCACCAAGACCTAAGATCTCTCTCATATGAGTCTATGTAGTAGATCCTTAGGTATCATCATCAGCTTGCAACTCTTGTGAGAAAACTATTGAATCTAATGACAAAGTGCCAAAGAGCAAGAGCAAGAGAGAGGAGAGAGAGAGAGAGAGATAAACACACACACACACAAAAGAAGCAACACTGCACATATCAAAACAAAAAAACACACGAAAAAGTGGTTTTTTTGTGGGGAGGCCAGAGCCAAGTTTGTCTTGACAAATTTTGTGAGCCAACTTGTCTTGACCCGAAGGCAAAGCCCGAGGGCCCGTGGGCATTACTGGAATAAGGGCTTATGCCATGTGGAGCTGAGCGGGGCCCAAGCCTGGTACCGAGGGCAAAAATGGACCAATGTTTTCCCTCTGCCCCATTGTTTTTCCTTGTGATACCCGGCGGGTATCACGTGGGTACCCACCGGGTAATATTGTGTTTAGATTCATTAGAGAGTATTATAGTGGCTTAAGGGATTTTGGCTTGACCCCTAGGTAGTAGTAATAATAATAATAATAATAATAATAGGGTCTATTTTTATTATATGAGGATTTTTATTTTTTTGAAAGATGATATTTTGG
>Ga0209611_10011768_pt1 | contig 12493 bp, 10 predicted proteins | sample S1TSphgellanicum_3_FD_187693 | JGI IMG/M metagenome (GOLD analysis project Ga0209611, IMG submission 187693) | Host-associated microbial communities from peat moss isolated from Minnesota, USA - S1T2_Fc - Sphagnum magellanicum MG (SPAdes) (version 2) | ecosystem: Host-associated > Plants > Peat...
AAAAAAAAAAAAAAAAAAAAAAAAAAAACTTAACAACCCTCACTCACCACCCACCCTCTTTCTCTCCCACTTTTTACGATATTCCTCACAAGTTTGGCCTTCCGTTTTCACCTGGGTAAAATGGGGCACTGAATACAAGCGGGAATTTAGGTTCCATGTGGCCAATGGGTGAGCTGATACAAGTTCAAAAGGTAAAGGTGTTTTTCTTTTGAGGAAGAGGTTCCCAAATGTATTCCTCAAAGTTTTAAATGCTTCTCAATGTGTTCCATGTGATGTTCCCAAATGTAGTCATAAGTTCCCATGTGTTCTCCAAGTTGTTCCCAATATCATCACATTTTTTTAATCTTGTAACCCTTGTTCAAAGTTTGAGAATTTTTTTTTTGTGTGTGATGCACCAACAAACTCGACACATCACAAAAACAAGTTTGTGAACTTTGGATGCACCCGTGAATATAATTTTAACACCAATCATCATCAAACTAACCTTGTATTGAATGGGGGAGAGATTCAAAGGCAAGACAAAGAGAAGTGAAGCACCTTGCACTATTAAATGAATAAAGTCACTTGAAGGCAAGGCAAAAGGATTGAAGCACCTCGCATTAAATAATAAGCCACATAATAGCATTTCCCACTAGTCTTCTTCTTCTTCTTCTGCTTCTTCATCACTTGTTGCAAAAACTTGTTGTGTTTGCATTCCTGTATATATGAATCATTTGCTTGCTGTCCTCCAACTAACAGTTTGGAAATCAATCGATTGGGCTTTTGTAAGAAAAAAAAGGGGAACTTCAATTGGAATTCATTCAATTAATTGGCATTGTAATAAAGAAAGAAAGAAAGAAAGAAAAAAGGTACTTTCTTTGCTTCCATCATGCCCACAAATTGGTGTAAAAGGGTGGCTTGCCCTTATTGTTGTTGTTGCAGAGTCTTGAATGTCCCTCCTCGAATCCATACCTCCCCCAGTCCCTGGCCGATTGGTTTGGTTTGGCCGACCATTCATTCTTCAAGTGACTTTGCTGCATGACTGCATAACCGACCGTATTGAGAGTTTGGACAACCTCAGTTGGCTATTAGGTCATACACAATATAGCCTTCAATTTATTGGCCTTGTGTACCCAAGGCAAGGATATTTATTGTGTTTAGATTCATTATAGAGTATAGTAGCTTAAGGGATTTTGACCCCTAGGTAATAATAATAATAATAATAATAGGTCTATTTTTATATGAGAATTTTTGAAAGATGATAATATTTTGGCTTGTGTTGAAACTTGAGATTAGTTATATAGAATTATAATATCTTGAAGGATTTTGGGTTTTATATTTGTGCATGGTGAAATATTTGAGTTTTTGTAATCCTTCTTTTGCCCGAGGGATACTTTTTAGCAAGGCCACAGTTTGACACACCCCTTGTTTCAATAGTGACCTATTACTTAGCACACGGGTACCAACATCAACTCTCGTTGGACCCAATGCTTCTATAATAAACCTATCTTTTCTTGGATGAAAATATGATAGTCACTGTCTATATGGATGAAAAGAGATCATCATGATTCTCATTATGGTCAGTTATGTCTGTTAACTGGTGGTGTCTTGCTATGGACCGACTCCCTAACCGGCAAATCATTTTTGAGGTTTTGTTTGGTGAAAGTAAGTAAGTAAGCGCAGAAATTAACAAAGTCGGTGCTTGGCCATGGTTTTGGTTGTTGCTGATGGGTTTTTTTTTAATTTATTTTTAATGGCACAAATGAATGAATTAGTGCGAATTATTGGATGTTGTCAGTGATTTTAATGTTGAATCCAAGAAATGGATGAAATGAGAGTAGCAATATGTGTGTGTGTGTGTGCGTGTTTTGTATCCCAATTTTGGAAATTTCTTGTATGCTGACCATGAGCATTTGCATATTGGAAATTTGAAGTCCCCTTAGTTCTGGCTCATCAACTGTCTAGTTTAACCTCCAATTCAATGCCCCCTTTGGTAAACAATAATTTCTATTCCAGTCAAAATTGGGGTTTTCTTGGATCCTTTTGAACTTGGAATTTGAGTATATGTCTTGGAATCTCAAGTTCCCCTGCACCTGGTTTAAATTGAGAGATATATACCCCAGGTTGAAAAATCATGTTGAATTTCAATTGAGAGATAGACCTCAGGTCAAAAATCAAGGTTGAAGTATGGACATTGTTTTAAAAGGACCCCCCGCCCCCCCTCCTTTCCAAATTCATACTTGAAATTCTTCATCATAATCTTCAGTTTTCTTATCATCTACACCTACCTAGAATTAAACAATGGACTTAGCCACAAAAAACTAGGTATAATTCCTTTTCTAGCCAACACTACAAGAGAATGTGATTTTTCTCACACAACAAGTCACAGCTCATGACAGATGTGTGACGTAAACTTTGTGGATGAAATCACATATTGTAATGGATGAAATCACAACGTTTACCTCACACATGTATTATGAGCTATTGCATTTTGTGTAGGAAAAATCACATTCTCTTGTAGTGCAAACTTTTGTATCCTGAGATCAAATTTGAAGCAAATAAGCCTCCACACAAGGGATTGTGAGAATTTTAGAGGACGAATGGAAATGCTAGAATTGCTAATTTGTTTCTCTTACATGAATAGATGTTATCTTGCCCATCCATACTATTATGTAACATTTGGGCAAGATTAACACATATTTTGTCACCTAAATCATGTATGAAAAAGTGCATTCATCTGGTTATCTTCAATATGACAAATTTTAATGTGAAAAAAGAGTTGCATATTCTTCAATGCTGTTGATTTGAGTATGTTTCAGTACTTACACAAATTCAAAGACACCATTGAATTCTTGCTTTTAATCAAGTGGATTCTACTATAGGTATCCAAGTGATGGATATAGATCCAACATTCTTATCATGATTGGAATGACCCTAAAGAAGAAAACATGAGATCCTTGTGGGATGATTTGAAAGGAAGGATTGGAAACTCCATAATATATCACAAGACACACTTTTTTGGAAAACAAATTTGTGAAATCAACCATACATTTGACAAGGAAAAGAGAAATAAATTTTTTTATTTCCAAATATATTGTGTGCCCTAGTTTGCACACAAGTAAGATGATGTCAATATTTGGTCATAGTGCATTTGGTGTTCCAACTAGCACCTGGTCGGCAAACAAGGTCAGAGTGATCGAGCACCCACCCATACATCATCCACTGCATGCCCATTATGACTCAGTTGTGGATGAACCTGAACTGAGTTAGTGATTTGTTTTACCGTGGTGACCCATTCTGTGAGAAGTAGGTTGTACATATATTTAGATAGATATTCAGGAAAATAGGTAACTACTTAGATGGTTTCTAGTTTATGCAGAGGTAAGAGCATCTCCAGCAGTGCTCAGTAAGTGTGACCTTGCAAAAATGTTTTTCACATCCAAGTTTAGTTATCTACTGTTTTGCAAGCCCACCCACAAAACTGAAACTGGGTCAGCAAATAGGTGAGGGGACTACTAATAGCAAACCCTTTGGACCAATCATTATTGGTCCATCATCAGTATCTGAAATGGGGGCCAAAAGTAAAGAAACAGGTTATTAAAACTCATGATGAGGAATCCTCAACCCAACTGGGCAAGTTCACTTCATGTCACTAACATGGGGTTGGGAAATCATTGTGACAGTTTACCCCCCCCCCCCCCCCCCCCCCCCCCCTCCAAACAACCAAAAACCAAGAAACAAACATAAAACAACATCATACATACTCCCAAAATGCAAAAAGAAAAGCAGAAAAAAACAGCAGAACTGTGTAAGTTTTAAAAAGCCTAGAGTTGTTCCAGTTACCAGTCCAACAGTTGCAGCATGCAGACTGTGTGGGGGCAACTGGTTTGCTGTGTATTTTCTAACTGGAATTCTTCCAAAGCTGCTCATACTCAGGTACTTGAAATTAGGGCATTGCATCTCATTTCCCTTTCCACACTCCCTCCACTCCTTTGAAGACAAATCAATGAACTTGGTCCTCTAGGCTATGTACCAATTTACTTACTTACCTTCGGTGGTCTTCACATCGACCGGGGCCAGACTTGTTTGACCTTACATTTACTATGTTGGTAACTAGTGTTGTTTGGTTCTTCCTTTCCGAAAGAACCTTTCATTGCAGTTTTGACATTATAAACAAGGATTGGATTTGAAAGATTGATTTTCATAGGTTCTCCAAATGTAGAGCTTGGTTCTTCAAATTTTTTTACTTGCAATTTTGGTTGGGGCAATTTTTTTTTCAAATTCAAGAATCTTTGAGCCAAGTTCAAAGACAAGGTCCAATTCCATGTGCACTCTTACACTTCCTCAAGATTGAAAATTTTATAGGCATAGAGTTTTGTAACAAGTTACAATTGAAAATTGTGAAGGTAAAGAAAATCTTTCAACATATTAAAATCCATAACCTACCTATAAAGTTTAGCCTAGTTGTTGATCTTTCAAAAATCTTCAAGCCTACCAATGTTGTGTAATTCTTTGATTTTTAAAATAACTAATAATTCCATGTAATGGAATTTTCAAAATTTTCAAAATCGAGCAATTCCAAAGCTTAGAAATTTTAGATTTCAAAAAATATGGGCAATTTTAAATTTTGAATTTTATTAATTTTTAAAGAATTAGCTAGTTTCAAGGATTTGGAAATTTTTACAAGCAATTCCTTAGGTTTGATTTTTCTACAAAAACTTAGTCAATTATATGAAAAAAATATCAAGGTTTTCAAGTAAGGCCCTTGACCTAGATGTACTCCACTAGTTATTAAAGTTGAAAGGGCAGTTTTTTAAATAGGTTTCTGAGAAAAACCCAATCAATTACATGAATTAATTCTTCGGCAAAGTTTTTAATTGATTGCATTTTGCCAAGTAGTAAACTAAGGATCAAAGGTCAAGTGCTTGAATTGATATCAAAAGTCTAAAATGAACAATGAGTTTCCTTTCAATGAAAGCAAAGCCTTTTAAAACCAGCCATTTAAAAATGAATCCATAAAAGAAACAAAAAATACTCCAAAATCTAAATCTTACAAATCACAAGAACAAATTACAAATCCATCCATGAAGCTAGAAAAACAATTCAAGTAGTTCAAAGTTCAAAATCCACCATGAAGAGAAAGCTTCAATGATCCACATTAAAACTAATAACCAAACATAGGGCCTCATGTTCTCTTTGTACAATGTTATTGCTTCTATAATATCTTGCAAAGTGTTTAACAACACCACAAACTTCACAAACTTCATCAGAACTAAGTTTGCACATGTTTGGAATTGAAGATTCCATGGTAATGACAAAAAAGAATTGAAATGAAAGAGTTGAGAATTGTGAATAGTTAATAACAGATTAAGGTTAAAGAGTAGAGACTCATAAATAGTGATATTGGAAATGCTAATATGAGATGGTGAATGAACATGCATAAGTAGTGTTAGCAAAAATGAAATGTAAAAGGACAACTTGCAATTGCGTATCACACCTTGAGCTTGTTGAAAAAAGGAAAAAAATCAAACAATAAGGTACAAAACACGTGTTGAATGAAAGACAAAAAAACAAGTGACAACAAAACACAAAACACACACTTTGAAATTTTTTCACTTTCATCTAATGCATTTAGCATCCATGAACCTATTTTCAAAAGTTTATCTTTAGGTTTTGATTATAATTTCAATTCTAAGAAAAGGATAATTCTATGGCTTGATCCTTGTGATGGTTTATCAAAAGGGTGTTGAGTTGCATCTAAGTCACAAGGATTGTACTTCAACCCCTAGTTTAACACTTCAAATTGAAGAACTTGCCAACACTAGTCAACACAATTTGATCCCCTATCTTTTTGCAATTCAATAATGGTGGTCACAATTTTGTGTTGCACCATTAATTTTGATCAAATTGGCCATATAGGTTGACAATTTGTCACTTTACAAATACTTCATATGTCTGTTGTTTTGCCCCTTCCATCCTCCTTCCACCATAATGCAAAACACAATGTAGAAAAGAATATGTAATAATGTGGAAAATATTGAAGTCATGGGATCCAAGACCCTGTCTTTGGGCCCTGGTTTGACCCTACAATTCCTATTTCATTGGCAATTTGAATGTAGAAGTAAAGTGAGCGAAATTGGGTACTATTTAGTGAAATTGGGAAGCAGTTCACAAGATTTACAGGATTTAATTATGAGAAGAGTATATTTAACCAAAAATATGAATAGTAACAATGAAACACAAGTAAGGCAAATCCAAAATTGGGCGGTGGAACTCCCATAAGGACCAATTTCAATGAGACACCTAGTTTGGTCCCCTTTTTTTTACTTGTGTATTGTTTCATCCTGACTTTTTATTGTGGTCCCTAGTTTTGCCAAAACTAGGGACCACTACTTTGAGTTTAGGTTACACAGAGTGCCATAGAGTGGATGACAATGAATGACACCTTGTGTGACTTGGGTGACCATTTTCAGGTTTTCCCCATTGTTTGGCCACATGAAAGGTGGTAGAATGTGTTTGGTTTTTGGCTATCCACATTTCCATCTACCTCATAATTGTCGGCCAAAGTGAACTAGCATTCACCAATGCACCATGTAGGATGGATGGTATGTGGACAGAAAACACTTTTTGGTTGTATTCATGTCCCCATAACTAACCAGGGTATTAGTTATGTACAAATTATTAACCAATGTTGGACGATTCTCTAGTTTTTTTGAGAGCCGTCAAGTTCGGGTATTATAATATTTTAAAAAAAACCCAGTTCTTATTTTAAAATTTATTTTCATCTTTTAAAAACTTAGGCATGATTTCAAAATTTTGAAAAAATAATTTCACCCAAATTTCAAAGTGCTAATTCTCACACACCTTATACTAGTTAGTTTTCAAAGTTGATTTTCACATACTGGTTATTATAAAAAAATTGGTTATTATAAAAAAATTTATGTCAAATTTTTTTTTTAATGTTACAAAAGAAGCAATGGCATTGAGCAAGGAGCAATAAGAGGAGTAACAACGTCAAACAAGTAAGGAACAACAATTCAAATAAGTAACAAGCAACAACATTGAGCAAACAAGAAGTAACAAGAGGAGCAACATCATCAAGCAAACAAAGAGCAGTAGCGTCGAGCAAGCAAGGAATAACATAGCTTAACCATATGGATAATGGGTAAGTCATAAAAGGTACATTTCAAATGAAATCACGAAAACAAATGAGGATTTGAAACACCTCTTGGGATTAGGGTCTTGCAGTTGGAAGGCACAGTTTTGTAGCTGGAAGTGAAACTCCAACTGGACATACCTATGGGATTGTCAGCACATGACCATATATAAAAATTTCTAAAATCAATATACCCCAAATATTCAGATCTCAGACTAATGGATTTGGATTTGCTTCAAGATCTTGGAAGGTTACACAAGTGGTCCTAACATTCACTCATCCAAAGAAAAATCGGGTTATGAGCCTTGAAACTGAATGTGATGAATCAACATGTGTCCATTGAAACATACAATGTGTTTGTAGCTCCAAAATCTCACAAATGATGATCACAAGCTCAATTCATATGCCATGGATGCAAAGAAAATTCCATGGCTAGCCTTGTTGATTAAATTATACACAAGACTTGGAGTGGACTAACTACAATATGTTGCACATGGGAAATCAAAAGTGCAGTTCAAGAGTTGAGATATTTGTGTGCCTTACTTAACAATTTAAACCAAGTGCGGGGAATTGGAAACCATCCTCTAACTGATCTCTTAGAACATCTCCAGCGGTGCTCAGTATGCGACCCTGCGAAATATATTTCAGATCCAAGTTGAGTTATGTACTCTTTTGCAACCCCACCCACAAAACTGAAACTTGGATAGCAAATAGGTGGGGGGACTACTAATAGCAAACCTCCTGGACCAATCATTATGATGGGCCAATCAGAAACACTGAGCCAGCAGTTAGATCATATTTATTACACTCTTTTCTGCAGGTGCACAGCGCTGCTGGGTCTTTTACAAGCCACCGCAACGTGCACAATTAAGCAGAGCCAAAACCATTTTCCTGAGCCAAACCGGCAAACGTTGGATTTTCTTCATCCGATTTTACTGTGCAGGATCACGTATCGAGAACCATTGGAGATGCTCTTAGAGTGGAAAGTTGTTATGTTGTTAGCATGCAGATAAATACACTGTGTCAGTGGTACTGAACTTGGAACAAGCAAACACTACTTCACTTGTCATATCTTGTGAGGTGAGATGAGGTGAGGTGAGGCGAGGCTTGGCTTGGCTTGATGGGGTGACAGCAAATCTCAGGCTAAGTAGTAAGTAAGGTGTATACTTACATGGACTAATGCCATCTGTGAGTGGGGCCCCTTGGCTCTGTTCCCCACATTGAATTGGCTTCTAAATCTGCCACACAAGTAAGTGTTTAGTTCCACAGTCCACAGATCTGGTACAGAGCTTGCTATGAATTTCTGAGCCTCTCTCTCTCTTCAAAATTTGAAGTTGGGTAGGTGTCTGAACATCATGTGTTTTGAAATCAATCATATGGTACTACTGTTGCCTGAAGATGAGTCAAGCAAATAAACAGGCAGGATCCCTATCTCTCATTTAAAATGATATGGTTGCCTCTAGTGTTGTTGTTGGCAGGTTCAAGTTATTTGCAGGTCCTATAAGGTTCAGGCTCTAGGTTTGGTTCTGAAGTATCTGGATCTCGGACGTTCAGAAAATCAAAGCAATTGGGATTTGAATCTGAACTTTGAAATTTCCCCTCTAACTTGAAAATTGGCATTGGAATTCGAATGCGGGTTGTTATTATCCTTTGTAAAACAGGTTCAGATTGTTTGAAATTATAAATTCCAAGGCCATTTTAAAATGCATCTCTCTCTCTCTCTCTCTCTCAAAGAAACAAGACATCTCCCTTCCAAATGGTTAAGAAAATGGGCTTAATGCCTTGTTTCAATGAAGCTATAAGGATTTTTTTTTCTTATTGCATTATTACCTCTTCAAATTTCTTTTGCATTATTAATATCTCACTCCTCATGAGGGTGGTGGGTAATGTAAATGGAACTGAACTGGTTCTTGACCTGGATCAAGCTCCAAATTTTGGGATCAAAGGTTTTGTAAGTCTAGAAAATCGTCCTTAAACCCTAAACCAGACAACATGGGTTTACCTAAGCTAGGCTTGGTGCTCCACCACAGGAGGCTTTCCAACTTGCAAGCAGTGTTGAGTGGGTATTTGATTTTGTGTAGGGTTTAGGGTTTGGGTATTACCAAAATAAGGGCCCACGTGAGGTGAAGCCAAGGCAAGCCTGATTCTCCAGTAATGCCCGTCGCCAAGGGTGTTACACAACATTTTTAAAAAATAGATGATTCTTAATTTTTCTTGTCATACCCAATGGCTATCCATTGGGAGTATTTCAAAAAAGCAAAATGTCTATAGAGGTAGGCAATTTTCTTTTCAAAATGCCCATCTTACTTTTTACTGTTACATACTTGGTAGGTACCTGGCTAGTACCTGCTGGGTATCGTGGGTAAGAAAACAAATAATAAAAATGACACGTTAATTCTTACATCATGTAATGCTCCTTGGCCATGGGGGCTACCGGAATTGAGTCCAACTTGTTCAGGCCCTTATTCTGGTAGTGCCCATGGCCTCAAGCATTAACCCTACGCATAAGTTCTTTTGGGAGTGGTCAACACGGATGGATTCACTTGGGTAGATGCTAATGAATATTTGAGATCTCAATGCATCAATGAGAATTTATCGCATATGAATTTTTTTACAATCCCAATACAAGTGTAGGACTTTCTGTTTTATGTGCTTCACAATTTAAGAACTGGTAAGATTTTAACTTGTTCACATTGACAAGTACAGGGTTTGAATCAAACGTATCCCATTGTGACTAAAATAATAATAAAATTATTTAATAAGAAAATGTTGTGAAATTTTACATGATAAAAAGAAATTTTCATTTTTGGAACATTTAACTCGATACCCATTTGATACCCTTTTTGTGCAATTGAATGAGGATTTACCTGGTTAAAGAATTGTTCCCTCCTCATCACATTTACAGACCCGAAACCCAGAGGTACACAAATGGTACGAGTCTGCCATCCTTGGTCTCAAATCAAGAAAGGATCACAAGGGACCAAATGAGACAAGGCGATGTCACAGACACCTGCCTGCCCTTGCAAAATGGTTAGTCCTTCCATGGGACTCTTTGAATAAGCCGAGTCTCATATCTGCCTTGTTTTGTACTAGTACTGAAGTTGTAGCACGTGTATAGGAGGACTCCGTAAAGACCTAGCTTTTCCTTTTTTAATGTATTGGGAGGTCATGTTATATGACAAAAAATTTCATTTGGTTTCTCGCAGGAGCTTTACAAAAATTGTAAAGCCCACTTCCCATCTTGTTGCTGCCACACTGTCATGCGGTGTGGTGGTCTTTATGTGTGCAAAAAAGCTCACAGACTTGGGCCTGGGCTTTTTACCTACCACTTTTATTTGAGCCCACAAACTAACATACTCAAGTCCTCAAAAACAATGACCAAGGGGACCATTCAAGAGTTCTCATTCAAGTGTACTTTTCAAAAACCCATAGGTGTTAATGGAGCTATGTAATAAGCAGCCTTTCATTTGCATGTCATGCAAACCTTTCATTTGCACATGCAACTTTGTTGCAATCACAAGCATTGAAGAAGAGTGACCTTTTTGTGGAGATAATAACATGTCATGTGTGCATGTGGGTATTTTTACTTGGGCTATAAGAATTGCTGTAGCAGACATTGACAGATCTTGTATCTCACAACTCACTAGTGTTCAATTCCTCCTCCGTGCTGGTCAATTGACTAGCCTACCACTAGCTTCAGCTCTCTGCTGTTTCATTTTGAACTGGACAACAGTACAAGAAGCAGATGCCAAAACATTCAAAATCACATTTCCAGTCCACTTGTTTAGATTACACTAACCATCTCTCATACTAGCTGCTGTTGGCTCGTACCACACCTTAGTACAAACCCTGAAATCAAGTGGAAAAGCGTCTACAGAAACATTGGCCAATCTGTCACCCTCAACAACTCCTTGGAAACTTTTCTTGGAAGCAATATATTCTTTGGAAATTTTATTAAGTAAGTTGGAGGGTTATGTATTCATGCTTGTATTAATTAGTGACTGAGTGCACCCACATTTTTATTTTTAGTTTTAAATTCCTTTCAGAAGGAGCCAATCTGATGATTGGCCTATCACCAATATTTTTGCAACATTGTGGGTCTTTCTTACTCACTCCAACAATTTTCGCAACAAATAACGTGAGTTCCATGGCTAAACTTAGCAATTGCAAGGCCTTTGATGCGAGCAACCAGAAATCTCTTGAAAGACCCAAGTGGTCACTTTGTTCAGGCCCCTTGATTTCTAACTTAAATCCAACAAAAATAAAATTTTAATACCATTTGAATATGATTTCCATGGTCAATTTTGCAGATTTGCACATTGAAGATTCTAAGTTTGCAAGAGTCTCTACTAGATGCAGGAGGACGCAGGTAAGTTAAGGCAACTCGAGTTGAGATCGTCTGCCACACTTGAATGTTCAATTGTGACTCTCTTAATTGCCAAGTAGATCTACAACAATCATAGACTTAAAACAAAACTAATCAAGCTCATTGCCCCAATTAGATTTAACATAAGTGTCCAACAAGCCCTCCTCCAGTACTTCTTCCATTCTTGATCTCAAACCTATTTACAATGATCAGCTGCAAAAGTCTAGATTAGAACATAAAGCACTGACTGACAAATCAATTTCCTTTTGGTTTTGGAGCCATTTTCAAAAGGTCAAGATCGGCAACCCAAATTTTTGGAAATTTTTTTGGTTGTAAATTCAATGATTTTTTTATTAAAACTCGCCAGATTTCTGTGCATGGTTCAAGTACGGCAGCCAAAAACATACAATAATTTTTTTTCCTTTTCATATTTTTTATAGAAAAAATTGTCTAAATTGGCTTCTGGGTAATCACCACCTCACTTACATCACAAAATTGAACACACACACACACACACACACACACACACACATGCGCACAAACATTTGAGTGAGGCAGAGAAAGGATTCAAGGAAAGAGCATTGAGCGGTTGGAGTTGAAAGATCTCTGCAACCTCTTAGAGGTAGGTGCTCGACCCAGAAGATAATGATGACCCAAGGAGCTGGAATCAAATCTTTGATAGGTCGTCATAGGGATGATCACAGTGAATCCAGAAGCCAGAAAGGATTGTAGCTGCACAAGTCAAGTACCTATTCATCAATGAAGTTCAGTCTCTCATAACTCCAGTCTCCTTCAAAGACACCACCACCCAGCTAACAGACAACAAGAGTCATTAAAGCGATTTTTTTAGCCTTCTGGACTGACTCTTGTTGATACACTCTCCCCCATCTAGAGCTTGCACCTCTCCCTCCCTCTTGTGTATTGTAACCAGCTACTTCTATCAGCTACAGTACACTGTACAGGAATCAAAGTCTGTATAATACTCTACAGCT
>Ga0209611_10011769_pt1 | contig 12492 bp, 9 predicted proteins | sample S1TSphgellanicum_3_FD_187693 | JGI IMG/M metagenome (GOLD analysis project Ga0209611, IMG submission 187693) | Host-associated microbial communities from peat moss isolated from Minnesota, USA - S1T2_Fc - Sphagnum magellanicum MG (SPAdes) (version 2) | ecosystem: Host-associated > Plants > Peat...
CCACCCGCCCCCTGCTCCCGCCCCCTCCTTTCAGGAGTATTGAGGCACCAAGCTACATGTGTCTCTGCTATAGCAACTCCAATGTGGAGCCATTTCATATTTTGTTTGTCATAGAACCTAACTGTACTTTCTCTTCAAGTCATTTGTTTCTCCTTTTGTGCCCTCCACATCCAACCTCAACTTTTGCAAGGTTGAAATTTGTGCTAGAGATTCAATATCATTGGTTGTCCTTGAATGTCAAGTGATCAATCATAGATTGAGGAGGAAACATAGATGAATATCTGACCAGATACTTTGAGGGATGTGTACATGGAAGGAAGGGAATTCATTCTGAGGATTGGGATTGCACTCATGAAAATGGAAAAATGTAAATAACATTCATTTGAAGTTGACAAAGCACACTATCACTTATGAAAACTCATATGTATTAGAGAATTGTTCATCATAAAAGGTACAAATCATTTGAAGTCCCAATTTGCATCTTTTCACCAAAAGATGACCATTGACATCATAAAAATGACAACTGTACATGGTGATTCTTTGTTTTTGGGGAAGTGGCCATTTTGATGGATCACAAGATCAATTGTGGATTCGACAAGATGATACATTTTTTTTATTATCCATGTACATATGGACCATAATCATTAATCTGAAACATGTCCATATCTTGTCTTTAATCATCAGCAGAAAGCAAATCAAGCAAATTGCATCTTCAAAATGCCATTTCGTGTTAAAGAAAACTGTAAGTTTTGATCAAAGCCACAGTAGCAGAAACTTGGGAAAGAGAAAGGGAGAGAAAGAGGAGGGCAATTTCTGCCACATGTAGGTGGATTCGCAGACTAGTGAGATTAAGCATAAAATATTTTTAGCTTAATTTGGGCACTGTAATTTTGCTACATCTTGCAGTTCAGCCATAAAAAATTGTGTCCACATAAAGGATTTGCAATTAGTGAATGGTGAAAAGCTGGAAGATTTAAATCAGTATCTAAGCGTACAAACCCCAACTCCACACTTTGGCTACAACAGTTCTTATTCTTCTGCATATCAGCAATACTTTACCAATTTGGATGGCCCTTTGATCTCATGAGTAATAGAATTTGATCTCAATGCTATTACTCAATCTAGACATCCCGCGTAGACAAACACATAACTTCTTCTCTGGGTAACACTACCACCTGAGGCACTTAAACTTAGCAGGAGGTTTACCTTTTGTTCACAATAAAAAGTGAGAAGAAATTTTCCTCTAAATCATTCTATAAACAGGGGTTGCAACTTGCAACCTTTCCAAGGCACTGTAACCACTTCACTTCAGCAATTGTCAAGGCTAGAAAACCCCACTTAATACAATATTTTCTATTGATAGTACCAATCCCTGTCTCAATATATCCAGAGTTTCTGTACACCTACCTTGGCAGCACCCTTGCATATGGGCTGGGTGGTGTGCTACTCATCAAGGTCCTGTGCTTGCATATATTCCTGAAAAGATCTCAGATGGTGTTTTCATATCAACTATGCAATCAGTATACACAACAAATGTTCAATTAGGAACCAAACCCAATCTATCCACAAACTGCATAAATTATTTCACAAGATCACAACTTCAAAGTCTTGTTTTCCACTCCCTTGTGGTCAGGGAGTATGATACACTAGTAATACAAACAAGCACCTGGTCGTCACGTATTCGCTCTGCCCCTTATGGCAAGTTCAAACCAGCAACAACAGTTAAAATAAGATATGTTCCATGAAATACTTCCCAGAAAATGAGCTCATAGTTCACAGTAACACATGGTGAACATTCCTGAAGTGGGTGGTGGAAACTACATGGTCTCATAGTCTCTCCCTAACAAGGTGGGACAGCAAATACGGATGTAAGTTTGGTAAGCGGGAGGCACTAGGAGTCGAGATAAACAACATTATGCTCTACAGGTGCACGACCTACATGCAGATGGTTACCAGGAAAGTCAGGGTCCGCGTAACCAATAGCTATGCCACAAATGATGGCCAACTCCGGCTGAATGTTTAGCTCCGTGCGCAGTATGTCGGAGTAGCCCGCTAGCGATACCTCACAGATGGTGCCTAGGCCGCGTTCGGTGAGCGCTAACAGGAGGGTTTGCACATACATTCCAACACTCATATCATCCGCACGTCCCAGATCTTGGTGTATGCAGATGATTGCCACCACAGGTGCGCCAAAGAATTCGTAATTGCGTAGCACTGCCGCGGCTCTGCTTGCTTTGTCCTCCCGCGCAATCCCCATTGCTCCGTACACTTCTGCTCCCAGTTCCTGTCGAAAGTGCTTAAACTCCTCCGGTAGTTGAGGGATGTTGGGGGCCGCTCGCTTGGCTTCCGTGATCAACGCCTCTTTAAGTCGATCTCTTCGGACTCCGTCCGCAATCAGGACATGCCATGGCTGGATGTTGGAATTTGACGGTGCGAACTGCGCTAATGCCAGAGATTCGTTGAGCAAAGTTCGTGGCACCGGTGTAGACAGGAATTTGCGAGTCGAATGCCGGGCTTTGACAAGTTGGTCAAAATCAGCCATAGGTTCTCAGCCCTCCTAGAAGAAAAGGCGATGTCGATTGTGTTTCCTCTTAGACTATTACGGGTGGACTCAGCAAAGAATTACTACTACAGCTCTGAAAAAAACTAGTCCTTCAGCAATTGCAGAGCAGGCTGGACAAGGAGAGCTATCCCTTGAAATCGTCAACTAAGAGTTCGACTTCACATTTGGAGCGGGCTTTTTTCGCTCGCATAAGTATTAAGTACCACTCACTCAGTCACCTGGAAGGCATCTTTGCAGTAGCCTGTAAGTACATAATGGAGGCAATGGACCACACCAGGATTTTTTAAAAATAAAATATAAAATGTCCCCAAGTGGCAATAGGACAAGTCCTCTGATATGCAATAGGATATGTGTTAGGCTTCTTCTGTAATTTTGATAGGGGATTAAGTGGCTTCTTGATCAACAACCAGTTTTTGGCAAACATGGATATTTCAAAATAGCCCTAAGTGGTTATAAGAAATAAGTTCAAGTGATGTTCACAATTTTTTTCAAGTCAATCTAACTAGCGGTCACTAAAAAAACTAGTGGAGAATGTGGCTCCATTGTTGAAAAGGAAGGAAATAAACACAAAAAATGATATTAATACATCCAAGTTCAAAATTTTAACTGTACAAATCAAACACGAACATTTAGAGGGGAAGTTGAACCCCAATTTGATATCAAATTTTGCCTAATGCAATTCAAAGTCCCATCCATCACATCCAAGTGTCAATAAACCTCATAACCTCTTAAGGGACCAAACACAATCACGATTCACCAGACTTCTCCAAATTGTGAAAGCATGAACATTGGAGGCTTGGGTTGTGAGAAGAGCATAACTTGCTAAGTAGTAGGATCAATCCAAACTTTCTGATTTTTCCAAGTTGTAGTGACCTTGTGATAAAAAAAGTTAATTTGAGTATAAAATTCTTTTGCAAACATGCAAATAGTTATTCCCAAATGCTAATTTAATTGGTTATGCAATTTTTCTTTTATGAATGCAAGTGCGGAGAAAGTCCTTTCATCTTTTACAAATCCAAACATTGACAACACTGCAATTTTAGCATGCTTCAAGTATTCATTAGCCGTTGAGTGAGCAAGCCATTGTTGGTAATTGTCACCCAATACTTTGATCATTGGATTAATATCAAATGGTTTAGCCATGGCCTTTGGCGCTTGCATCTTCATGGCAAGCTTAAAGAAACACATTGATAATTTTAAATGGCTACCATTCAAAGGTTTTGCAACCTACAATAGTGAAAGTTTCACCCACTTTGAAGGATTGTGGTGGAATTATTTTTCACCACATTTGAAAACATTTGGAAGTGTTCATGTTGATAGTTAATTATAAGATTGCATTATTGTTACAAAGTTTTAGATGAAGACATCTTTCCATTATGCAAATTTGATCAAGGCATTGATTGCCTTCAACAATGATAGTAAATAAGACAAACCTAACAATGTGTGTAGATCACAAAGGAAGTCTAGATTCAACCTTGTTTGAGCAACATAAACATTATCCTATGACCAATGTCTTTTACTTCACCATCACATGTTTCAAAGGCTCTAACATGTTTATCCATGGAGGTTTCACATTTCGCAAAATTTTTAACCTCTTTGTTCCTATGATATCGGCAAGTTTAATGAATTTCAAATGTTGCTTAGGGGAGCTAGAGAAATATGAATACAATGATTGTAAGAAATCTTCCAATTTAACCACCATGGGTAAATTTGACAAAAGTTGAACATCAAGATTCATCTCATGGGTCATGCAATATTGTCCCATCATGTAAGGATAATATTCCTTCTTCAATTGAAATGTCATTCTAGTGTGGTTACCTTCGAGAAAGGAGGTCCTGTCAACATTAAAACAAATGAGCCTTGTGTCTATTTCTTTTTTAGTTAAACCCCCTTGTTACATGAGGGATTGAACAATTGCAATAGTAAGATTATCTACATTTCCACCTTCAAAAAATGTTGAAATGTGAATAAGATTTTTTTTACATGCATGCATCACATACACATGTATTGAAAGCAAGATTGAATGTCAATGGTAATAATTTCATCTACACTCAAAGAAAGAAAACTTGCTTGAACTACAACAATTGCTCACACATGTAATTTGTCATCTCTCACCTAGACCCATCATACCAATGTTTAATGGGATTGACAAAACAATTTAGTTATGCAAATAAGTTTTGCATTGTCATGATGGAAGGGTGCTTGCAATTGCACACATCAATGATTTGTAAAAATTTGGTGATGCCATCAATGTTTTTTGAACTCATTTTCCTTTTATCCCTTTCGTAGGCCTTAATTTCCATGAGCCTTTTTGCAAAAATTTGCACCAAAAAAATAATTGTTATATTACATGGATGAAATTCAATATGTATGAGCCTTGAGGATGAACTTCATTGAATCATGAAATCATATATGAAATTTGATAACATGGATGATGAAAAACATTACATGAATGAAGACATTGATGACATGAATGAAATTGTGTTCATGGATGGAATCAATCATATGAATATGGTGTTGATTGTGTGGATGAATTTCACATGGACAAAATTAAATTCATCAACAGGCAGAATCATGTTCACTATATCAGGTTCTATAACTTTGATGCACAACCTTAAAGCACTAAAATTCCACTTTAATTAAAATTAGCATGGACCAAGCTACACAATTCAAGGAGTGAAATCAAAAGAGGTCCAAGATGTTGTGACAATTTGCGTAAGACAAGACAACAACACATCAGTTGGTGATGTAAGAAGGTATCATCCAGTTGTTGACACGTAAAGGTTGCCTTATGAATTCCCTCAAGGGCCAATGCATGACGTTGGTAGTGATGTTAGCTTGGACATGATAGAAGAAGAATAATAACTCTGGGTTCTCAGCCGCTTGAAGAACACATCCGCAAAACATCATTACTGGGACCCAGGAACCTCGCGGGCTCTGGGCATGCAGCCCGCACAAATGAGAAGTTAAATGGACCAACTTCCTCCGAAGACACACCAGCATTGACTTGAAATCATACAAATTTTGGGGTGATTTACGCTTCCATCATAATCCATGACCACAGAAACTCTGCTCTACTCCAGACATCAGACACGTGCAAAAGGCGTTATGGCAATAGCGACCGTCGATTGGGCATGATAGGGTAAGAATACTAATTCTGGGTATTGCAGTATGCAGCCCCATGACGAAAACGCCAGCGGAACGTCATCACTGGGCCCCACAAACCTGGCATATTCCACAAAAAGTCTGCACAAAAGGAAGGCTAAAGTGAAACTGCATGTGGTGCATAATCCTTAGGTGACCAAGAACCTACACTGGTAACATTGTCAAAACCCTGGAATTTTTGGTTGCTCCTAAACATTGTATATTTCTGGTACTAAGACGAAATCAGGATCTCCTAGTAAGAGATTGCAAAAATGAAAGATTCAAATATGACATTTTGAACATGTCCATCTCTGAAGGTTTCCTCTTCATTATCTTCTATATCTTTCGTTTTTATTATCCTCACATGAATTTTAGCTTCTCTAGGAAACACCCCTGCATGAGGGGAAGCCTTTCCATGTTGCAACACTTTTAGGGAGTCTTTTTCTGCCTTGTCAATTCCAAGTAATGTTCCACCGTCTAGATCTGCCAGCTCCATAATGTTCTGATCGAGTTGTATGTTCATCATTTTCCTTTTTCTGCCTTTTTTTTATTTTCATTTCTTTTACTTACAAAAGCCTGTTTGCACAAGTGCAATTTCTAACCTAATTCTGCATGTCAGAACATTTGAAGTAAAAATTCAAAAACACTTTGCAGTTTTATTATTAAAAAATCTGATAAAATCAAAACAAAATTTTGAAAATGAATTCATTTGCAAACCACCTTTGACTTGGCAATATCACATTAGATATAGATTTCTGCCAGTTTATCAGTCATTACATTATAGATTTGAACTGAAGAGGATTGCAAACTCTGTGTTCAATATGCAAGATTTGATCAGTAAATTTTAGAATGTATTGTGAATCCCTCAAAAAGAAAGTATTTGGGTGTTTTTCCATGCATTGTGACTGCACCTCATGCATACCCAGCTTGCCACAAGAGATGACCTCATAGATATTGGGAGAGAGAGGGAGTATACAAAAAGCATGTAAGGTAACAAAACAAATGTTGTGTCAGTTTTGGCCAAATTACATTGCCATGGAAGGTGGCCCCAATTCATCTCTAGGCCACATTCTGCAGTAGCAATTGGAGAGGGAATCAATAAATAATAAATACAGAGGTTTTCACATGTGTGCCATGCTTTTGTTATTGAACACTGAACAAATTCAGTGAAAATTGGGTTGCTGAGTATGCATATCTTGCTGTGTTCTAAGGAACTGTTTCCAGAGATCAAAGGGTTCCTTGATGAGCTGTGCATTTTTCTTGCTGACAAAAGCTTTAAACAACTCATCAGTGACTAATCTCTCAATAGGCCAGAAAGGATGGTTACACTCAGCTAGAAGATCAGACAATACAAAGAGCACACTTTGAAACACGCAAAAGTGGAATGAAAAATCTTATGAGATGAAGAGTTCTGTAGAATCTCTACAACTCAAGACCAGCATCAGTTCCATCTGCAAATGTGACACACTTGAATACCTTACACTGAGGACAGATGAGAACCCCAACCTGCTCACGATAAACCAACCAACAAGAGCACATTCCATTAGCTTACTGGAGGTTTAGTTACTTATGTGCACTTGAAGAATGCGCACTACCAAACCTACCAACCTTGAGAACTGTCTTGAGAGCTCAAACAACACTCTTAAAAGGAGTTGTGTTTGATTTTAGCAGAGACAAGAACTTACAGCTCGACAAGTAGGACAGCGTCGGTAGAATCGGTTGGCCCTCACTTGCACATTTGTTTTTTGGCCATTGCAAAAATCACAGAGTAGCCAGCCCCTGCCTTTGCATGAGTCACAAGGAATGTTGGGCGCTGTCTCCCCCTGATATTAGGTGCACCATTCCTTCAGTAACAGAGTTCTTCAACAAGGGCTGGTAACATTTGTTACTATGGAACAGGTCACATTGCAACTTTCATTCCTGTGAAAAGATCAGTAAACTCATAACAGGGCAAATGGACCTTGAACAGACAGCTAGGGTTCACAATGTATACCGATTTGATTCTGCTGAAGTAGTTATCCTCTGGTGGGCCATTCTCAACACCTGCAACAATTCCAATCTTGTCACAACTTTCACACAAAACAAGGAGGAGTAACCAAAACTGCAAAACCAAGATGACACAAATTTGATTTCTTACCAAGAGGACCCCTTAACCCTAAACCCTCAAATTAGTGGACCTCTATACCTAATTCTAACTCTCTAACTCAATTTCTTCTTCTGAACTCCGCACCTCCACCCTTTGCTTGCAAAACCCTAATGTTGTTCATTCCTGTCACATGTGCTACACCAAACCCATAAGTTTGTCCTCCACAATGTCCTGACATAAAATTCCACAGTAAAATTCAACAATGTGAGAACACCAAAAATCCTACTGTGCACTTTTGCACAAGTTCTACCATGCATCCAATACAAACCCTTCACTCAATCAACAATCAGGTCAAAGAATCCAGATTCATCACAAAACTACAGAATGTGTATGCTGCTGAAAATATAGACAGGATCACAAAACCTGATGAAAGTTGCAAAATTGAACCATGAATTGGGAAGGCTATAAACAATCTGTAGAAAGAGAAGAGGGTTTACAGTTTGCACATTACTAAGCATACATGGTGCAGTTTTCTAGGTTTTCCACAAATGTGGTCTGCTGTGTGGGACAGGCACATTGGATTGATTGCAACCGTGTTGCAAGAGATTTATTGCAACCAAAGAATAGAGACATGTGAAATGATAGACCATTGCTCTAGTCTTCTGGTGTGCAAGGCATAATTTTTCTGCTCATCCAATAGTTCTCATGCACTACTTTGGAGATTGTCATTTTTTCTCTTCCAGTGCTCAACAACAACAAACATAGTTCAACAAGAGAACCTGATTTGCAACCCTCCTCTTGATTGTCTTTTGATTTCTCATGGTTTCAATACTCCTCTTGATTCTCTTTGATTTCTCATGTTCACACTTGTATGGTCGTGAAATTCACAATGTATGTCTACGCTACAGAATCAAAACCGAGTGCTCGTGAATTTCGTAATGCAGCCGAAGGCCGTTGACTGTCCATTGAAATTGTGAAGGCGAGGAAGATATGGGGAAATGGGAAACATTCGAAATACTCAGAAAAGAAAAGGGAAGAAAAGGAAACTTGAAGCTTACTGGAGACAAGAACATTGCGGGGAGCTGCTCGACTGAAGAACGAGCATCCCAAATGGCGATGGCTAATGAAATCCCCCATCGCTGCCTTGGGTCGGCCTGCTTTTCTCCCTTATCTATCTGTTTCTCTGTTTCTGGTCCTCCTCAGTGCGAGGGTTTTTTTACCCAATTTTGTGATGTAGCCAAACTGGCGATCATCCACAAGAAGATTTAGCCAAATTTGGCCACAAAGCACATGTGAAAGTACAAAAAATTAAGATCTGTTTATATTTTGGCTACATGAAGGAACCTGATGTAGAAAGCTGGCGATTAATTTTTCTATTTTTTTTTATTGTGATCCTTGTTTCAACCTTCGTTTTATTTTTCTATTTTTGGAAATCTGGCGAAATTTGGGCCAATTTTTTCACAAAAAATCCTTTGTAGGTGTTGAAATAGGCGGGGTTGGACAATGCAAAATCTGGATAATGGCTGAGGGTTTCTGCAGGAAAAAATATGACATCCCTGGAAGCACTTTCACAAGTGTTGAGTTGTAGCTAGCATTTTTTCCTCTGTGTAACGGCAGGGGCAATCCCAAAAGGTGTGCTGAGGGTCATCGGTGTCCAAGGTCTGACCATTCAACATGCGAACAGTCACTTGGAGGGAAGTTTTCTGACTATAGTATTACTAAGCATATTCGAAGTGTGTAGAGGGTGAGGAATGGATGTTTTTATGCATGTGTGCCACATAGTCTTCTGTTCAATGGATAGTATATACAACTCTAGAGAGTTCATTTTGGTGTGGAGTTATTGGTTTTGGTCTTTGAACTAAGTTTAATTGATCTTTACAAGAAGTTCTGTCCTTCAGTGACAAGTGAAATTATGCTCAAAGTGATGGATGGGTGTGTAGTGTTTAGGTTTAGAGAAAGTTGGATTTGTGAACAGAATTGGTCAATAATCAATGTGGGAGGTTGCAGTGAGGTTAACATTGGTCTTCAGAGGTCTTATCCAACATCAGGGTCTCACGTGCCAAAGATGTCATGCTGCCTTTCCTCTGCTATGGGAACCACACATGTTGCACAAGAAGTTTGCCTTCCAACCTTTTGCAGCCCATGAAGGTGTAAAAATATGGACTGAGAAAATATACTCACTCGGGATGGCAGCAAAACTCAAATAGCTTGTTTATAGCTTTCAGTGCAATAGGTGCAGTGTTCTAGGAGACACAATTTTAAAACTAGCTTGATAAGCTCAGTGCACTAAATATGGAAGCCACTCCTTTTGCATGTTATTTGTTTTTGGCTATTGCACATGACATTATCACCTTGCTAGTAAAGGACCACCATACTTGAATTGCTTAGTAATTGACTCACATCTTCCAGGACTAGAGTCAATGTTATACTATTTCCATAAGTCCCAGCAGAGAGAGAATCCAATGCACATGGAACACAAGGCTGCATGTCTACAATGTGCAGGCAATCAAAGCAACTCAAGGGGGCATGTGAACTATGAAAATTGACCTATTTTTGATTGGCAGTTGTCACCTTCTTCAGTCACATATTGGACCTCACCTTCAACTAGCAATGTTTTCATGAGTCCATATTCTGTTACTGATGTAGCATGAACTATATGGACAATTAATCTGGTATCTCACATGCTGTTGTACAGAGAATGACATGACTTTTCAAAATGAGTACAATGAATCTCTTGGTGGCATCAGCATACTTGTAATTTCTCCTCAAAGCCTTGGCAAAGGTCTAGTCTCATGAGTTGTGACTCAAATTGGCAACCCAATGACAGATATTAGCCGATACATTCTTTGCCCAACAGATAGGTTGGCAGAGTCATGCTCATTGCATTTTCCCCAACCCTTTCTGTCTTCTATTGCAGAGTCTATAGCTGATACATTCTTTGCCCAACAGATAGGTTGGCAGAGTCATGCTCATTGCATTTTCCCCAACCCTTTCTGTCTTCTATTGCACAGTCTACGTTTTTCTCTCACATAGCATCACAATGCCCCTCTCAGCTCACAATGCAGTTTTGTCAGGTGTACAAAGTGTGTAGCTTATTATCACCTTCATAAAAAATGGCAGTGATTAACTGCAGTTACTCCCCACTGACTGCATTAGCTCTCAGCAGTAGGGGTAAATAGGTACATTTACAATTATCTTCTCAAAATTTTGGGAAAAGAAACATACAAAATTTATATTCAGAGTTCTGCCACATTTCCAGAGGTAACAGGAAGACTCAATTCAGCTGCCATTGTAGGCCCATAGCTAACAAAATTTTGGGGAAACAAATATACAAAATCTGCACCCAGAATTTCTGCTACATTTCCAGAAGCAACCAGAAGACTAAATCTGATGTTAGCTTGCATGGAAGAGACATAGCTAAAAGAATGTCAATACACTTTTACTACCCTCATTCAAACTGCAATAATCACAACTCTATACACTTTTTAGCACATACATCTCTATACTCCAGAGAAGCTCTATAGAAAACACGGAGAAAAGTAAAGCAACACTCACATCTTCATGAGCTTCTGAGCCAGTAACCTCTATAATATGAGTGATTCCAAAAGCAAGTTCTGAAAACAAATCCCACACTCATAGTTGTCATTTTACCTGCAAATTGCATGAAAACAATCACTTACAAAGAGATTCCCAGACTCCCAGAATAGGTCAAAATACAATAGCTGTGATATGGGAGCTAAATGGCAGAAACAAACCAGCAATTTTAGCAGAGGACTATGAAAAAAACTTGACCATTGTAATGCCATGTCCGATTAGGGCCAGCCCATTCTTGCACACAAAACATTACATGCTTTTTCCCCAAGCTTGGTACAATTCTCACAACAGAGGACATCAACCAGGTGATACTTTCACTCTAATAAAATGTGTTGCAGAGACCATTAGTAAGCATAACCTGAGCAACTGCAAAGAGAAAGCAGACTGTAACACTAAAATAGCAAAAAAATAGAGGGTGCAAATCAAGGGGCGGTTGTTTAGCTACAGCAACTTCCAACTCATACTAATGAATGCATACGCAGCCATTTAGTTAGTTCAGTCTAATGAGAGTGCATGCGCAATCATTTAGCTTGTGTAATTGACAACTTGATTAGTGCATGTGCACTACCTTGGATTGTGTAACTTGTGGCTTGATCTACTTTATGAGCATCTTTGTACATGTGTGTAGGCAAGTAGTGAACTATCCATGTGGTACTGTAACTTGATTAAGTTAGACAATTACCTATGTAAATACGTAACGTTTAAGTTTAATGATTTATTTGTTAGTAGGATTTCATAGTTGAATTATGATTTGGTCAAGGTGCATTGACTTTCACATGATAATTTATGTGAAAATCATGTGAAATTTTTTTAGCACATTAAAGTGCATTGATTTTCACATGATAATTTATGTGAAAAATCTTTGTCATTTTATTATGCATGTGAAATCACATGGGGAGCCATGTGATGTGTAGACTTAAATTTTTTTTCTATTTAACTTTCTTTTGGTTAGTATATAAATGGGTGTTTGTGACCTTTGGAAACACCTTCACTTGATAGAAATAAGTTGTTGTATGAATGTAAAATTTCATAGAATGAAACTGTGAAGGGAATCGAGATTTTGACTTTGAAAGGTTTTGGTGTAATTTATGTGAAGTCCATGGTA
>Ga0209611_10011770_pt1 | contig 12491 bp, 7 predicted proteins | sample S1TSphgellanicum_3_FD_187693 | JGI IMG/M metagenome (GOLD analysis project Ga0209611, IMG submission 187693) | Host-associated microbial communities from peat moss isolated from Minnesota, USA - S1T2_Fc - Sphagnum magellanicum MG (SPAdes) (version 2) | ecosystem: Host-associated > Plants > Peat...
GTTCTTTTGCTCTCACTGGAGATCAGGACACAAGAGTAAAACAAGGGATGTCTCACACTTTGGCCTTGCCATTTACATTGAAAAATATCTTAAGGCAAAAGAAGAATTATGAAAACTCAAATATTTCACCATGCAAAAATATAATCTTAAGAAAATCCTCTAAAAAAAACCAAAATCCTTCAAGGTATTAGAACTCTATAACTAATCTCAAGTTTCAACACAAGCCAAAATTATCACCTTTCAAAAATCCTCGTATAAAAATAGGCCTATTATTATTACCCAGGGGCCAAAATGCCTTAAGCTACTATACCCTATAACGAATCTAAACACAATATCCTTGGCTTGGTAGGCAAGGCCAAAAACACAACCCCAGTCGTCTTCTCTTTCAAAGGAAGTAGGGAGTGTTTTTGATCCGCAGTTTTCATCCGCCCAACCAACTACCACTGAAGAAGAAGAAGACGAAGAAGGAAAAGCTCGTCTTACGAACTGCCACAATTCGCCCACTCTTCTCTCACACGAACTCCATCGCCAACCGCGCACTTGTCCGCCTCGCACTTATGTTCATTCCTTCCTCTCCGCTTCAAATCTCGCTCTCTCTCGACACAGTTGCATAACAGACAGACAGACAGACACGGAGATGATGGTGCAAGGCTGTGAGGGTAGAAGAGTACTCTGTTGGCAAATTCTTGGACATTCATGTTATGTGTGGCGGCCTTTGAGACTGAGAGTGGCTATGACAATGCCGTCGTCTGCGGCTGCTGCTGCGGGGTTACATAGTCTCATTACTCGCTCCTCCTTGCTCTCCTCATGTACAAATGATACTCGTGGAGCAGCAGCAGCAGCATCAGTAGCGGCAGTAGCGGCAGTCTTTGATTCTTCTTCGCCGGGTGGCAGTTTCTCCATTGGCTCCCCTCCTTCCTCCTTCTCCTTCTTCACCACATCGTGCAACCGCTCGCTTACAGATGGAGATCTGTTTTGTAGGAATGCAGGTCTGGTCGACAATTTGTCATCATCTTCCTCTCATGATCAGGTAAGGTTTTTGGCTTTCTCTTTTCAATTGCAGTAGTAGTAAGGTTATGTCGGACCACAGTTGCATTCCTCTCCAGGGAAATATTTTGAGCATGCATGGCACTACGGGATTTTTTTCAAGTGAATTTGGCTTCTGATCTGAATGAACCTTGCTCTTCATGTGTAGGAGGAGGAGGATTGCAGTTCCAGCTTTCAAACTGCTGCTGCTAACGCTGCTAGCTTTCAAGGTTTGAATTGGGGATTTCCACAAGCAATTCGCAAAGAGATTTTCTTAAAATCTTATATCTGGAGCTGTGTTATGCTCGTAGGACATTGATAGATTGTCACTGGATTGGAAGTGGTGATAGTCTTTGCATGCAGTTTCGTATGCTCTCTCTATGTAGCATAGGATTGGTAGGGTTTTCATGACTCTTGCTTCCTCTGAGGATGGCATTGTGCCAAGTGGTATGCAAGCAGGCCAGAAAGCACAGGAGAAGGAGGAGGAGGAGGAGGAGGCTGTATTGAAAAGTGTCATTAATCTTGCATTGCCTGCAGTGGGAGCTGTGTAAGTTTTTTGCCACTTCATCCATCGAGATTCCATTCAAGGCTATCAATTAGACAGAGAAATGCAGGATGCAGGCATCATTATCGCTCCTGTCATCCTCATACTGTCAACAAATGGCTGGCAGGCTGTCAGACCCAATAATGAGCTTGATTGATACTGGCTGTGTTGGCCAAGTGGGCTCCATTCAACTTGCTGCACTTGGTCCCAACACTTCTATTTTCAACTTTGTTTTCCAGGTTGAGTCTGACTACTCAATCAGTTTTCAGCTATGTCAGTTACTTCAATAAGATCTGGAATAATACCCCACACTTGATGTCACTGCTTTGCTGGCATTGCATTGGTGGTTAGAGAGATGATGTGTTGCACACCCAAGAAGTAGAGCTGTTCTCAAGTGGTTTGGCAATGACAGTTGAGTCATCTAGTTTTACCTCAGGATGGTTACTCATTTGACCAAAGAAGAAGCATCACTTCTTTCATTTTTGGATTCTCCTACATTGCTTCACTGCATGAGTCTAGTCACACTCTTCAACCTGCAACTGTGAATTGTTGGGTCAATCTTGCAGATATTCTGAAGATTTGCTGATCACCATCAGTGTGAGTAAAAACAAGGGTTTTGATGTGCCAGATCTTTTCGTTTCTGGGAGCAGCCACATGCAACTTGATAGCCACTGTTGGACCTGAGGGACCTGAGGGCTCCACAATTGGAGAGCAGCAAGGCCAGCAGTTACAGGTAACTGACATGCAATTTCCAGCGGTCACTATAAGCAGATTTGGTCATGGGCATGGATTTGCAAATTTTGCTTGACAATGATCTGTTAAGCTGGATCATGGTGTAGTTAATCAGTGGTTGGACATTGGTTGACAGGCATCACAGCTCCTGAGCTATGCGCTGTTTTTGGCTGTAGTTTTTGGTCTTGCTGTTGTAGTGTTGATGGAGCTATTTGCTCCACAATTGCTGGCGCTCATGGGAACTAGAAATGATTATCTGAACCCTGCACTTACTTACCTTCGAATTCGTGCTCTCTCTGGTATATTTCTCTTGACTCAGCCCTGAATGACATTTTCCTTTGTAAGGACTGTTCTCTGTTGCTGGGTATGTTTTTTTTTCCTCAAAATGCAATGTGTTCTAGCAAGCTTTGACTTGTGTTGAACATTGCACAATGCAGCACCAGCAGTGCTGGTCTTGATTGTAGGTCAAGGAGCATGCTTGGGACGTCAAGATGCCCATACTCCACTTGCTATCAACTCCATGGCTGCAGCATTCAATCTAGCTGGAGATCTCATCTTCACTCTTTGGCTTGGCTGGTATGAAGTTACTTCAGGATTTTCCCCTTCAGATCTTTAAGGTTGCCAATGTGTTCTAATTTCCTTTGTGGAAGTTCCTGGCTTCCATAATGCAACAACATTACTTTTAAGGAGAGCAGACAACATGCTGTGTGGGTTTTCTATAATAACTCCTAACTCATCACCAAGGTATTTTCCTGTCCAAGAAAAGAAATGGTCTACTGATACATTCTGTTATGTGGAACCATTGTTGTCTCCTGAACTGCTTTTTGACAGCCTGCATATTTATTTGCCGCATGCATTGATTGTATGCTTCATTTATCTTAAGCATCACACTAGTTGATGTGCAGGGGTGTTGCAGGAGCAGCATGGGCAACTCTGGGGTCACAATGCGTGGCAGTACTGCTACTAATGCGAGCATTGATGCGGATCTCAAAGACCTCCAGGACTGTACAGGAAAGCCATGACAAGCCACGGCCACCCGCACTTCAAGTTGGATGGTATGGACTTCCTACGCTGGAAGTGCTTGGACCATTTATGAGCTTGGCTAGTCCATTGATTATGAGATGTGCTCTTGGCATGGTACGTAACTTTCATCTAACAGTTTGCTAACCTATGACAACAGTATGAGGGCTGATGGGTGGCCCACTCTAATGTTCACTGATTTAGCATTTGCAGTATAATATTTGTGCAGCTTGGAATGACTCTTGTTTGGAAGCTGAAGTTGGCACCTTAACCAGAGTCTGTTTTCAATGACTATGTTAATTGTTCAATACCCTATGCACAGAACAGTTTTTGTTGCAGTTAGTTCACTTCACTTCCACTTACTTGAGGTTGAAAATGCAGACAGTGTACACGTTAGCAGCGAAGGCAGCAGCAGCCACAGGGACTTTGCAAATTGCTGCCCACCAAGTAGCTATGCAGGTATGTGTGATGCTCTCAAACAATGTGGCCCTTTCTCTCCCTGTACATTGACTCTGCAAGTATACTCTGCTAGTTGTAGTATTTAAACTGGGCTGCACTGTCACAAATGGGTGGGGCATGGCCAGGTCTTCTGGACATTGAGCTACTTTCCAGAGTCGCTTTCAATTGCTGCACAATCACTAGTTGCACGCAACATGAAGGCCAAACCAGAGGTTCCTCCTTGCCACATCTCTTCCTTGTCATGTTTTCTTCATCATTCTCAAAATGTCCACACAGCTGTGCAAATTAGAATTACATAGTTGGAGTTCTAACATTGACAAGTTCAAACATTTTACAAGAGTTTTGCAGAATTCAAGCTGTGATCTTAAGGTATGAAAGATTGTGTTGCAGAGGGCACGGGATGTGTCACGGATTCTTCTGGGGTTCGCAACAACACTGGGGCTGGTATTGATGGGAATTGTGGCAGCAGTGCACTATTTTGGGGCTTTTTGGCTGACAGCGGATGACCATGTGAGGCAGCTGGTGAGGTCAGTGACTCTGCAGAGTATGTTGTGTGAATTGCTGTGCGCTGTGGTGGTCGTCATCGAAGGCATTGCTATTGCATCTAGTGCGTCCTTCTACCAATGCATTCCTAAGGAAAATCATCTGAGGGCTAGCAAAATTCTGGAAAATGCTCTGATGTTGTCAACATTCAAAGTGTGATCCATGAGATTTATAGAAAAAATTAGAAGAATTATTTTTGGGGCTCATGGGAGGACGAAGGAAACTCAAGACTCAGCTCTACAGCAGCAGTCACTAATTATCATTCTGCCACATCTGTCTTTGGCTGCGTAAACACAGATGATTTTGCCTACTTGCCACGCATGCAGTTGCTAAATCTAGGAGGCATACTCATAGCCCTTGGTCTCACATTCAAAAATGGCGGTGGACTGGGTGGCATATGGTGGTGTCTGGTGCTATATTTTGGCACACGACTTGTCTACCATTCATTCTACATTGGGACACACTGGAACAGCCATGTAAGCTGTTAACAATCATGCTCAGAACTCGGATAGATATAAACTGATAAAATAACTCAGGAGTTCTGTCCATATGCAATTTGGTGTGGCACAGTCTGCAATCTGTCAGTTAGCTATTACACATGTTTTATGACTGCAATTTGAGTGCATCATATCAGGGCTTGTAAGAAGATGTGTTAAATCTGAATTAGTATTTGCAAATAATACTGAGGTTCCATGCACAAAAGTTGATCAGTTGTGGGTTGATCTTTAATACAGGTTCTGGGAGGTGCTTGCGTATCAGCACTCCAATTGGATGAGCAGCAGGCATTGGTGTCCAGTTAAGTAGCACTGATGGGTATCTAGCAGCTTTCAGGTCTCCAAAAGAAGGGATTTACAACCAAGGATTCATCAAGTGGGAACCTAAGCATTCCCAAACACATTTTAGACTCTGCCCCCTTATTTGCATTGGCTCCAGGATTGGCTTCTCCTCCAGTTGGAATTGTTGCATGCAAATGTAATGCAAGAGCTCTTAGCCACAATGTAGATGGCACTACTCAGAAAGGAGAGACGTGGATGGTTTTTAGGTTTTGGGATCTCAGAAATAAACAGGTAAGCTTTCTTGGAATCACCCTTTTCTACATTCACAGTCCTAGCTATCCAGTCTCTGGCCCTTGTGAGCAAACTGTTAACCTAATGTAAAAAATTCAAGCAATTGACCAGTGGAGCATTTTTACTAGCAGAAACATGTATACCACCAACCCATCAATAACTCCAAGGGCATTCACAGAGATATACTTTCGGTGAAGGGGAAGAAGACGTTCTGTTTTGTAGGCACATTGTTGCACATTCACTGGTAAGAGCAAATCACCAGCATGTGGCAAGGTGAAGTGAATACAAACTGTTCAAGAGGTACAATACACATGGCTGCCAAAGTTGTTGCAATAATATTATGGTTGAAGTTTTGTCAGCTGGTATTCCCTTCCAGCAATGGTCTCAATTGTCTTCTCATGGATCATGAAACATGGTCTTAATTGTCTTTTTCGCAGATCATGAAGCATGACCTCTCCATGTAACTGAGGAATGTGGATCAGATGAGTGCAGCAGTACATGCACTTCTTTGACCTTGCGACAGCTGATGCTCATGCCTGTAAGAACTTGACAACCTGGTTTGTCAGCATTCTAACACAAGTTGTAATTTGCCAATGATGTCGCCCTGACATCTGGACTAGTTATATAAAGATTGATGCTTTGCCGTTTTGTTGAAATGGCTTGAAGCAGTCTATTTCTTGCAGTTTGGTGTATGGAATGCCTGATGGCAGGGCAGGGAATTAATTACCTGGCATAAAGAACAAGGCAGCCCTCCTATAGACATGCCTTATGTGCATATAGAGGCACCTTACACATCATCAAGAGCCTTTGTATGTGCACGTAAGGCCCCTCTATATGGGGCCGTAGGTCTCAATTCCTCAATTCCTCAATCCCTCGTATCAAAAGCACACATCCCTTCAATGACAACCAAAACACCTTTTAATGTTAACCAATTAATGTCAGGGGGAACCAATTTGGTCCACCCCCTCCCAGTACTCCTAGTTTGTTCAGCATGATAGGAAGCTCAAGGTAGCTCTGTTCAACATGAATATGAAACACATTGAGAAGTTATGTTGCTGCCCGATTGTTTCAACATTTTTCAAAGCATGCGCTGAATCAGATGATGGAGTGTCCTTCATAATTATACTCCCAAATTGTTTCAAAAAGGATGAAAATCAATGTTCTTTTTTTAGACTTCTCTTGGATGGCCAAACTTTGATGATCTATTACTCATTCATTTCAATTATTTTTTGAATGGTTTTTTTCTTCACATGACTCATCGTATGCATGCTTTCTATACACCACTAACTTTTTTAAAACAGGAAGTGGAGCACAACATCTTAGTCCAAGTCTCCAAAAACTTGCAATTTTGAAGACCACTTGAAACTAGAAAGTCTTAAACTGGCAATATTCCATTTCTCATACAAATCTCATTTTTGTTTTATCAAAACATTTGGCTTCTTCAAGTCCGTAGAACTCCAACATCCATTTTGCAATGACTTCTTCCTATCAAGTGATTTTGTAATAAAGCGGTGTATTATGGAATGACATTGGGGATTGAAAAATACAAACAGAGAAGTTCCCCATGTCAAGGACCTAAGAAGAACTAAAATCCCTCTCAAGACCATGTGCAAAAAAATATGAAAAATTGCCAAATTTATTTCCAAAACTTTGACATCACCTCACTAATCAAAGCATCCTTAAACTCCACAAAATGACCTACTTAAAGCATTCTTAGTTATAGAGGTCGGCACCTTATGTAGCCAAATCAAGCTGGTTTGGTTGCATGGCACCTCGCAATAAGGCATTGGGGCCTTGCACGTTGTAAGGTGCCTCCACATATTTCCAATCCCCTTTTTGTTTAAGAGACTTTATTCAATTTGTAAAACTTTGCAAGATTTTTTTCCCTTTGCATTTTAAAGCACCTCCCTATGTCGAAGATCCTTTCATCACATGAAGGGACCTTCCACATATAGAAGGTGCTTTTGTGAAAAAAACCTTGACATGCTTTATAGTGGGGAAGGCTTGCAGGTTAGGACCTTCAAATTTTAGAAGGCCCTCATGTAGCGGTCTTCCCTTATACTTTATGATCATTAAGGCCCTTCAAATGAGCCATTACAAAAACCTATTGCCCAAGCACTTGGTGGCTAAGGCCTCTTACTAGGCCATTCATTTTCATGAACATGCATTTCCATCAAGAATAGTAAAATGGCTTGTACATGACACTTTAGATCAAATATAAAAATAAATAGTGTGAAACTTAGTTTGGGCTTGTATGCATGACCATAATACAATGTCCCTCAAGAGGGTTGACAAAATGATTGTTTTTTTATTGACTAATTAAAATAATTGTTTAAAGTGATGAGAATTAAATAGGTTTCTCACATTCTATTGTCTACTTTTTTCATCTTTGTGGATGGGGATGAGAAAATAATAACACTAGATGTTTCACATGTTAAACAAAGATAAGGTGAGGATGTGGGTGGAGGGGCATTAAACATTACCCTTACTTAGAACATCTCTACCGTAGCCCTTACTTGCACATGCAGTAATAACCATTGAAAATAAATGGTGTTGTAAGCCTCATTGCAATACCTAAGTCATCAAATTCTCACCAACCACATCTTCATTTTCTCTCCACTCTAGCAATGATGTACCATTATTATTAAATGTTTCGATATCATCATGTAGGTTTTATTTTTCTCTATCCATTTTGTGGGTGAATAGAGAGCTATGCATGTGTGTGGGTGTTTTCATGGTGCAACAATTTTTTCTTTTGAAGAAATATAAAAGGAAATGCAATGAAACTTCTATTTCGAGGGTTTCTTGAATGAACAAGTCTCTGCAAAAGCTAAAATACAAGTGGAGAACATAAAAATCCATGATAATAAGTAGAAAACCATTAGAGAACAATACTACTCAAGAATCTTAAGAAATGTTTTCCATTTCATTGAGAAACTCTAAAAATATTTTTGCAATTTTAATGGTGCCGTTTTTAATGTGATGCAAGATGATCTTGGATCTAGAAATGAAAATAAACAAATATCACCATCATGAGGCAAATCCACCCATTGTTGTTAAAGAAACACATTGGGTGAAAGCATGGTTAGGTGGTTGTGTACATTCAAGTTAAAAAGAGTCAATAGACATCTAATTAATGCTTGAATTTTTTTTGTTTTAGTGTTAAAAATTATACTAATGTTGTAAACTTCTTTAATGCATTCACATAACAATGTTTCAAATATATTATAAAAACATGTGGAATGACTTGGAATGAATATAATAGGCATTAAAATTTTCAAAATTGCTCCTAAAACATTATAATTAATTTTTTTGGTTGTTTAATGAATTTTTAAATGATTCTTAAATGATTTGAAAATGAAATGTTTTTTCAGGAGATTATTTAAATGCATCTTTACATAATAATATAATGCAACATCTTTTTTAAATCATAAGAATTTTTTTATGATTTTTTTCAATTTATAAATTGAATATTCTTAAGATATTTTGGGATTATTTTATAAATAAGTAGTCACTAAGGGTGCATCATTGGCTCTTATGAACATGAAATGTACCCAACTCACTTTTGGCCTTTTGTAAATCCATTTAATAAACTGAAAATTCTTACATTTTGACAATTAACATCTTATGCATCTAATGTACATTTCATTATGTTTCCATTTTAAAAATGGGTAAACCCAAGTGTGTACATGGTTAAACATATACTTGGTTCAAAAATCCATTTTAAAACATGATTTTAAAAATGAGATATGGACTAATAAAACTTGATATTAATGCAATATTTAAATCTTATTTTTAAAAAAAATATATAGTGAAAGTTTCAATGCATTTTATTTTTAAACACCTCATTTGATGTTGTCTTTTAAAAATTAAAAAAAATTGAACCTACTATGGTTTTTTTTTTTGAATGCACATGTAAAATATTTAGTCTTTGATCATGAGACTTTTTATGGTTTAAAAGTTCACTATGAATCCATTCTTTTCTTAGAATTCATCCATGATTTTTAATATGACTCCTAATAAAATGTACTACAACGTAAATAATTTTTAAAATGTCAATGTTGATGTGGAATATGACTTTACATTCTAAGTTCATTATAATCCAAAGAAATTGCAATTACAATAGTCCAAAATGTTCCTTTAACTATGCTTTCATCTTGCTTGGATGTAATTTTTTTCCCCTCCTTTAGTAGCAATGAACATCAAACCCTAAAAAACTAAATCCATACAACACAATGCACACCTTGAGGTACAACCTCAACATCACAAACATGGTCATATCTTGGGAGCTCATATGGTAGGAGGCAAACATTGGAAGTTCTTTTATAAACGTCTATAAAATTTCAATAGGATTTTTGACCTCCAAGACTTGAATGTGGCAAAAGTCTTTGGCAACATCCTTGAAAGTCATCCATGATTATAGAACCATGTGTAAGCAATCACAAGTGCATAAACAAAAAGGACATAACACCAAGTTGCAAGATAGATCAAAGGAACACTTTAGATGGTGTAGTGGCATAAAATGCAATGACATGGTCAAGAAGAAGTTCATGCAAGGATGCTTTGATCTCTCATCATTGTTTTATTGTAATAGCAAATTCATCTTCAAATAATCTCCTAAGTGGACATAAAGCTTAAAGTGGACTTTGTGGTGTGTAATTGTATTGGGGCACCACAACTTTAATTTGTCATAAATATCATCAAAATTTGCAATATTTTTTATTTTGGAGGGAAATTTGATAGTTTGTAGTGGAAATGTTCTTATAATCCACAATTTTGTTAAAACTTATGCCCTTGCATTTTCCCCTTTCACTTATCCATGTTGCTTGCAATGAAGTTTAACATGTGTACATCATTATTAGTTAATGATTAGGTCCCTAACTCCTTATCTATCACTAAAGAGTTTGTTTTATAGATTAGAAATTCTTATGTTTATGTTTATCAATGTTCATTGGATGCACTTCATTAAATCACAAACCATATGACAATTTTGAAGGTCACAAAATTCCCTTATGTGGGGTTGCATGGAAAAGATTATTTTTGGGCTAGTTGGTTGATTATTTGTATTCATTAGGCTTGTAGCCCTAGGTGTAGGTCATGTGTATAAACAAAAATCATGCCAAAAAATATGAAACTAAATATAAAAATTCCAATGACAAATAATTAGAACTGGTATATTAGAATTGGTATATGGGGGATTTTTTGGAATCCTTTGTATGATCATCCATGGACCATTCCAAACACAATTTTAGAAATAATTACTTCATTTTCAAACTTACCTATTTCATTTCTTTCTTAATAATAACTTCTTTTTCCTATTAATTTTCATAATAACTATCTCCCACCTTTCCTAATAACTACCTCCATTTTATAACTATTTCACTATTTTTCCCTATCCACCAACATGGTATGAAAAAATAAATTAAGATGTGTCTTTTCATGTCCATGAAATGTATATTAATTTAAATTAAACTTGACATTGACATAAATAATGATGAAGGTTGACGTTACGTAATAACATTGTCTATCAAGGTTAGTTCCATCCGCTACCTTCAAACATCATATAATGATAATTCAAGGCTAGAATGCAAGATAAGGCTTTGGACATTGAGAATGGGGAGGAGAATTGAGGAAGGGGAAGGAAATGATGGTGTCCTATGTTACCACCAAGTGACCTATATGCTCATTTTGGAGTGCTTTTCAAGGGTATACCAAACTTTTCAATGAAATCCATGTTTTGGATGACAAAATTGGAAAGGTATACCAAACTTTTCAATGAATCCATGTTTCGGATGACAAAATTGGATGTGCTACCTTATCAACAAGGATGTCACATTTGCTTTTGTGTCGCCTAACATCACATATGTGAATACAAAGTTTTAAATGATTTTGTTGGGGGTTTGTTGTTATTTTTTTATTTTAAAAAAATGATTTTCTTGCCATTGATTTGGGTTAGGGTTTAAGATTTAGGGTTTAGAGACCATTGACAATAGGTAGGTGTGATGGTACCTCTAGATCATCAAGAGGAGCCCACTCTCCAAATTTTGTAAAAGTGTGCCCCTAGGATGCATTCTATAGTACATAAGCAATATTAGCAACGTGGGCTGCATAAATTAGAACATCCAAAAAAGGGGATGAGAATGTATGCGGAGATCTGGGAGGGATATGCTTATGACACAAAACAAAAACACGGATGAAAAAAGTGATTCAGCAGGGTTCTGTTGATGAAAAGGCTAGCATAGTAGGTTGCTTTTTCAGACAGAAATTCCCGCTCACGGCTCTGACGATAAGTATGGACTACGTAACCAGCCTGGTTATCCAGAATAGCCAAGGCCAATACTATTTTGCAGTAACTAGAGTTCTCTTGCTGGTTAGGGAACACAACCATGCCCTCTTTTCGTTCACTGTTATGAAATGAACTTCTCCCTCTCTTTTTTCCGTCCATCTACAAGAAGGCTATGAAATATTTCATCCATTTATAAGAAGATTATGAAACTCTTTCATTCACACATATGAAGGTTATCGGCTACACTGGATAGCATTTATGAAAGGGAGGGGCTACCACCTGGGTAGCCCCCCTCTTCATAAATGTTATCTAATCTGAAGTAGTTCAAAAGTTATGTTGGGTTCCCATAAGATTGGGTTCTCCTGAGTTAGGGTCGCACTAGGGCTTTAGAACTTTCCATGGGAACATGGGAACATAGAAATATCAGGGGATCTCCCCGATCGCATAACTCCCTAGGGATCTTCTGCTGGGGGGAGATCCCTCAAATACGAAGAGAAAGAAAAAGAGAGGTTTTTATGAAAATCAAAAAGTTAAAAATAACAACAATAGTGAAAGAATGAAGAAATAGATATATCTATGAAAAGAAAAAAAAAAGAAAAAGAAAAGAAAGCATACACGCACCTATTTCTTGCCAACCAACTTTTTAGGTTTGCATGTCACAACAGCAACGCGGCGACAAATTCCGAGATGGAACTGTCATGTCCAGCCAATGAAAATACCGTCTCGGATACTCCGCCACCCTTTTCCAAACTTCCACCACGTCATACATACCTACCTACCTACCCCCCCCTCCTCCTCCCCCCCCCCCCCCCCC
>Ga0209611_10011772_pt1 | contig 12491 bp, 14 predicted proteins | sample S1TSphgellanicum_3_FD_187693 | JGI IMG/M metagenome (GOLD analysis project Ga0209611, IMG submission 187693) | Host-associated microbial communities from peat moss isolated from Minnesota, USA - S1T2_Fc - Sphagnum magellanicum MG (SPAdes) (version 2) | ecosystem: Host-associated > Plants > Peat...
TTGGTTAGTATATTTTTGGGTATGACGTGGATTACATATGTTGATTTCATACTTGTGAAAAGGTATAAAAAGATATGAATGATATGCATAAAACGTTAAATGTTTTTGTGTGTGAAATTTGAATGAATTGGGATAATTTGTTTTATTGACCACTATGTACCAACTGTCATATGTATTTGGACCCCATGTTTGTCTTGGAAGCTCTTCAAAATTGAATATGTGCCACCCACATTCTTTCTTGGGTTGAAACCAAAATTTTGTACCATCAACTTCATGATATTCCAATCAATAGGAGGCAAGTTCATATCTTAAATTATTTTTTAGTTTTACTTTTCATGTTTAGTTTTGCTACCATGGACAATTTGTCTTATGCATATTCCTTTGCGTCAATAACAATCTCTCACCTCTTAGGCCAATTATCTATGGTTTCACATTCCTTTTCATTGAACACCTTGTCCATTGTCATGCATTACCACATCAACACTTACAAATATTGTTATTGTGACACATACATCACATAATAAATCAAACTTTGAATAATACGTTATATCCAAAATTGTTTTGAATCTAGTCATCTAATCATAACCACTTGACGTAATACATCAAAGGCTAATTGTCATAATTCATATTTTGTTAAATTAACTATTGTTCATTTAAATTATAATTTGTTCAAGAATGGGAAAAATATGTTAAAAGTACATTAGCCATGTACCAAACCCAACCTAATGCTTGAACATCAAATTCTCACATTAGAAGGTATCAATTTCCCAAAGAAATCTTCCTTTTGGGCTTACTTGAACAAACTATATATATATATATATATATATTTCAAACCATAGTTATAATATTTTATTTAAGTGATTTTATGGTCATTTGTTCTAAAGGTGTAGAATTGTTCCGGTGCTTAGGATCAAAAAAATGCATTTTGAAACATCAATAAATCATATTCCAATGCCCTTGGTTCTCTCAAAACTTATCATAGTAAAAAGATTGGGCCAACACTTTCAATATTTCATGCTCTAACCTTTCAAAGTTAACATCACACAATGTGGTAGTGCATCTAGTATCCGATATATTTCCATAACTTGTAATTATGAAATGCTTGCCAATGCATTGACCTTCCCTTCCACCATGAAGATCATAGCGACGATTCAACCCTCCTCTCCCACCAATCAAGTCCACATAAAGTTTTAACTTCAAACACTTGGTAGACTAAAGTTGGTTTACAAATAGAAAGGATGTGGTGGTGAAAGTTGTGTGGAAAAAAATGCACACAAAATACAATGGTGGACAGAAAACAATTGATGAACTATCTTCTCACAAATAGCTTTGGGTTCCTAATTTAGGGACAAAGAACACTAATTCACTGTTGATTATTGGTCACAAAATTGTCCACACTCATTTGTGTTTCACAATATGAAAATGTCAAAGTTTCAAATTAAATGAAAACATTTACTTAAGGCAATTTAACAATTGAAAATGGCAAGACAGTTGTCATGTTTGATGTCCAATCTCTAAGTCACTACATGGATTCATCCATCTACCTTTAAGGCTAGACCAACAAACCACTGGAAGATGGAAAGAATTTAGGAATGCGATATGAGAATTTAAAATTTAGACTACATAGTCATACTCCACATAATTTCACACAAAATCATGATTGACAAGATTTCCATTGACTTGTGAGTTCAAGATAATGGTTTTCCTTGGAAGGTTTACTAGATGGGAATGCTCAACTATTATCCTTCTTGTAGCTCCTAAAAAGTAATGTGTTGTCAACAACCATATTCAAATTGCCAATAGAGGATTTCAGAGTGAAAGATCTCAGAGAAGATAACCAGCTCATGCAATTGGATAGGTGCCAAAACAAGAGAAGCTTCTCACTACAATTGCTGATTATCTGAAAACTCTGGTCAAGGAGGAGAGGGTTTAGGGTTTCAGATAAACAGTGATATCTGCAGCTCAGTTTCACCTTCTGGAGCTCAATTCCATCTTCCATGCATGGCAGATGAAGTGATTTTTACAATGAGTGCAGTCATAAGTCATAACCTTGTGACTGGCCCTCTGAATGTATCAAACTGTCACCTTCATCATGAATGGCAATGATTAATCACCATAACTCTCACTAACTTCATCAGCTCACAATGGTGGGAGTGAATTAGCACACAATCATAACCTTAAAACAGGGAAACAATAATGGAACAATCTGTATCCTGAGATAATCAACAGGAAGATTCAGTCATCATGTTGGTTAGCACCCAAAGAGACATGGCTAAACAAAAATGTAACAATATTATTTAATCTTAAATGATGGTATTGTGCATTGTCATTCATGGTACTTTTCTGAGCCACCTTGCAAGTTCCCTTTGCATCAATACTATCTCAAAATGCTTGACCCAGAGGAAGAGTAGAGTACAGCTTGCCAAAGTTTTCCATTCCTCCTGCACTGCCACACTGCACTCCACTCTCCTAGATCTCTCTCCACCCTGCACATCCCCACATGATTGCTTTTATTAACAAGATGAGGGGAACTGCACAAAATGCAACAGAAAGATACACATAACAACAAGGCTGACAAAGAGCAGGGGGAAGATTCACCATGATGACGTTCCAGTTAGCCACTTCCACTCATTGATTTTGCCATTGTCACCAACCTGTATGTGTATCTACACATCAATTGAAAACAACACAATTGCAGATACATCGCTAAGTTTGCAAAGCAATTTCCAAGGTAAAAGTAAACAGGTTCATCAACCACCTTGCATAAATATGTGCTGAAAGATTCTTCCTGTATATTTGCAGGATCACAACAGTGTCATGAAGCATACCTGACTAACAAAGAAAGGCTGCAAAATGAATTTGTTTTGCCCTTAAGGACCATCAGTAAGCTTCCCTTCACATTTAGGTCCATTGTGGGTACCCATAGAAGCTGTTCCATTTACAGACTCAACCTCTCTGCTGTTATCCTTTGATGCCTGTTCACTGCTCACAAGTCCATCTGTTATGAGCCCTCCATTGCTTCCTGCTGCACTTGTCCTCTGTCTTTCTCCAACTCTACCTTGTGCTCCCCGAGAGTTGTTAGTGGTGGATATAGCAGTGGCAAGTGCAATGGGCATAAGACAAAGTCCTTTGCTTTGTAAATACTGCATAGCTGACCCCATGTCATCCTCCATCAACTGTGTCACTTCCCTTTCAGTCAATGCAATTCCATCTTGGACAGGACTTGGTGTTCCTGAACTATGGGATATTGTTGCTGACATGTTATTTGAGCCCTGTACAGTACATGTAAGGACAAGTTCAGGATATGAAGAAGACACACATTGAACCCAGCACTGAAGCATACATAGACTCTCTGACCATATACAATCCACACCAAGTCTAAGGGCTAAACATCCTGACATGGAGTGCACACAATCTATTACACTTACAGCAGTTCACAATGTCACAAGCACAAGTCAAAATATCAGTTGCATTCATGAGAGAAGGAAGTTGGTACCTCAGCAGGAAGATCTGAAGTAGTTGGAGCCACAGCACCAGCACCTCCAAGCCGGCTCATACTGAGAATCTGCCCACCCAACACAAAGCTAAATCATGCCTCTTCCAAATACAGATACCAAAACTTCAAAGACATCCTGTTTGCACACTTCACTGGATGTAGCAAGTCACAGCAGAAGAATGCTCCAATCCTTCAAATCATTTGAGGTCAATCTCTCCTGAAAGACACACAATGACATGCATGCACATCTTTTGAAGGTAGAAGAGGATATCAACATGAGCTTATCTTCACCTTTACTTGAAGTTGCAGAAACTTGACATAGTCAATGATTTCATCCAGCATTGACGCCTTGTCAGTCTGCATCACAATGAAATTGACAATGTTCAAGTATGAACTCTGTGACCAAAAACTCAGCATCAAGTTTCCAATGCTCCGTGCCAATGCCTGGCTCTAGGTGAAAATTCCTACCAACACATGATGAGCAGACATTCTGACCAGAGACAAGTATAGAAGCGGCAAAGAACCTTATTTGAATTTGGCACAAGCTCTTGCAAGGCTTTCATGCGCTCAGCAATGCGCTCCCTGCGAAGCTGCAATCAAATCACAGTTGATAAAAAAATTGGGGGCTGTGAGATCATCTTTGAAACAAGGACACAAATACTGCACAAATACTGCACAAACTCATTTAGAGCTCAATCATAAAAGTTGCAAAAACCAGACTACAACACTACACATACCCGCTCTGCAATGCTATGTGGATCAGTGGCTTGACCACGCCGTGCTCGAACCCGGGGCCTGCCACCAACCGATGGCAGTCCCTGTTGTGGTGACCCTCCAAATCCAGAGGGAGCTGATGTAGGCCCGTTTCCCTGCTGCCAAAGAACAACCATACAATTTTCTTATCCTCATGAAGAACTTCACTGCAATCTTCTACAGGAATTTCATCAATGGAGTATCAGGATTGTGAGCTGGTGAACAAGGCTCTGAAGTGTTACAGTGATTCCAGAGCGATTCTCACACAAGGAGTCTTCATCATCCTCCCTGAATCTTTTCCCAAGAGATGGGGCATCTTGAGAACTGAATTCTCCATGGCAAAGAACATGCTCAGCCTTGGTCTGCGCAGGGTTCATAGGCAGGTGAGGCACCATCCCTGCATATGGTTGGCACCAGGTTGGAGCTGCAGGAGGGGGGCAATGGTCCCCTCGCCCCAGTTGCCCACCAGAATCTTCACTGCCACTGCTCCCCACAGAAGTAGACCTAGTTAGTGAAGCCACCCCCTGCAGCCCTGAACTCATTTGCAACCCTGCACTGTCTGATCCTCCTGGCTCTTGAGTTGCCACTGACACTCCCTCCATGCAACCTGCCTCAACCCGCATTTCCTTACCTGATTGATGCCCCAGCACAATGCTACATGAGAAACAATGCTCTTAGGCTCTGAGGTTCTGCACACAGCCATTCTATCTCAACTCTAGAATCTTTCTTACAGCCAAGATAAATGAGGCATGACCAGCCTTCGAGAAAATCTTGGACATCTGCAGCAAACCTGCTCTCCCTCCTCTCAGTAGCCAATTCTCCAGCGTCTTGTCTGACAAACGACACCGATCTTCTAAGAAACAGCAAACAAAGGCACAGAATTTTGAGGCTTTGAGTCTCTTCACCTTGCAGCTGCTGTTGTTGCTGGTGCAGATGAGTGGTGATCAACGCATCGTCCGCCGAGCAGTGTACGCTTTCCACGCCTGATTCCTTCTTCTCCTCCAGGACTTGGTTAACCAGAGCTTGGCTGGAAACCAGGGCGGAGGCTTGGTTGCCACCAACCAGAGTTCCGTTGTTCAAGAGTCCCGGTGGCGTGAGCGACATGGCGAACCTTTTCTGCGCCGCGGTGCTCATGCTACTGCCGCCGCTGTCAACGTTGTTGTTGTCGCCGTTGTTGTTAACCCCTACACCCACCATCGCAAAGTCCGCCCCGGCCCGCTCCATCGCCATGGCCCCCGCCCCAGCATTGTAGTCCCAGGGCATGGCAAATATGTGCTCCAGAAACTCCTCCATCGCTGGGGTTTGCTGCACCTGCCCCTGCAGCTCAAAATGCAAGCTCTGCTGCTGCTGCGGTTGCTGCGTAATGGTCGTGGATTGCCCGCCGACGCCCACTCCCCCACCACCCATGCCCACAAGCCTCCTCTTCCCCCTTTCCCCACAAGCGTATTCCGCACTACTGATACAACTGCTGCTGCGACTGCGACTAACTGACTCTAGCCCCGGCACAACTAGCTCTCAGCTCCAGCACTCCGCAACCGCTGCAAATTGCGACGGAAGACTCCGAGATTCTAGAGAAAAGAGCAAGCTGCTTTCTACGGGAAAGTACAGGAAAGCGAGCTTCCGAAACTCCAATTTTGAGGAGCAATTTGAGGAGCTGTAGCCCGATGGAGTGCACCTAATTTCTTTCTTATGCAGCTGGAGTCGCTACAGGATTCAGCAGGGAGAAGAGGCGGGACCCAACCGAGGAAGCGCGGTGATCCCGCACGTTCACGACGTGGACGACGACGACAGCCGACACTTAAGATACGTACCATGTTGGCCGGTTAATGAGTTTTGACCCGGATATCAATCCGGTTATTCATAACCTGTCAGTCGATTCTTGATTGCTGATAACCGCCTGATATTGAATTTTCAAAATCTAATAGCCTAGCTGCATGAGCCAATTACTATGCAGGTAAGCTCTCAATACTTAAATACTAATACAAAAATTTAAGAAAACAGGGAGCTGTCCGATCATATTTATTACACTCTTCTTTTGCAGGTGTTACGCTTTACTGGGCCTTTTACGAGGCTCAGCAAACTGTCTACAATGCTGGGCTAAAACCATTGTGCTGAGCCAAACCAGCATGTTTTAACTTTTCTTCATCCAATTCATTTTAAAGTTCTGGATCACATACTCAGCACCGCTAGGATGCTGTAACACTTACCTCTATATCAACCTGGTAGGGACATGAGCTAATATTATCCTTGCACCAATTTTATATCAATTTCAATATCAGCCAAAAATCAATCAATAGGGTAAATAGGTCAGTGAGTGAACATTTAAGAACTCAAAGGAGGTGGAATCTCGTACATTGTTTGTCTGTTTCTGAAACTCCAAGAACATTTGTAACTCTTCACCTAGCACTTCCAATACTGCAAAAATTGTTCAATTCAATAAAGAAATAGGGAAGATATGGGGTGTTCAATTTAAGGGCATTTAGCGTTCGATGATGAGTGAATTAAAAAAGATTAAGATTTCAAGCTTAAAGTCTTTGATCCTTAGATCTTTGCCTCTGAAATACAAAGCGGTTTTGTAAAGCTCTGGTTGGTTTTTAATCACTCAAAACCTACTAAAAATGAGAAAGATAAAGGACTGGAACTAGAGAGGAATCTAAAGATATTTTTCCAAAAAAATTGGAGCAAACTATCACTCATCCTCTTCCTGTGTTTTCTGCTGCAGTACTCCTTTTTACTTCTGATGCTCAAAGAACATTTGTAGCCTCCAATTTCGCATAAAATGACACAAAAATTCCTCAATTTGTTTAATGAATAAGGAAAATATTGGAAAGTGTCGGGTGATGGGCGGTTCTACCCTACCAGGACCAGACTGCTATGAAATCTATTTTAATATCACCCAATTCCAGCACCAGCCTGGTATGAAATAAAAATTAAAAAATTCAGACAACCAAGACAAGGCTAGTATGTTAAAAGTCACACCAGAGCAGCACCGGTACTTACCTTTGTAGACATAGTGCTGGCCTGTAGCTATCCTCCGGCACGCCGATGGATGAGAATTCGTCCCTGAAAGAGGAGAACCTCTTCGATGTGCAATCAGCATTATCGTATCATCGTAGTATCTATCCCCCCATGGCACCGTCGGTTGCTCGCTGGCGCACTGTACGTACTATGTACGTATGTACCATTCTTTATGTTCTTAAATGTGGTACTTCATCTCGTTGCCGTTTGTTGTTGCTAGCTTTGATGCAAGGAAGTCATGCCTGCGCGTGAGGGTGAGGCACTTAATGGTGGAACCTGGCACCAGTAATAGTATCTTTTAATAACTGACCTTTTGTCTTTTTGACCTTATTGGTGTTGTTCACTGGCATGGCGTAATGATAATAAAAATCCATATTCATAACGTGTACAGCTACAGCTCTCACATATGAAATGCAATTCTGAATGAAGAAGACATTAAGGTCCCGGGTAGCAGATTATGTCATTTTCTAGAACCACATTATATGGCATTATCTTCAGATGATGGTCATATGCTCATAATAGTGACCAAAATCTCTGATTGAACATGAATTATTTTTTTAATTGTTGAATCTGCCACCCCAGACCTTAATATCACAGAACGGTCTCAACCTTTCCAATTATGTTGAGTACATTGCTTGGGGGCCTTCCCCAGCATAATTTATTTTTACCTCGCCCCAGGGAGAAGAAGGTGGGCATCCCCACCAAGTTGGAGTGTCTTGTGGACTTTTGCACCAACTGGGAGGTTTAAAGGATGCTTAAAAAGATCGAGATTTGCACCTGGGTGACCCACTTTTAGAATGCATGTTAGTCTATAGTTAATATAAGCAACAAGAAAGTGAAATCACCAAATTCCATGAAATCAAAAAGAATATAGGACAAGGGATTATAGCTCCTTTGATATGACAGTCTATGTTGCTGGACCTCAAAAGGATAAACAAAATACGTGAATGAGGGAAGACTCATGAAAGAATAATTAAGCCCAAAAAACTTTTAAACAATGTGTAAAATTTTTATTTGTTTTAAATGTGATCAAAGTTGAAAGGGGCAATATATTCAATTGATGCGAAAATTTAAAAAAAAATAGGAGGAAAAATGTTTACCCATGTTAATGAAAGGGTGGTTAGAAGGGTTAAAAATAAATTGTTCAACCGCCAAGTTTTGTGTGGAAGTGATATTAAAAGATTGTCAATGGGAGAGTCTAGCAAGCCTAACAAAGAAAAAAAGCAAGCGTGTGCCGATTGATGACGTTGAAAAAGATTTTATTGACCATGCATGATGATGAACTGGGTTATGAAATATCTGCAAATATTTTCAAAAAAAGCAGCTTTGTAGCTTTCTTTCAAGCAAGCCAAAAGACTTGCTTAGTTGACTTTACGTTTTGCTTGTTAAATAAAGTTACACGAAGCAATGATAAACAAATAATTATGCGACTTCCTGTTAAATATTAATGAATTTGATGTTTAGAATGAGTTTATTATATCTAACTAATTTCATAAACATGACATTGGTAAAAAAAAAAATGTAAAGTTGTCAACTTTGATAAAGTGTTTTGATGGATATATTATTCTCAATGTTGATTTGAATATATTTTTAATTTTGATTAAATAATGCCCGTTAAAATATTATAATTTTTTTGAAATTTATTTTTTTTATGTTTTCATATGTGAAATTAAAAATACAAAAATAGTTATTAACAATCATGATAAATCATAATTATAATTATAATCAAATTTCATATTGATTTATTTGTAAATTTGATTTTCAATACAAACCAAAAGGTACCAACATGTTAAATTTATTGTTACCACTTGTTGGAATTATGAACATTATGAAAATTAATCAATATCAAATCCAATAAAAAAGATTTTGGATGTAGAATGCGGTTTAATGGTTTGAAATACTCCAAGAAATGTTATTCCTTTCATTTGAAACAAAATCTTGAAATTGAAAACATCTAAGACAATCTATGATCATGATGTATAATAGGTTGAAAACTTTAATCATAATTTAATATTCATCTATCCAAAAAAAAAAAAGTAATATTTATTTAACAAGGTTTAGGGTAAAAAACTTTAAAATGTAATTGTTGAATGAAAAAATGAAACAAAAACACATTTGAATGTGAATCATGCACTCTTAAATAACATGCCAAATTTTTTTTCAAAGTTTTCAAAACTTTGGTGTGATATATAATGATAGTAGGTTGGGAAACATGTGATTTATGATTAACATGCAATTGATTTAACCAAAATATTAAATCTTTAAGTAATGTAGAATTTGAAATCAAGAGTCAGATTTTGAACATGTTTTCAAAACTACATTAAAAAATGGAAAAGTTCTTTGATTTTTTTTTTAAAAAATCAACGTTTATGGTTTTTTCAAGTTTTGCACATTTCAATTTGCACCAATTTGCAAGTGTTGATGATTTTCCTACAAATTAAATCGCTTCTTTAAATCTTTTTCTTTTTTTGTCTATTTCTTTGTTTTTTTCCTTTCTTTTCAAACTTGTATGCCATTAAGTCATTCATCCTCCCATGCATTTAATTCAATTAATAACACACATCAAAAGAAAATCATAACCTCCACAACATATTCATGGGATGTAAAAAACACACATGATTTAATAGATTCATAAAAATTTCAAGATTATTTAAATATTTCTTTTTACTATAATATAAATGAAAATTCAACACATGTTTCTATAACAATTAATGATTAAAAAACAATTCATGTCAAAAAATTAATATTCTTGAATATGCCAAAAAACTATGTATTTTCCTTTTAAAAAATTTGTTCTTGGGAAAAATAAATTTTCAAATTATAATGTTTTTGGCAAGGCATTTAATTAATAAATAAATTATAAATATAAAAATGGCATATACTTACAATAAATTATGCAATAAATAATATGAACTATTTGTTTTTTGAGGTCATATTTGCAAAAGGGACAAGGAACATACAAACCATTTTATCTCATGAAATCATGCTTGTTTTATAACAACATTTTAATCTCTATCCTATTTTATAATGTTAATAATGGTTCTTAAGGTTTTTATTAATTTCAAAAATATTTTAAATTCATATAATAAAATATCATTAATTTCAAATTATAATTTTTTAAAGGATTTATCATCAAGCAATGAAATTTGTAATGAAGATAATGTTGGTCATTTACCATATAATTAATGATATGCAAATTGAATTTTTAATTAATGAATTATCAATACAAACTAATGAAAGGATCACTATTGATGATTTAATTGATGTAAACTTAATTGATCATGAATATAGAAAGAATGTTTTTATTCAATAGAAAATTCATGCAACAATCTTTCTATATATTATGATAGGAGAATTTGAATAATGAAACATATCATTATCTCAATAGATTGTTAATAACCACTATTTTTGTCACAAGACATGCACAAAGATATTTTGGTTTATTTATTTCATATTATGTATGTAATCATGTAACAATGATACAATGACATTTTTCATGTAGAATTTGTCTTGTAAACATTCGTAAATCCTTATTCAATTTTGTTAGTGATTATTTTTACAAACAAAAAATGTCAACTGTGAATTTCAAAAATAACATTATTCACAAATATACCTTTTCAACCATCATTTTTTTTCCATATTATTTCATTTTCAAACTATTTTATATTTCACTTCATTTTGGTTAAGTAATTTCACAAATATGTAGGTTTTAAATGCTTAGGTTTTTTTTCTTTTTTGAAGCATGAATACTCATGTCATTGAAAACATTCCTATAAAGGTATAAACGGGATATCATAGAGCATGCACTATATAATAATGATGTAATGCATTTCATCAAATTATTAAAACACATATCAAAATAATCTTGTAACCAAAATTTTTTTTAAAAAGAAAAAACATTGAAAAAAATAGTACATCTTTCCTTTTTTGGTCCATTAATTCTTTCAATTGTTTCTTTTCACATAATGCACACATAATGAGGTGAACATCACTCAACGTTTTAACACTTTAAGTAAGTGCAAATCACAATGAAGAAAAAAAACAAATGTTCATGCCCAAACATAGAAAACTTGTTTCATGTTCATATGTCAATGGCATGAAATGTTGAAATAACTTTGAGAAAGATGAATTTCAGCCAAAGAGTAATGATGATATGATGCAATGTGTAACATGCAAAAAATCCTACTTATTTGCACCAAAATTAAAAACATTGGAAAAGAAGGAAACAATAGATGTCATTGTGGAGCAAGAAAAAATTGTCGTTGAAATGAAAGGCACGTCTAGTTCCTTTCTATATAAAATTGGAATCCATCAATGTATTTGAATTCCATTTGATTAAGTCTAAATTCAATTCCAACTCAATTGGATTAAGTTTGAATTGAGTTGAATTTGAATTCAATTAAAGACAATTAGTATGCAAATTGGTGGAAAATGTGTTCAATATCTTCTTGTGAATATGTTGTTGGAAAAAAATATTTAATACACAAATCTAAAAAGAGACCTTTCCATACTTCTTCACTTTGGAATGACCTAACAAATTCCAATTTGGAATTGTCTAATGTATGACAACTTAAAGAACCTAAAATTGTCCTACCTAAACCAGTTCCAATGAATCATCGTCACTGGAACTTTGATATGTGTTTCGATCATTTGATTAAGTTTTATGCATCACATTATTACTATACAACACAAGCCATATAATATCAACCATTTATACCTTTACAAGCATGTTTTCAATTACATGGGTATCTTTCAAAAGGAAAGAAAAAACCTAAACATTTAGAACCTCCATATGTGTCAAATTACTTAAACAAGATGAAGCAAAAGATAATTTTTTTATAAATGAAATAATATGAAAACAATTGATCAAATAATGGCTAGAAAAACTATATTTGAGAATAATATTATATTTGAAATCCACATTTGACATGTTGTTGTCTTGTGAAATCAATCCTTGGCAAAATTGAATAAGGATCTATGATTTTTTACAAATCATTATACAGGCAAAATGACATTTAATCATTGTTAAAAATTATGTACCTAATATGAATAAATAAATAAAATAAATTCTTTTCATGTCTCGTGAAAAAATCAATGGTTACTAACATTATATTGAAATAATGGCATGTTTGACAATCCAAATTTTGAACATTCCAAAAACTCATCACCTTCTCTCGCTTCCTCTTTAACAATCCACTTTGCCACAATTCTTAAAAACTAATGG
>Ga0209611_10011773_pt1 | contig 12491 bp, 7 predicted proteins | sample S1TSphgellanicum_3_FD_187693 | JGI IMG/M metagenome (GOLD analysis project Ga0209611, IMG submission 187693) | Host-associated microbial communities from peat moss isolated from Minnesota, USA - S1T2_Fc - Sphagnum magellanicum MG (SPAdes) (version 2) | ecosystem: Host-associated > Plants > Peat...
CACCCCGGCTGCATCACCGGCCAAGTTACTTGTTGATCTGCTCACATTGGTGCCTCCTGTAGCAGTGGCTACTGAGCTCGGGACTCGGGCTGGCACAGGCCTTACTTCATCACCACCACCTGCCTCTCTAGTAAAGCCTGCATCTGAGCTCCCACTCTCTGTCATGGTGGTGTCAACTGATCTGCCTCTTCCAGAAGCTGCACTAGTGCTATTGCTAGTTGCTCACAAGCGGCTGCCCCACCTGGAGCTTAAGAATACATCACTACAACCTCCTCCTGCCACAGATCACAAATCAGGTGATCAATTTTCTTTGATCAGAAAAAAATAAAAATCAATTACTTCCACAAATCCAAAGCCTAACAAGCTTACAACTGTGTAAACACTTCAAAGGGTAAAATGAGTTGCAGTTGAAGAAGCCCATTGCAGCATTGTTCATGTCACTCGCTTCCTAACCCTTCCTCCCTCAACAACAGCTATTTCACAAGAAAACTGTGACATACTTTTGATCACAGCAACAACACTGATAGGTCAAGCTTTCTGCATTATCATCATCCTCCTCCTAAAACCCAAGTTTTTCATTATTCCAATTCACTGTTTCTTCAAGCTCCCAAGTGTGTCATGGCTTGGTCAGATATGACAGGGTGACTCACCTTGAATGTACCCAGAATCCCAATTCTTTCTTTTGAGCTTCCAGAGTTTGTTGTCCACAAAATCAAAATTTGGGCATACTACATGGCCGCATTGAAAAACATAGTGGAAGGAGATGATGACAAGGCTGCATACAAAAACAAATTTTACATTGTCGAGTCTAACTGATTTCTCTTCATTCCTCAGAATCAGTTAGACTCTACCATAGCCCCCAAGTTCAAATTGCTTCAGCTCTCCTTCAATCTGACATGAAAACAACAACACACCCCAAACCCATAACCAAAGTTCCCAATTTATTTCAGCTCTCCTTCAATCTGACATGAAAACAACAACACACCCCAAACCCATAACCAAAGTTCCCAATTTATTTCAGCTCTCCTTCAATCTGACATGAAAACAACAACACGCCTTAAACCCAAAACCCAATTCCTCATAATGCAAGTTCCCAATTTCATCAGCTCTCCTTCAATCTGACATGAAAACAACAACACGCCTTAAACCCAAAACCCAAATTCCTCATAATGCAAGTTCCCAATTTCTTCAGCTCTCCTTCAATCTGACATGAAAACAACAACATGCCTTAAACCCAAAACCCAATTCCTCATAATGCAAGTTCCCACTTTCTTCAGCTCTCCTTCAATCTGACATGAAAACAACACACCACTCACCCATGAGAACCCAAATTCCAAGGGGGTTGTCCTATTTACTCTAGCTCCAAGTCAATTGCAATTGTAGTAATCTTGCCTACTAAAAGGCAATAGATGATGAGCCAACAAAGGCACCCCAAAAAAATATTAATAAATAAAATAATTGTAAACAATGTTTCACAAGAATGTTCCATTTAAATATAGTTTTAATGAGATTCCATTTAATTTTTTAATCCTTGATTTAAATTAGCAATCTCCCATGGAGAAAGATACAAATTGTTGATCCATAAAATGCATTCACTTACATGCCCAACTTTATCTCCTCCATACCACTTGTTACAATTAGTAAATTATTTTCATTTAGGGGTTGGTGTTTTTTTTTTTTTTTTTTCCCATGGGTTGTTGTTGTTGTTGTCACATGTGTCTAGAAATGTGCTCTTACTTAACCCAACCCCAAAATCTAATTTTAAAACAAAACTTTAAAACCCCAAAAAAATTTAAACCCAAAAAATCTTAAACCCTAAAATATAAATCTGAAAACTCAACTTATTATGTAATTAAACATTTTAAAAACTTTGAGATTTCTTTGTGCATCTTATTGTTTAAGGATGCATATTCACACTCAAATGCATTTGTGTTTTACTTTTTCATTAAACAACTAAAATTAAAATTTTAATGGCCTATTAAATAATTTATTATTTATGTTTTGAAATATGAAATTAATTGTTTTTTGACTTACACACATAATTGTAAATTATTTTAATGTGTTGAAACATTACTTCACACTTTACATCCATACATTTTTTTGACGAATTTGATATTGATTAATTTTCATGATATTAATAATTCCAACAAATGATAAAACTGAATTTAATATGATGGTACCTTTTGGTTTGTATTTAAAATCAAAATTACAAATGAATCAATGTGAGATTTCATTATGATCATAATTTTAAAACTAAATTATTGAATTTTTCAATAATCATTTAAAAATATTTTCAGTTTAATAATTATTGTAATGAAATTTAAGAATAGAATAAAAAATTTACATTAATCATTTTATTAATTAAATATAATATAAAAACATAAATATATTTCAACTTAATTTTTTTGTAATATTTTAGTGGACACCTTTTAATCATAATTAAAACCATTGAACGTCAACATTGAAAATGAAATATCCATTATAACATCTTGTCAAAGTTGGACAAATCTACATTATTTTTTTATCAATGTTATGTTTATGATTAGTTAGACTTAATTAACTCATTTTAAACACATAAATTTATTAATATTTAACAAGGAAGTGGCATTTGACAATCTTTTAATATATTTTCCACGCATGATTTTGGTGTGGAAATTTTATTTTCCCATTTTTAACCACCCTCTCCTTGGAATGGGTAAACATTTTTTTCATGTTCCAATCACTTCTCTTTTGAAATCAAAAGAATATATTCCTCCCTTTCAACTTTGGTTTCGTTTAAAATTAATGGGAATTTCACCCATGTTTTCAAAAAAAAAGAACCTTTAAAGTATCAAAATTTTGAAATATTCAAATTGACGCTACCAAAAATAATTTTCAATATAAATGAATATTTGGACAATTTTTTTTATAAATTATAATTAGCAAGTATGATATGCATTTTTAAAAATAAAAACCTTTTTTTCTCCTCCAAGCCAAGCATTTTTTCCCTCATTGTGATAATTATTTGTTTTGTCTCCCCATGTCTTACCACTATGAATTTATAATTTGCATTCTTTCTTTTATCCTTGGCCAATTGTGTAATTATAAATGTGCTTTTCAACTCATGTTGAACCTATTGTGTTTTATGTTTTAAATGTCACATAATTTGTTTGATGCCCCATTTTTGTTTGTGTTTAGGTCAAGGGCCCAATCCATGCATTACTACCCTAAGTATTCCAATGTTTGTGGATGGTTGTTGTGCTCAAATGTCTAACTAAAGGTATGGCCATACTCGATGTTAATAATAATGTTAGGCTAGTGTTAAGGATATTCAAATTAACCACCAATCCGCACCTATAAATTTAAATTAACATTACCTTTTAGGTGGCATATGAGATGGCATTGATGTTAAAATGGTGTTAATAGTCATTGTGAACGAACATTAAGTCTTTGAAAAAACTTATATTTGAAAGCCGAATATCAATGTTAACTAAAGTCCATATTGGTTTCCTTCGTACTTAATGTTAGGGATTATAGTGGTAAGTCCCAAAACAACAAGCCAATAGTTTAATGCCTAAAACCTACTTACCACAAAGTACAATGTTAATTCAATCTTTTAGACTCTCATTCACATCCATGATGTTGAAAATGTCTCTTACCATCCAGGATAATTTTAAACCTTAATTTTTTTCATCAATTTTCAGACATGTGATAATGGCAAGTGTCTTTTGCATGTTGTTTTTTTTAACTATGTTGGGTAGGTGATTGATAGCTAGGTTGGTAGGTGGGTGTGTGGATGGATAGATAATAAATAATAGGTAGGTAGGTAGGTAGGTAGGTAGGTGCTGGGTGGGTGTGAGTGGGTAGGAAAAATATGGAAAAAAAAAATTCATTGACTTAAATTCATCTTTTGGGGGTTGCTACTTAGCATTGAACTTTTATTCTCAAATCTATTTTTCTTGAAGATTTAATGTTAAAATAAGCATCATTCTCACCTAGTGTAAAATTAATGGTAATTAGTGTTAATTTTTTAAAAAAATTGAATGCGTTCACATATGTAATGTTAATTAGCATTGGCAATGATGTGAAATTGTAGTTGGCAAGTGGTACTAACTTGATGTTAGTGTTGTGTGGTAGCTAACATTTGATTTAGGGTTAGACCAAGATTTTAAACTCATCGCGCAATGTTATGCAAAGAAGGGAAAAAGGACCAATTAACTTAATGTTAAGTAACATAAAAAACCAAGTTGTGAGGTTTAGTCCCACCATCCTTCTTCGTTTTTCATTTGTTTTAGAGCTTGACAAACTTTCCTTTTTTTTAAAAAAAAAACTTGAAAGACCATCAAAACAATATTAATACCAATCCCCAATATGTGAAGTTGAAAGGTCAATTTTAATTGTCAAAATTGTATTGACAATCCAATCTTTCAATTCCAAAGGCCAACTTTAATTGTCCAAATTGTATGGGCATCCCAATCTTTGAGGTCAAAAGGCCAACTTTAATTGTCCAAATTTTATGAACAACCCAATCATTGAGCCTCCTAAGGCCAATTTTAATTGTTAAAATTTTATGGACAACCCAATCATTGAAGTCTAAAAGCCAATTTTAATTATAAAAATTCAATGGACAATCCCAAAATAGATACAGCATAAAGTAAGGTGATATTTGGAACATGTTGGGGAACACATTGGGAACAAAAAAAATCCAACATTATTGTTATTTAGTTTTAAGTAACATAGAAAATATTGTGAAGTTTGGTCCCACCAACCTTTCTCGATTTTATTTGTGGATTAAAATAAATAAACTTTTGTTAAAATTGAAAATAACAATTGTGGAACTTTTCAGTCTACTATGAATGAGCTATCATTAGGTCTAATGTTAAAATAATGATACATGTGGTGACATCTAATGTTGCTCTCAAGTGTAAATGTGCATACATCCTCGCTCCCATTGATTTTTCAATAATTATTAACACTATTAAAAAAACTAATGACTATTTTAGTGATATATTTAAGTGAATGATGCATAACATGCATTTAACATTAAGCTACCACCCACTTAACATTCGATGCCACCTAAGTTTTGATGTTAACTAACATTTTTGGTTTCAATGCAACAATTTTCTTGCCTTTTTTTCACATCCACTTAACACTAACCTAACATTAAGTGTGATAAAAAATGACAAATTAACTTGATGTTTAACATGCATCTTTGATTATCTTTTTTTCTCCCTTTATTTCAAAAAAATGAAAAAATTACTAGATTACAAACCCTAAAAAGGTGTGAACTAGATTACAAACCCTAAAAAGGCAACACAATGTTAGTTACTAATTAACATTGTGTGCAGACATGTTGAAATTGTAATATTGTGATTGGTGGCACTTTGTTAATGTAAATGTGGTGTTAGTTGCAAGCCCTAAACACCAAATGTGGCCAAACTTTTAATACTATTGAATCAAATAACTAACCTTACACATTATTGATAAGTTTTGAACACAAAGCCCCTCCTAAATTCATTTATTTTGAAGAACCTAAATAAAAGTGTTCAATTAAATCTTTAGTATCGAGATTCTAATTGAGCAATTTGAGTTATTGTTTTAGTATAAATATTTTAATTAACTCTTTAACATGTCAAAATTTTGTAATATTATCTACTTTTCAACATGTAAATTTATGGTGTCAATGTGAACATGGCATTTTTCAATAAGCAAATGTTAAATTTGTGTTGCAAATCTACATGGGTAACCCTGATTACATTGTCTCCCCATCCCTTTGGTTCAACTTTTGGGGGTTTTGCCTTCATTGGTAGCTTCATTTGAACATTGGGTTGCCTCATTTCTCTACCACTAAATGTTTCATGAGGTTTCATAACTGTTACAAATAGTGTCTTGTACCCTGTAGGTCACTCCTTTGTCTTGGGTATTCTTGACATAGTATATTATTCTCTTTCTAGAATATGGAATTGTGCTACATCATTTGCAAACTACAGTTTTTTTTCTACTGCATTTTCTTTTTCATTTTGTTGCATGGCTAACTAATCTAATTGCAAACTTTAGGTTACTACTCGATTCATGTTTGTTGTCATTATATTATTCTTCCTTGGGAAAAAAAAATTGTCCATAAATTTAAATCCTTACAATAATTGTTTGTTCAAATCTAATTCTTAACAATTTCTCTTCACCAATTTTGAATCTATAGTTTAGAAGAAAGTAAAATTCCTTGCAATAACTTTTCCGTACCTATTGCCAAACAATAAAACCAAAGTAATCCATACAACCCCAAATTCTAACCCCAAATTCATCCTAGGGATGGTAACCAAATGGTAAATCCTAATATTCTAACACTATTTCAATTGTAGTTTTTGTTCTTATACATTTTTAGTTTCAATTAACAAAAAATTGTACTAGAATTCCATAAATAATCCATAATGTTTCAACAACCACATTTCCCACAGCCTAAGTATTTACACAATTATGAATCTATCATAATTTGCCTTGTTTTTACTTCTCATATTAATATAAAAGGAAAGAAACGACAAATGATGGAAAAGTACAAGAAAATAAATAAAGTATCATAGTTTAACAACTCGGTGTGCATAATAAAAATTGTTCTATTTCCCAAAAAAACTACTACTCTACTCTCCCTCTATTCTATGGTCTAAAACAAAAAAATAAAAAAATAAAAAAAAGAACTCCCACAAAATCCTCTAGAACCTCCTTAATCCTCAATTCTCCCACCTTAAACTAATTTGAATTCCACCTCAATAGTCCTAGTTTCACCTACCTTGTTTCTATTAAACTTGTTCTATCTAGCATGTCTAAAATGGACATCACAAAACTTACTCCTTATCCTCATATAGTCTTATCTACCTAGTTACTACAACATAATTTTACCCTTAACATCGGACTTCAAACTTCTACAAGCTTTAGCCTTCAACTCACTAATCCTTGCAAGTTTGAACTCTAAAGTTGCAAGTCATAGATGTGTGTGCATAGTCTATATAAATTTTCCAATTCAAGTGTCGAAGAACTTGAATCCACATCACATTACATATTCTTCTTATTTTCCAATTCAAGAATTAGGTGTTGATGAATTTGAATTAACATCACACAATAGTGAACAATAGTAAATCTCTTTGATTTTTTGATTCAAATGAGACTTCCATGCATTTCTTCAATTTTTTAGTTCAAGTGAGATTTTAGAGTTTACATTTTGCATTTCGATTTTTCACTTTGCACTTTGGAGTTTGGTTTTTATTGTTGTGCATTTTGGTTTTGTGTTTTCTCCTAGGTTTTTTATGCTACTTGCAAGGGTTATAGAATCTAGTATTGCCAATGGTTTTTTCAAGTTTTCAAAATGTAAATTTTTTTTTTGTAGGTTTTAATTCTAGACCTACAAATTGTTTCTTGAAACTAAAGACTTGATAAAACCATTTTAGAATGCCTATAAATTGAAAATGCATATATTTAGGACCTTATATGCATTTTCAGTTTAAGTAAGACTTTTGGATTTACACTTTGCATTCTAATTTTTCATTTTGCACTTTGAAGTTTGGTTTTATGTTGTGTAATGTGCATTTTAGTTTTGTGTTTTTCCCTAGTTTTTAATGTTTCTTGTAGGATTTTGGGAATCAAAGACTACTAGTGGTTTTTTAAGGCCTTCAAAATGCAAATAAACATTTTGTAGGTTTTAATTTCATGAAACACTTTGCAAGTTTGGATTGAGGACTTTGTATGCAACATGTGCACTTTGAAAATTGCACCAAAGCACATCTCTTGCCTAGGATTTGAGTAAGAGTTTCAGTGGAATGTATCTTGCTTGAGTCAAATGTTTCCTTTTAAATTTGTTGTGTTCTTTGTGAATTTTGAGGTTGCACTTGAGTCTCAACATGGCTCCTTTAAAACCTTTAAACAACTTCAAGTTTTGTTGTTTGTTTGGTTAACAATGTAACCCTAACAATGTTGTTGAAAGTAACAACCAAGCCTTTATGAAGGACAAAGGAAAGTTAATTATGAATGGGGGTAATCCATCCCAAGTTGATTCAATCTTTGAAGTTTTAAATCTTAAAAAACCCTAAAAGAAATTAAAATTGAGTTTAAGAAAAAAAAAGGCTTATGAACTAAATTGAAATTTTCAAGATGTTTGGGTTGCAAGACTTCCTTGGACAAAAAATGTTTTGAGTGAAGATGGGCAATTATCACACGTATTTAATGCAAGATTTGCACAAAGGTTATGGTTATGGAAAAACTCTTTACTCCCAAGTTTGATTATCTTTGTAAACATGTTGGTTAAAAAAAAAGACCTTCCCCCATGCTCGATGTTGCTAAAGGTACATTTTGAAGATTGTTAACATGCTAAAAGTGAAATGTTTTATGTTTCTAGAAGTGGGGAAAATGTGTTGGACAATGTATGCAAGGTGTGGCACATGAGGGATTGAAAACATTCATTTAATTTGCCACAATTTTCTACCCACTTTGAGAGGGAAAACCCATGCTTGAATATGAAAGCATGAAGTGTTTATTATAGTTGCATCAAATGAAGAACTATCCATAGAAGTAATAGTGGGAAAATATTAGCTAGTCCATGGCTAAAATAATGCACGACATTGTTAATGTAGCCTTTGCAAAAGTTGTGAATGCAATAAATTACATCTCTATTTCTTGTGATGAAATTACAAGTGTTGATAATCAAAGCTAGTTGTCCTTGCATGCATATGTCATCAAGGACTGATCCTAGATTCCAATTTTAGTTTCCCTTGAAAGGGAAATTGAAAGGGTTAAATTTGGAAACTTGACCAAGATCATCATTCAAACATTATTAATTGTTGGTGGTTTAACAAGTGAATTATTATCCTGTAAGTTCATTTGTTTTGGAATTGATTGTGTGAATGTTTTTTAGGGTGCTAAGGGTAAATGCACAATCAAGTGGCTCAATATTGGTAGATTTACACTCCCTATAAGTCCATACAAGATTTTAAAAAATGATTCAAATGGACATGGTTGTTACTTTTTTAAAAATATTATTTTAATATTTGAATAATACATGTTCAATGATTGATAAACCTTCCCAAATTTATGTGAAAACTTGTATTTAATGTAGTTGACGTCATTTTTAAAATTGGAAGTCTTAAAAGGAAAATTCACAAAGTCCATATGAATAATAAACCATGTAAAACTTTCAAATACATGTGCTTTTGGAACAAAAAAATTGAAAAAGAAACGAAAAATGTAACTCATATGGACTTGTGAAAATATGATCAAATTTTAACCATTCAAAAGTCCCTAATTATTAAACGGTTAAGGTTTTCAAAGAAATGATTCCTCATATGAGTTTATCATCTTATACTACATCATATATTGAATTCCAATAAAAAATTTGGAATGTGAATCAATATAAATATTTCTATTTTGTGATGTTCCAATTAGATGACTAGTCCATATTTTTTGATTTCCAAAGTTCATTACTACTAACAAATGAGTTTTTTATTAATAAATAATTTCACAATCCTCTTCATAATGAAATTGTAAATTTAAATCCAAGTTCCAATTAATAGATCTAAGAATATATTAATCACCATATGCATTTGAATAAAGGGTACCTAGGGAAAAAACACCATTTCATGACAAAAGTGAGCCACTCGATTGTGCATCTACCCCTAAGGTTAGATTTATGTGACAAATTCAATTTGATTATATTCCTCGCATGCAAGGCATTCATTGCATGGCCCAAGGAACTAATTTGGTCATGCAAGCTTGTCTAAGTTGAACACGGTTTGCAGGTTGGAGAATTTGTTCCAAACATTATATGTTTACTTCGACAAAAACCTTAAGAGGCATTTGGAACTTAACAAGCTTGTTGAGGGCATGAAAAATTAGGGTAATAAGTTGTTGAATAATGCCAAAACAAGGTGAATTTTTATGTTAGAACCTACAAAGAAGGTGATGAATGAATATTGCATTCGTGTGGTCAAGATGACTTTAGATTTTGTTAACAATGATTTTGCTAAGGTGAATTTTGAACTTTTATGTGACATTGAGGTCCTATATGGATTGGTAGTTTTGTTGTCATTGTTGAAGGAAGTGAACAACTTGATGAAGTTGCCTCAAACTTGGGATGTCTTTGCACTCAAACTTGGGATGTTTTTGCAATCAAACTTTGTTAGGCAAATATGTTTTCACATTTTGTGGACCTTGACATTATTTTCAAGTTTGATGTGTTTTAAACCCTCAAGTTTTTCATGGATTCCTCACATGACCTCTTCATCATGCGATGGATATTGAACTTGAATGCATGTTTTGAACACTTGACCTTTGATTGCAATGGACACATTTGGGCAAAACATCTTGACCAACCAACAAGGGTTGTGACTTTTGTGACCAAAGATGTGCACATTCAAGTTGTGGAAATTGTGAAAAATTAGGTGAAAAAAGTTGTTGAATTTTGAACTTAGAGTTGTAGTTTCACTTTCTTTCACATGGTGTTATGGAAGCTTTGGGGGTGGTTTTCCCTCAATACCAAATGATGGCAAACTTTGATGGATCATTTAGGAGACACATTGCAATGATCAAGGCCCAATATTGTTACCCCAAAAGGATTTGGGCCTAATCAAACCTTGGTACCAAAGGTCCTATTTTTTATGTTTCTAGATTTGTAGATGTCATAGGATGTCATTCTTCAAGTTAACAATGAAAAACAATGTTGCATCATCCATAGGTACTCCTTACATTGTGAATCCTATGACTTTTGGAAATCTTTGACCTTTTCACAAGTGATTGCACACAAGCTACAAACATATTTGAAGTTGGTAAAAATTGTCATGGTCCAAGTTATTGGTTTTGTTGAAGATGAAAGGTGCTTTGGCAATTTGAATTTCATCAAATCTACACTCCATAACTAATTGACAACACATATATACCTTGCGGTTAAGATGGATCCTCAACAATTTTACACGTTGGAGAATTTTCCATACCCACATGCAATTGTAGCTTGGAAGGATATGTAAACCTGATATAGCTTTGACACAAATATTTTTGTTCAGGTAAGTTGAGGTTTTGTTTTTTTGCATTTGGCCTTCAATTTCCTTAGATTTAAAAAAGAATTATGGTGGTAGTAAGTTAGTAACTAGAAAGTTTTAACGTTCTATTTTGTTGTGTATAATATGTATGTTTGTTGTGTGTTGTTTTGCAAGTGACTTGTGTTGCAACAAACAATTTCGGGGTTCAGTTCTCCCACAAGTCAAATTTTAGCAAATAAGCATAGTTTTTGTGTTTTGTTACTTGTTTTGTGCATTGTGTGTAGTTGCAATGTGCAAGAGAAGGCTTGTGTTGTGGTGGGTAGTTTCGGTGTTTAATTCCCTAACAAATCATATCACCAAAATCTCCCCTTAAAAAAAATATTCATCACTAGTAGGATTTCTAAAACATTTAAAATCACCTAGTTTTTTTAGGTGGGCCAAACACACATAGCCAAATTAAACTCCATTGCACATTCTGAAGTAACCAAATAATTGATATTCAAAAAATAAAATTTGCATAAGTCATTAATGGCAATGAGATCCATCCTTGTTTTACCCCTTTTCTCTAGAAATTGAAAAAGAAAACCTTGAAAGTAGTAAAAGCCACTAGACTGCCGGTGCTACTAACTTTCAAGGTTTCTTTGGTTGGTGTGTGCAGGGTAAAAAGGTCCATAGTCCATAGCCAAGGTAAGTTAGTTTCACAAGGAGTCTGGTTTGAAAGAGGTTAGAAGTTAGAAGCAGGGAATGCCTACGCATCCCCATTGCTAGGACCCTAAACACCCCTTACAAACTTGGCAGGCGACACTAGTCTTGCATTAGGCCTAGGCATGGGCTACAGTGAACCCGCACCCTCCAGCGCACCATCATCCACTGGATGCCCGTTATTACTCTATTGTGGATGAACCTCAACTGAGTCAGTATTTGGTTTCAGCCTTGGTAAACCATTTCTGTAGGAAATATATAGGTCTCATACATAGGTAGGTAGGTAGGTAGGTAGGTGGGTAGGAAAATAGGTAACTACTACTAGGTAAGTAGATGGTTTATACATATGTAAGGGCTGTTTTTATTACCTACCTACTGACAACTTGCTTGTGGGTTGTTGTTAGTAGGTAAGGTTAAAAGAAACAAAGCAAGTGAGGTAACCAGGATGGTTAGCTAGGGAACTGAAACGAAACAGAAAACTGTTTCATCGTGACCACTTATCGTTCATCCTTCATGGTGCACTGGTGGGTGCTGGCTGGTTCACTGTGGCCGCAGGAATGGGCAACGAGTGCTGCATGTCGCACTTTAGCAGAGAGAGAACCCTATCCTTTTGACAGGATGCACAAACCCCCCCCCACTACTAATCTGTCTTCTATGTGTCTGATTCACAGCAATAAAATATTAAATAATTTTTTTCAATTATTATTTTTATTATTAATAAATGGAAAATTTTGTCCTTAGGATGTGGCAATTAAGGGCCTCCAATATCAAAAGATTTTTTTTTTTTTTTTTTTT